>JAABUP010005952.1_pt1 | contig 17966 bp, 26 predicted proteins | sample 5559201 | NCBI WGS metagenome assembly JAABUP01 (sample SAMN10711887, study PRJNA513373) | rock metagenome | isolation source: Antarctica rocks | place: Antarctica
TGTGCGTGGGTTGGATGACAGGTTGCTCCATGAAAGAGAGGCTTGATGTTCAAGTCCAGCTATGACTGTGTTGACATCTATGACAGGAATACTTTGGACTTGAGTAGGTAAATGGTAGCCAACACTGGGAAGGCAATGAGAGACTGACCAAGAAAAATTGTGAACACCATGAAGAAACGCATCCTGTAAACTATCAATGAGAACAAGTTTATGTAAACAAGAAGCTGGAGCTGAAGCTAAGGCATTCCAAAATTGTATGGTTTGTTGCCACCAAAAGTGCTTCAGACTACGCATGTTCATGTCTGCCAGAACGACAGCATGAGAAGTGGTGGAAGGTACTCCACATAAACGCTTAAGATATAAATTATATTTCTGTTCTAACTGTTTTCGAATATTGTTGGCAGCTGAATCTGTGGGACTATGCATGCCCCAAACAGGGCAACCATAGTGAAAGGCAGGGGCAAGAATGGATTGAAACAAGCAAAACTTCAGACAAACAGTTTCACTGCATTGCAACTGTGCGTGCTTTTGCTGCACAATTGCCCAAGAAGCTGCTGCTTTGTTGAGCTTTGGTGTGATGAGGTGAGCAATGTGACCAGACTGATGAACGGGCAGGCCCAAGTACTTGAAGCTTTCAATTTGCTCCAAAGGCTGGTTCGTGCATGTAAAATGGTTTGTGTGTCATCACCAATGATCATAACTTTTGTCTTCGCTATGCTGACTTGCATGTGTAGCTCCTGACAATAGTCTGCCAGTGCTGTGATGAGTGCTTGTAGATATGAGGGGCAATGTGCCAATAGGAAGACGTCATCAGCATACTCCATGTCGGTGAGCCACGTGTACTGAATCTTGATGCCTGCATCTGGAACTGAGACTTGCAGATGATGGTGAAGTCCATCTAGAAAAAGACCAAACAAGGTAGCACTGAGTGGGCATCCTTGACGTAAACCTACAGATGGGTTATGCATGTCACCGTGAAAGCCATTAATTTTCATAGCTAAGGAGCAATCAGTGTATACTTTGAATAGCAGTCAACATGTTACCATGTATGCCAAGACACTGTAACACTTGCCAAATGAATGGCCACTGAACCTTGTCATATGCAGCTTTGAGGTCTTCAAAACAGAGGTACAATGGTTCATGTGCATGTGTTTGCTTATCAATGACATGTTGCAAACCAAATGCTTGGTGGACAGTGCTGATGTGAGATCGGTATACAGCTTGTGTGTGTGTGCGAAGCTGCTGCTGCTCTGTAGACAGCCGTCCCAACCAGACTATACATCTTTCTAATTCCGCACTACGCCGTAACTACGTAAAAAATACGTATGTGATTTACGTAACAAAAGTTTAACGGTGTATTACGGTAGATTTTAGCCTTGGTTTGGACCTCAGGGCACTATCGAATTAATTCTTCGGGATGATCTCAATCACTTCAGGACTCATTAGGGAAGAAACCATATATTATCGGGGGAGTCAACAGACAACAGACTGGGAAACCAACATACACTAAACACTAAATGTTCAAGACGTTCGACAATAAAGCACCAAAGAATTTGCGGTTGTGATGCTGTAATGAAGGAGGGCGCAAGTACCGCGACGCCACACGCTCTACACTAATCTAGCTCTACAAAGTTTAGAAGCCAAGCTGAAAATGGACTGGCCAACGGAGATTGCCTTTGTCCAAAACAAGTCTGCCTAACACATTGGGTTGGTCAGTAGCCAGAAAAGCTGCTACTGAAGATGCAGGTTGATGGAAAAGGTGGCTGTACTGCTGACATTGTACCGCTATGCGGGGCAGTCAAACAAAAAATGGAGATCCAATCTATCAAGGAAACAGAAAATGGTGTTCGTCTTCAACTGCCAGACATGCAATTTTGACATGTGAGCATTCTGAGCTGAGCTGAAGGATTCAGATCATCGCGAAGTCCAACGTTAGCTTGCGAGCACGTAGCGCTGCATGTGCTCGTGAAAAGAGTCATTTAGCTTGCGATGTGTGTATGTGCTGCCGGTTGCTGTTCTCTCCACAGTTGATGCTTGACGCCACGGGAGTTCTGCCATCCAAAGTTTGGATCCCGCAGTCAACAGCAAAACCTGCATCACGTCTGGGCAGATGTGGCAAATACCAATCAGCCTGCTGGTAATTTTATTAAGCCAGAACCGCTTCCGTTGCGAAGCAGTCGCGGCCATGGCCGGTCCAAGACTAGGTGATGACCGTATCGTGTTCCAGACCACCTTTGGGGATATAGAAATGGCTCTGTATCCTGACGTAGGGGTCGGCATGTTTTCGAGATACAGCGGCACGCAGCAGACACTCAGTCTTGCCAGCTTTGGTTTTGCAGGTAGCACCAGTCACATCAGACCACATACTCAAACTAGCGAAGCTTGGAGGATACAACAGTAACCATTTTTTTCGTGTAGACAAAGGGTTCGTTGCACAGACTGCTGCCGTAACAGGGGGCAGGCTTGCACAGCTTGACAGGAAGCAGCGAGTGAGCCTCACAGCAAACGCTGCACCTTGCAGCTTTCATGCATTTTGGCACATGTAACATCAACCATGAAATCCCAAAATGGCTTGTGGCAGTCAACCAACTTGTCAGCGTAGCATGGTTGTGAAAGGACCTTGTAAACAAACACTATATAAGTTACAGCTCTGTAAGCCTGACCTCTTGTCAATGCAGGAAGAAGATGAAAAGTCAGTTCCCCTTGAAGTGCAGCAACATGTGAAGCATGATAGACGAGGACTTTTATCCATGGGGAGGCTTGATGATCCTAACAGTGGCGGATCATCATTTTCCATCCTGCTTGGCCCAGCACCTCATCTTGACATGCTTTATGGCATTTTTGGGTAATTATCGCAGCTGCAGAGTTCTGTGATTATTGCACGCATGGCACTTTTCAAGCAGCTAACTGCAAGTCATCCCACTGTAGAATGACAATCATACCTCATATCAAAATTCCAAGTGCAGGGAGGTGACAAAAGGGTTTGATACACTGATCAAGCTGGAAGAGGTCGAGACCAAAAAGGAGGGGATTTTTGTTATGCCAAAGGACCGCATCACCATTTTATCATCATATGTGTATTCCAGCACTGGCCTCAGCAATGATCGTGAAGCTGCTTCAGGCTGCCAGCGTCAGCTTTCAGAGTTGCAAGAACGCTTTGACGCTCAGGCACATCATGTCGAGCACATACGGGCTGCAAAGCTGCCATAAGCATGCGTGCCACCGACCCTTTTTGAGTACATATTGTGTTTGACAAAGATTGCGATCTTGCCTTGGGCACTTCCCAACTTACTGGGCTATGCTGCACACTGTTCAGGTAAAAAGTTTGACTTCGGCTGAACAATTTTTGGGCTGGCTAATCATAAACAATCCTTGTAATTATGCCATTGTTTTGTCTTGCAATTTTTGGAAGAACTCTTGAAGGGAGTTTCGCTTGGCTCGAGTATGTAGTTACTAGAGGTCTTTCATCGTGCTCAGGCAGCCCGGCGCTCAATGAGAGTTTGCGGCTGAACTGTGAAGCCTGTCTGTGCGGTGCTGATTTGTATGAACGATGTTAGCTGAGTCTGGATGCTAGCTAGCTCTGTCTATAGACTTGAGCTGACCGCTACTGGCCATGAGTCATTAGACACAAGCGAATGTCTGTGGTGTGATGATTGTATATACCTGAAACAAAAAGGACTCTCATTGTGACTTGGCTTGCATGTCATTTCGTCTTGTCGGTTTGAGATAAATCGACCTCCATGTCACTCAACAACTTGTAATGTATAAAATTTTACCAAGGACGGTGCAGTATGCTCATCATGTGCCTTCATCAAGGTCGTTTTACAAGACAATCATCAGCATGCAACAGTATCAGTAAATACACTAGTGCAACATGCTAAGCAAAGAGAAGCAATTTGTCCCAGCGTAATGCATTGTAATTTGCAGCAGTGCCGCATTGTTGGAACCAAATTGGGTTGATAGTAGGAGGAGGGCGCGGTTGATGCTGCTGCCTGAACTTTGACTCTCACTGTCATTGGCGGTTCCACAGACTACTAAGCATATCAAAACTTCCTACAGATTTGCAAGCCAGCAAAACCATTGGGCTGCAAAAGGCAGTCATTCTATTCACTCACAGGAACACAAAACACTAGAATGGAACAGCTGCCGACAAGCATGATATATACTCCCACTGCAGCAAGTAAACAGCAACCTGCTATGAGGCACCCTTATTGCTGCGTTATGCCACTGACAGCCATTAATCAAGCACAAGGTGTTTCAGACAACATATGAGATGGACTGACGCACACATACTGACACACTCTCACGCCCAAACCAACAAGACCTGCACAAAACTTTGATATCATCTGTCATGCTTCATGCCTGCATCTGTAAGCTTTCTCACAAAAGCATATTCAACTGATGTCATCATCATGGCAGCTGTGAGCGGTGCTGCCATGTCTCCTGTCATTCTCCACAACAAACCTAAAAACAACACCTCTGCTGCGGTCAACACAGCCAGCACTGTGCATGCTTGCTGGCGCTGTTGCAGCCATTGCGAGGCAACGGCTTTAAAGGCCTTGGCAGCATTGTCTGGGTCTTTTGCTGTGCCATTCACGCCATTTGTCATGACTCTGTAATATCGGTCAGCATTTTCCATTGCAGTCGCAACCACCTCCTGAATGGACAGATGTGCATGAACAGGACGTGCTTGTATCACACCACTACCAAACAGGATAACCTTGGACAACAGGTTGACAAGGGCTTGCTTTTACAATTACATCCTGCTTTCTGCATAGTCTGCAAAATCTAATGACAACTCACTTGCAATGACTTACAAGCAGTACATGACCAATTTTGGAGCCCTGTTACATTCAAGCAATCAAGCAACACTCAAAAGTGTTGTGCGCATGCACAGATGTTTGGGCAAACAAAGAGTAAATCAGCAGTCAACTGATTGGACGGATGGATGAACAAACACACAAAGTGAGAGGCTCACATATTCTTCTTGAGTGGTTGCATGCTCAAATAGCCTGGCTCCAGCTGCAAGCAAGGCGGTTACCCCAAGGGCAGCCACAGGGGGCCCCATCTCTGGCACGCTCACCCCCCAGTCCCGGATGTGACTAGCATAGATTTGGAAGGATGCTGTGAGGCCACCCTGTGCTGCTGGAAGCGTCATCACAGTCGTGGGTAGAACGTCACAGCATACCAACACAGCCATCTGCAGCACACCATAATTGAGGTGCATACTGACACAGCCATTTGCAGCACACCAACAAATGAGATGCGGGGACACATCAACGTAAGGATCAGCAGCTGCAACTTTTGAAAATCTTATGACAGAGTTGCCGCCAGGTGACACAACTGCTGGCACTCTGGCTGGCACATTGCTGCAATAAACACAGAAGATGCACTGCTATGCAAGTTGTGAACCACATGTAATTGTTTTGCTTATGCTCAATCATTGCAGCAACCTGCATGGCAAAGCAGTGGACATACCTGCACAGCAGACAAGTTCCTGACAATGGAACTTGACTGCTCAGCTTGCCATCTTTGCAGCTCCTCCAGAACAGGAAAGCGCAAGCGCGCCTCATTTGTCCACATGGCTGCCCTCAGCATCAGCAAGGGGACACAAGCCGCAGCACCTAGAGTGGCTGCCATCAGGCTATGGAAGGACACTGATGCACCGCCTGCAAAGCAAGTAGGGTCTCAAGCTGCCACATATTAGGGTCATGAACTGCCATATACCAGGATCTGAAAATTGCCACATACCACACTATGATGACAGCCGCTCTGCCAGCTGAGTTCTTGTAGCTTATGCATGACTTGCTGTGCAGAGGGTGGACCGAGCCAAACACCAGCAAAGAGCTATACAGAAAAAAGCTGGAGGCTGGCACAAGCAGGTGATCACTCACCCCAAGGATCACTGCCTGTGAGCCAGCACAGTGCCAAAGCTCCGGAACTCATGACTCCACCAGCCAACAAAGACAGACTCATTTTTGTCTCAGGTGCCTGTTCTGACAGATAAGACTCCAGCACCTCCTCCTCTCCGTCTCTGCAACATCCTCAGCTATGTTTTGGGGAAGCTAAAATGAGCAGACGACTTTGGCCAGCCACAGAGCATGTGCTGTAAGCCACAACGGATGTTGCTTGAGTCTACATTTGCACCACATGTGTAGCGATTTGTGGCACCAACAGCAAGAAGATGACCCTGTGGAGATTTTCAGGAAGCAGTGAAGCCGGAAAAGCAACGTGACTGTGCAACCAAGTAGACATGCCACACCGTACACGGATTCATGGAGCCTCGAGTCTCTTACCCAATGCCTGACAGAAGGCTTTGAAGCCTGCTGCCTGCCGCAACAAAAGGGTCGCTACCCCTGGAAGCAACTATAGGCCGACGCTTTTGTTCCCGACCAGTATGTTGCAGAGGTAATCCGCGAGCTTGCACACGACGGGAGCGCGAGGTTTGTTTCTGTCGGACCAGAGCATTTCCCGGGGCGGCAGGGCAAAATGGAGACTGTCCGCTCCAGTAAGGTTCGAGTGGCACGATGATACACTGGGGTCCACTCGACATGGTGCGACCACGGACGCGTGAAAGCTCGGTTAAGACACGCACATTTCACAGTTAATCTGTATTTTCCCGAGAACGCGGCGACACAGGCATCTGCAAAGGTGTCCTGAGCAAAGCAAATCCACGCCTTCATCACGTTGCACGCACTAGCTGCGCGCGATCATGCACGCCCCGCGTGATGCTACTGTAGTTGTCCAGCACAATGCTACAGTCACATTAGGAACAAGCATGCAAATCTTTTTCAGCAGACTTGAACAGTACCAAGCTTCTTAGCTAAGTGTGAGCCAAATGCATGTGGTGGTTCTCTCAGGGAATGCTTTTTTGGTAGGAAGTCCTCACTTGCTCCTGCTGCAGATTGGTTTGTCAACATCAATAACTGGTGCTCAGGCAGCCCGGTATACAATTTGGCTTCTCGTTTCATTGACGCCGAAAGGTGTAGTATTTTCTTTTCTGTTCTGAATTTTTGATGCTTTGCCGTATCTACAGTCATAGTACAGCCTGTGAAATTCGGTAACGCATTCAAGACAATACTATAAGTACTAAAAGGCTCACAGCTTGTCCTGTTTGAGCCAAGGCCAACAGTAAATAATCACTGCAAGCATGCTACTAAGTGTACCAGACTGACAGGCGGTTAGAAAATTGACAGTGCAATGGGGCTGAGAGGGCCCTAGGCCTAAGCAGCGTCAATCAAACATGGCCCTATATGCGCATGTGTGATGAAAACTGTTTGGTTCCCCAATTGGCAAGTACGACTGTTCTGCAGCCAGTCCCTCTTGTTCAATTGAAGATACAGCACAATAAAGGCAGGTAGTTTCTGCATACCTCTGCATACCTGAACTACACCAAGCTGGTTGTACATGACACTTTGTTCAATACTTGCTGACAATACTGAAATCATCATCATTTAGCACTTGAATATCCTTGCAGCCAGGAATGTGTTCCTGAACTTGTTGTAGTAGTTTAGCACCCTGCTCGCGCTTCTCTCTATTCAATGGCACGTATGGCAGTCTGAACACAGGCTTGATAAGTCCACACATAGCCATGGCAGTGTTGAGTGGTACTGGGTTTGGTTCACAAAAGAGCCAGGCCATCAGCTCCTGCAGGTTGCTGTTCAACTCTGCATTGCGCTTGTGCATCATTTGAGAAAAGAGTCCAGGAATGATGTTGCTGGTTACAGAAATAACACCCTGCGTATCAAAAGCATTGTCAACTCTGTCCACAAAACAATACAAAGATTGATTAAATATAAATATTGCAAGCAGATGCAACAGCCTTTGTCCATATTGACAACAGGATTGGCATTTGCAGCATACAAAGGAGCAGGTGTAATCATGTCTGCAAGTAATTTGAGCATGAAATCTCAAATCACCTGAGCACCATGATTGTGTCGACTATCATGTGCCTCATCATCATTGCCGCTCCAGCAAATGATGCCTTGGTCAGCATAGCTCTGTATTCGGTTGTTGCCAGTGCATTCTTTCACACCAAGCCAATTGGGATCATGCTGTAACCGCTGCACTATGTGATCAGGGACATCCTGCCCTGCAAGCCATTAGCAATGACCGCCTCAGTCATGGGCCAATGCCTGACAGACTGCATTGCCAACATCGGATTGCAAACCCAGAACTTGACAGTGAATATGTGTTCCTTGCAGGAGCCCTTGGCGGCTCTGGCAGGACATTCCAAGCCGCAGTGTCATCAGCAGAGACATGCACAAAAGTTGCTGGCATGTTTGGGTCGCTGGTGTGTATACATGATGCGGAACAGTTGTGAGGGCTGTACCTGTTCTGCTTGGCACATTATATATGATGGTTGGACCTTCATGCAAGACTGCAGTGAAGTGAGCCATCAAGCCATCCAAGGATGTCTTGCCATAGTATGGGTTGATTTGCAGTGCAGCATCCATTCCAACAGCAAAGCCTTGTTCTGTTGCATGCAGTGCTTCACGTGTAGAGTTGCTGCCGGTGTTGCCAATCACTTGCAGCTGGCTGCCAAAAGTGTTCACAGTATGCGCAATGAGCATGACATGCTCATCCCAGCTCATCAACTGACCCTCGCCTGCAAGCAGCTGTGAGCAATAAGTTATGTGCTGTGACATGTAAGCGGCTGTGAAGGCATGTGGCATGCGGAGGGTAGTTAAGCGCACATACAGTTCATCTGATCAGCGACAGCTTGCCAAAAAATCATGAGTTTGAATGTGGCAGCAGCCATAGCGCACAGCTAAGTGCTGTCTTGCACTGCAGTGCTGCCTGTCAGGCAACCTCACCTGTTGTGCCCCCAACAATCAAGCCCTCAACACCGTTCTCTATTTGCCTTTGAACGTGCGCATCGTATGCTCTGAGGTCAAATTTGCCGTCTTCTCGGTATGGCGTCTTGACAGCTGTGATCAACCTGGTCTTCTTCAACACTGCAACCGACTCCTGAGTCTGTGTCAAGGAAACAGGAGCCAAAGTTTCGGCAAGTGCTGCCCTTGGTTGTGCTGTCCATCTGCGCAAAACCGCAGGTCTATCGGAATCTGCAGCTGGCCGTCTAATACTCTGCAAGAGTTGCCGAGGGAGTGGTGTTATCACACTGCGTGTATCGCAGCGCAGCCCTATATGTGCCTGTAGGTACCTGTGTGTCATGATGACCTGTTTGAGTGCCTATGCCGGAAGCATAGTGAATGCAGTTTTTGCCGCAGCGTGACCGGGCTTCCCCACACGTAATCGCACGCACGCCGGCGCAGTGCACGTCGTTTAGTCAGCTTATTTCGCTTGAAATACAAATATTGGCTCTGCTTACGGCACACACACGGCGTCTTTTCATCGCCCATAGTCCCTGATACATGATACTCAACTTGGTTTGGCGTGTCCGCGGTCGTATACACTGCTTATGTCGAAGCGCAGCCTGATTGCTGCAGACTCTCCATCTGTTGCCAAGAAACCTAGAATGAGTGCTGTCGAGGGCAACGGGGTTCGCAAGGCAACTTCAGGAGGGGAAATTGATGAAGACCTTCACAGTCGGCAACTTGCTGTATATGGACGAGATTCTATGCGCCGTTTGGCTGCGTCTCAAGTGTTGGTCTTGGGCGCAACCGGGCTGAGCGTGGAAGTCGGTGAGGCTGATCAGGCAACCCTTGATGGCTGTGCTTACACTCTAAGACCTATCGTCTCACAACCCTCACTCATTGCGATGCAGCCAAGAATGTCATTTTGGCTGGTGTCAAAGCCGTGGTGCTTCATGACACAGCAGAAACCCAGCTGCAAGACCTGTCTGCCCAGTTTTACTTGACTGAGGCGGATGTAGGCACAAACCGTGCAGCAGCTTGCAGAGACAAGCTGCAAGAGCTGAACACTGCTGTGGCGGTATCATCTTCGTCAGCGCAACTGACAGAACAATACATCAGCCAGTTCCAGGTTTGCAGATATGGGGTCAAGTCAAGCTGGAAACAGCGGTACACATATCCATCATCATATTTTATTGCAAGAACAATGCTTGCGTGCGTAGGTGGTAGTTTGTACGAACACCACGATGAAGGAGTCAATATCTATTGATGAAATCTGCCATAAGCACAACATTGGCTTCATCAAGGCAGATGTTTGTGGAGTATTCGCCAGTGTCTTCTGTGACTTTGGTACAGGATTTCAGGTCTTGGATGTTGATGGTGAGCATTCTTCATGCCTCCCTTTTGCACTCATGGCTTGGGTGTCTTCCTGTTTGTTGTACAAAGCATCTGCATCATGCATAATTTGGACTGATTTGTTGCATAGATCGCGCACTCAAGACATGACATACATTGCAGGCGAGGAGCCTGCAACAGGCATCATAGCCTCCATCATTCCTGGTAATCCTACCCTCATCACATGTGTAGATGACGAGAGGATGGACTTCCAGGCAAGCTCTTGTCACATCGATGGTGCTCAAAGCTTATGACAGAAACACAATATCACTGCACCCACAATAACACAATTTTACTGTTGTGGGTGCGAACACTTTTTTTGGTGCATGCAGGATGGTCAATTAGTTACATTTGCTGAAGTGAATGGAATGCCTACCTTGAATGACAAGAAGCCTAGGCGCATCAAGAATGTCAAGGTACAATTTCTACACACTCAACAAGCCCGAGAGCAGAGCGGCCTTGTCAGGCTAGTGCAGAGTGAGAGGGAGGCAGTTGCATGTAGCGCTGTGCTTCTGACCATCTTCATAACACTTCATGATGTTACAATCTTTGTGTGATCTTGGGCATGGTCAGCTCATATGCAACATGGCTGTCAAGGCCAAACAGCCCTGTGAGTGTTTCATCACGTGTGAGAAAATTGCAATGCGTATCACAAGCTTATCCTCATGTGAAGTGCCTGTTGCAATGCTTGTGTGGAAATGAGCAGGTGTGGTCCCATTTCTGCACTTATATGTTGTTTGAGCCAGCTGACAACACCATTTCCTTTTACACAGGTGCAATCCCATACCTTTGAGCTTGAGGAGGACACCACAAGCTATGGAGACTATGTTAAGGGTGGCATTGTGACTGAGCACAAAGAGCACAAGACTTTGGACTTCAAGCCACTGGCACAGGCCCTTGACGACCCTGGAGAGTTCTTGCTCAGCGATTTTGCCAAGATGGAGCGCCCTGGCATTCTGCACCTGGGCTTCCAAGCCTTGAATGATTTCCAGGTATGTGGCAGTTATTTTGATGTCAAGTCAGAGCTTAGCGCAATCCTTGGAGCAGGCTCAAGGCATGTGCATCTCTTCCGCACATGTCTACCTGTCATGTAAATCTTCCAGCAATGTCACTGCAGGATCACACCACTTGCGGCACCTTGATAGCTTGTCAATAAGTAGAGACAATCAAATCGCATTGTATGCTAAGCAACAGGAGTAGCAGCATGTCTCAGTTGTGTGCTACTTATCCATGCATTGTGTTTTCAGCATGGGGCCCAGAGCACAGACACTACACAGGCACAAATTCTGTTGTGTGATGCAGGATGAGAATGGCCGTCGGCCGCATGCCTACAACAGGGATGATGCAGCTTCATTGGTGCAGATAGCCCACAAGATCAATGAACAGGCCAGCAACAAGGTGGATGTTGATGAGGTACAGTTGCCTCATTCTGCCTGTGGCAAAACCTGCTTTTGTGCATGCACCAATGCCTTGATTGAACATGCTGCATGTGTAGCACGACCATACCAGCCAAAAGTTTGCCTATACCTGTCGCATAAGCTGCCTGTCCAGCCAAAACTGACGTGCAGTGTGCTTAAATCTGTCTATCAGTATACAGCATAGCCCTGCCAGCTTTCAATGAAATTTGCTATGGCACGTCGATCTCGTGAACAGTGGTACCTCCATGCAGGATGTGCTGCGCAAGCTATCCTATACATCATCAGGTGAAATCAGTCCAATGGCTGCAATGTTTGGAGGGGTGGTCGGTCAGGAGGTCATGAAGGCAGCCAGTGGCAAGTTCCACCCGCTGTTCCAGTTCTTCTACTTTGACTCCATAGAGTCGCTGCCAGAGGAGGACTTGACACCTGAAGATGTGGCACCGCAGGCAAGGACCAGACTTTGTCTGTGCCTATACTTCAGCCTCAGTCTGACCCTCTTGATTCGTCATGACTTTTTTTCCTGTAGCTCATGCTGGCTTGAATGTGTTGGTAGTACAAGCATGTGGACTCTATTACATTCATCAGTGCATGGATGCCATGAATCCTCAACATGGCAGCTACAAGAACCTCTATTGTATTGTGCCTTTGCAATTTTGTTCCTGTGATTGCATTTGAGCTCCTTTGCATCCTGTATATGTAAGCCTGACTGGTGTCACTGTAGGGAGACAGATATGACGCCCAAAGGGCAGTCTTGGGCAACAAGCTTCAAGAGCAAATCCAAAACATGCAGGTCAGCACATGTTTTCAGACGTGAAACTACGTGAGTCAAGTACACTTGTTGTCACATGGGCCCAGCAGCTCGCATCTAGCTTGATTAGCTCCTGAGGCCTCAACAGAGGCCTCTTGCACTTTGTTTTGCGAATACTGTTTCATTCACACTTGACTTGGCTTCCCATGCATGTTGCTTGATATCATCATCATACAATGATGCATTACAATGCACAAAGCACCTGTGCAAGCATCATGAGAACTCCTGCTTGCACCCTGATGCTTTGTTGCCTTGCAAAGCATATGCCCCAAGATCTGCAAGTGCAAGGGTCTGCTGTGTGTGGGCATCCTGATGGGGATGTCAATGTGTTAGTCAATAGTCAATTTTATGCACACTTCTGCACTCCTTGTCTGCAGGTATTTCTTGTTGGGGCTGGAGCCCTGGGATGTGAGTTCATAAAAAACTTTGCAATGATGGGTTTGGGAGTAGGCTCCAGGGGCCAGGTCACAGTCACCGATGATGATGTCATTGAAAAGAGCAACCTGAGCAGACAGTTCCTTTTCAGAGACTGGGACATTGGCAGGCAAGTCCGTGTGTGTTTGCACTGATATTGTGAATGTGTCGTGGCCCCCATGAGACTGCATCATGCATGGACAGGAGCACGCTACTTCCAGATGTGCAGAACAATTTGCTTGTCTTTCAGAGCTTTGGCTCTGCAACACTGTTGAATTGACAGATGTGTGCAGAGCTCATTGGGCACACACTTCAGCAGTGTGGTGCTACATCTGACAATGCTGTCATCCTGTGCATTGCGTCTCATTTCCTGATGTTTTAGTTGCAGCCGTGTTCAATTTTGCATAGTGAATCAGAGCACATATAGCTCTTCACATCAAGTGTTGAGCCAGGGCTTGATTCTCTGAGGCATGATGTTCTGTTGCAGTGCCAAGTCCACTGCAGCAGCCAAAGCGGCAAGAAGCATAAACAAGGCTCTGACGGTTACAGCTCTCCAGAATAGGGTTTCACCAGCTACTGAGGATGTGTTTGATGACAAATTCTGGGGATCCCTGGACTTGGTGGTGAATGCTCTGGACAATGTGAATGCCCGGCTGTATGTCGACTCCCGCTGTGTTTACTTTGGCAAGCCTCTGCTGGAGTCAGGGACCCTGGGACCCAAATGCAATACTCAAGTCGTCTTGCCCAACATGACAGAAAATTATGGTCAGCATCACTACCTGTCATCATAATATGTAGGCAACATAATCAGCTGTGTCAGACCTGCTTACCTTGTTCATCGTGCACCACTGGCAGAGCCATTTGAGTGATTCTTTGCAAGCAATGTGCAAGGATTTGATCCTTCAGAATGTCCACGTTGACTTATGTACAACCGCTATGTGACACACTTATAGCCTGACCTACTTAATTTCTACTTACACTACATTATGTAGTATGCAATATGACAGTAGACTTCACTTGTGTTCAGGTGCATCACGAGACCCTCCCGAAAAGCAAGCACCTATGTGCACAGTGCACTCCTTTCCCCACAACATTGACCACTGCCTCACCTTTGCAAGATCGGAGTTTGAGGGGCATCTGGAGAAGGCTCCGGCAGAGGCCAATGCCTTCTTACTGCAACCTGTCACCTATATACAGGTACCTGCAAGCTTCATCCTACACCTTGGCAGCAGTTGTCACTGCTCTTGTTTCACACAGGCATTGCTCCTCATTGCCAATCAGTAGCGTGGCCAATTCCATGGTGCCTGATGCTTTTCACAAGCAGCAAGTCATTTGCTTGGAAACATGTATGCCCAATTCAAGCTGAGGATCATGACATGCACTGCCACTCCGCTGGTAGAGCCCAACTACAGAATCAGGGGACAATTTGAGGAGCTAGAGGTTGCAGGGTGATCAGCACAAGCCTTCTGAATGCAGGCTCTGTGCACTGCACAGCTGTTAGGCACCTGACGCATTGCTGAGCTTTTGTAGTGCAACAGCACTCAAGCAACATGCCCCTCTCGAACAGGCATGTCATTCAGAATGGGCTGTGCAGGCTGTCAGGCAAGCTTCAGATGCTGCAGCACGAGAGCAGCTGGAGAAGGTCTTTGAAGTGCTTGTCACAGATGCCTGCAAGACCTTCCAGGATTGCATCCAGTGGGCCTGCCTGAAGTTTCAGGTACAGCTCAACGCTGTCCTGCTGTTCTCACAGTATTCCTGTTAACTGTAGACGCCCAGTCTAGCAAGGCAGCACTACTGCATTATTGTTGTACCCTGCCAGAGGCGAAGCACAACACAATGCTGCTGCCAGCATCCTTGGCAAATTGGCATAACTCATCCAATTGCTTTGTGGGCAAGCGTTTTAATTACCGGATGAGAGTTGAGTGTTCCTCCATGTCCTGCGTCCCCTCTGCCCAGCACAGCTGCAATGTTCAAGCAGTTGCATGCATCAATGATGCAAGTGCTGACTTGCTAGTAACTCAAAGTTGTGATGACCCTCACATTCGCTAAAGTTGTGATGAGCCTCACATTCGCTTGCAGAGTGGTCCTGACTAGCATGTCATTTGTGATGCAGTTCCAGTTCCATGAGCGCATTGCTCAGCTGGTGTACACCTTCCCAGAGGATGCTACCACTTCCACAGGCGCCCTCTTCTGGTCAGCCCCCAAGCGTTTTCCCCAGCCCCTCACCTTCAACCCTGCTGACCCTTCTCACGTAGCCTTTGCTCAGGCTGGTGCCATTCTGAAGGCACAAGTACATCACATCACCATTCCTGCATGGGCCTCAGACTTAGACAAGGTGCGCTTCTCTTATTTGCCTCTGTTGGTTTGTCCATCAAAGCTGCAAAAAATGTCTATGCTGTGTGATCCTGTTTTGCGTCTGCTGTTGTTTCTGTTGTCTTGCTACAACAAGCTTGCTTGCTTTCTCCTTTGAAGTCATTGTAGAGGCAGCTCATTTCATGCTTCTGTAGAAGGAGGTGCTTCGAACGTGGTGGTGTTCATGCCAATAAAGTCATTGTTTCAACCTTACTGCTGGACACATGTGTATAGGTGTCTGAAGCAGCAGGTGGGGTGAAGCTGCCAGCCTTCAAGCCAAAGCAGGGCGTGCACATTGAGACAGACCCAAAGGGCACTGCAAAGCCCGTTGCACATGGTGATGACACTGCTGTCATCGAGGACCTGATCTCCCAGCTAGAGGTGTGCTATTGAGGCTGACATGCATTTGTCCTGTTGCATGATGCTATTGCTGCCTGCACATCTGTCAAAGCAGGCTGCCTATTGTTCATCCTGCATCTTAGCACTTTGTAGATGTAGCCTGCATCAGCTGATCCTCCTGACAGCCTTCATGTCTAAAATCGCTTTGTAAACAAGTTTGTGCTCTGAGCAGCCGCTGCATGCTGTGTTGCTAGTACTGATCACTTGTGTGGGTGTTATCTGAAGCCATGTCTGCAGCCTGACAAGACAAAGTTACCTGAGCATGAGTGATGCAACACGTGATTTCCCATATGTGCTCTGGTGTTCTGCCATGGTGCTGAGGATGGTTTGCTAAGTCAGAATGATGCGCGTTTGCAATGCAGGCTGCGCAGCAGAAGCTCCCTGCTGGCTACAAGCTGGCTCCGGTGGTGTTTGAGAAGGATGTAGATACCAACTTTCACATGGATTTCATTGCTGGCCTGGCAAACATGCGTGCTCGCAACTACAAGATCCCAGAGGTGGACAAACTCAAGGCCAAGCTAATTGCTGGCAAAATCATCCCTGCTATTGCAACAGCAACAGCTATGGCGACAGGTGCGCTTGTTCAAGGATGCATGGGAAATCATCGTGTAAAAGTTTGCACATGTGTGCCACCCACTACACACGACCTTCTGCTGATGAATGCTCAGTGCATAGCAAGTTTGCTCTCTCAGACTCTGCCTCCCAATAGCCATTTACAAAGATCGTAGGAGTCGTCAAAACTTCATTTGCATCTCCACTTTCCAAGCGCTCATGCCATCCCTGGTGGCACAAGGGTGGTATATGTATACATCAGTCATCAAAAGCTTATGCAGGCTGGATGCATGACATAGGCTCATGTTGTGAACACTACAGGTCTGGTCTGCTTAGAGCTGTTCAAGGTGGTTCAGAGCAAGCAGGTGGAGGCCTACAGGAACACCTTTGTCAACCTGGCGCTCCCCCTCTTCGCCATGGCAGAGCCCATCGCACCCAAGGTCACCACTCCTTCTCTAACCATGTGGTGCTGCACCAACCTTGCCTGCACATGCTGTGGCACCACATCTCGTTGCTTTGCGGAGGCAGCACACGCCGAGATAGTTAGGCGTATTGACAAGCACGCACAGTGTCTGGGAGTTCAAATGGTCATCATTTGTTGGTCAAGGTGCAAGAGCATGACTGCCTGCCCATGTGCATGCACTGCAGATACCTGTACAGTGCGCATCATTGCCAGGGTTCTGCTTCTCACAAAGGCAGCAACTCACTGCTTTACTTGATGAGATGCGTATTTACTTATTACTTATTCAAAGGAGGGCAGGAGCAACAAATAAATGTGGTTCAGGTTTTTGAGTTTCATGACATGACGTGGAGCTTGTGGGACAGATGGATTCTTGAGGGGGACTTGACTGTTCAAGAAGTGTTGGACTGGTTCAAGGTAAGCAGCCAGATTGATTTGCCTTTCAGCAGATCCATTCTTTCACTGTGTTCAAGACTGCTCTGATGTACCAGCTTCAGGTGCAGATGCTTCAGCAGATTATCAGTGCAAATGCATCTCTGTCTGTACGCAGGTGCGGGGTCTGGAAGCATACAGCATCTCTTGCGGGCAAAGTTTGCTATACAACAATATCTTCCCCAAGCACAAAGACAGGCTCCCAAAGAAAATGTCAGGGCTAGTCCAAACTGTTGCAAAGACAGACATTCCTGACTATCGCAACCACTTTGATGTGGTTGTTGCGTGTGAAGATGAAGAAGGGGAAGACATGGATGTGCCTATTGTCAGCATCAAGTTCAGGGATTGAAAGTCATGGGCACTATCCTGCTCTGCCCCTGTTGATGTGTATGGATCAATGTTCTTAGTGTATCTTGTGTTGTGCTGATGTGTATGCAAATGTGCTGCAATCTATGAAGAGCTGTCACAAGCCATAGAGAGCAACGTTCCACAGCAATGCGGATGCACTGTTCAGTCTAATGCAGCAAGCCGCTGAACGAACAGAGCGGGCACTCCACAAAAAGCAATACAGACTATGAAAGCAGATACAGCAAGTAAGTCTGCACCACCAGGAAGTTGACACTCAAGCCCATGGAGAGACGAGTCCAAAGTCGCTCGCGAAACGGAATAGCGAAAACAATCAGCTCCTGAGGAAACTGACGCTGCACTACCACCAATATCAATCAATATATATTCAATGTCCTGGGGGGCAACTGGGACCCAACAGACAAAATGTTCAGTTCAGTGAATTCATACTGACAAGATTTGCTTCCTACATGCAAAGCATTCCCTAAGGAAACCACCACATGCATTTGGTTCACACAAAGTCATAAAGTCTGCAATAGTACAACAGTGCTGCAGGAGGTCCAAATGCTGTGACCTGA
>JAABUP010005954.1_pt1 | contig 17962 bp, 19 predicted proteins | sample 5559201 | NCBI WGS metagenome assembly JAABUP01 (sample SAMN10711887, study PRJNA513373) | rock metagenome | isolation source: Antarctica rocks | place: Antarctica
GCCCCCCCCCCCCCCCCCTGCCTGGACGCAAGGTCCATCAAGCATCTTGACTGCAGGCATCTGGAAAAGCTCAGGCTGGAATCTGTGTTTCACCGAGGCCACTTTTCACATGTATTGTCTTGGAGCCATGCTTCCTACTGAAGGGTTCCAAGTTGCAATGGCATCCTGACTGCATGTAACAGACAGGCTTGCTAATACAAACCTCCGAGAGATGTACGGTCGCTATACATAGTGTGTTTGTTACACCATAGGCATCTAAAAGAGGCCAAGAACGCCTTTGACCGGACGCATCCCCTCCACACCTTCAGCATTGGGATTCAGGGGGCGCCAGATCTGCTAGCAGCCCGGGAGGTAGCCCATCAGCTTGGCACCACCCACCATGAGTTCCACTTCACCGTTGAGGAGGGCATTGACGCTCTGTATGATCTTGTGTATCATCTGGAATCCTATGAACAGGTATGCTCGCTGTTGGCACTGCTTGTGTTCAGATGATGTAATCAGTATGCCTCTGGGCGGGGGCCCTGTAGCCATGCAGCAGTGATGATGAAGTCAATGTGGAAGCTTGCTAATGTGACATGCATCATCACTAATTTTGCCGATCTCTGGGGTTCAATGGCAAACGGCATCGTGCTGGTTCCAGGCACGTTCCGTTGTTGCAGTCTGCAAGGGTCGCAATGCGGAGTTCTATGTCTGATTCAGCAGCTTGTGTGTCAGGTCCAGCAGGCAGCCTTTGTGTTGCAGACCAAACACTGCCAAGTGAGAGAACCATTGCTGCTTCAGAACAGCTCACTGAGGTTTTTTTGCTGTTGTTCCATGTAATAAACAGAAATCGCACAAACAATCTACCAGCTGAAATTTGGATTGTTGCATGATCATTGCCACAACCGGTATATAGCTATAGACTTGCAAGTGCAGATACGAGCAGCTGTACCCATGTACCTCTTGTCAAGGAAGATCAAAGCTCTAGGCTTTAAGGTGGTCATGTCTGGTGAGGGGGCAGATGAGATTTTCGGGGGGTACCTATACTTTCACAAGGCCCCAAGTCCTGCAGAGTTCCACAGGTACACACCTGTTACACACCTGTTACACACCTGTTACACACCAGTTACACACCTGTTACTCTCTACAGACATCCTGGTCTACCAGGATCATTTCTTGAGTGCTGAAAGGCTCTCAACTTTCCCTTTTCTTTTGCTGCATCCTTTGTTGCTGTTTGTAAGTGCTCATGGTAAGTTGAGCCTCTGGCAGAGATGTCAGCTTATTTTAATACTTGGTGTAAGGTGCTTTCAAGAGCCACCTGAGCTGTGAAGAATGGTGTCACCATGCTCGGAAATCAACTTGCAGTAATCTGACCAGATTAAAGTGGCTGTCAGGCTTGTTGTGCCCTACGTTTCTCTGCTCAACAGAGAATGGTTATGCCCTTAGGTTGAGACCAACTGACATGCCAGCCAGCTTTTGCAGCACTCGGCCTTCCTTGGACAGCTTCTCATAGCGCCTGTGTTCTGCAGCATGTGTGTTGGTCAATGCCAGACCTTGTATGATCCCTGAGTCATATGCAGCCATACATATTCACACATAGGCACATGTTGGTCAAAATTGGTCAGCACATGTGGTCGTCTTGTCATGCACATGTATGCCTTGAACATTTTGTGCTTAGTGCATGTCAATGTTCAAATTAATGTCTGTTGATTGACTCCCCTGATGAGTCCCAAAGTTAGGAAATGTAAATTGGCTCATGTAATGTGACAATACTTGGCTGCATGCAGGGAGACCATAAGGAAGGTAGAGAGGTTGCATGTGTGGGATGTGGCAAGGGCCAACAAGGCACCCTTTGCCTTTGGCATTGAGCCCAGAGTGCCCTTCCTAGACAAGGCCTTCCTGCAGACCTCCATGAGCATTGACCCTCAGGACAAGATGGTGAGGAAGCTTACGTTGTTGTTGCTGATTTTGACACCATCACTACAGCCATTGCATTCCTGGTGTAAACTTGGCAAACATATATAACAATTCCACTTGATGTTGGAATGTTATATGTTGCGTTCATGTGTCGCATGTGCCATCTGTGCTGTGCACATGCCACACCAATGCACAGCGCAGCATAGTGTGTAGTCAGCAGACAGTGCTTGCACAGTGCAACTCAGTTGTCTCACGCTTGCTGCTGCAAGGGAGCTGTCATTGCCATGAGTCTTGAGTGTTGAACATTGAGCCATCAGCAGTGAGCGATGGGCTCATCGAAAAGCACTTCATTGACATGATTGTGTGGCTGCAGATTGACATGCAGGATCTGCCAGACGGCAAGCACAAGAAGATGGAGAAGTACATTCTGCGCAAAGCCTTTGATGACCCCTCGGATCCTTATCTGCCTGAGTCCGTGCTGTGGCGCCAAAAGGAGCAGTTCAGTGATGGTGTTGGGTACTCTTGGGTTGACGGTCTCAAAGAGTATGCACAACAGGTCAGATCAGGGTCAATTTTCTAAGAGATTAAAGTGCATAAGTGAACCTAAGCTTTGCATGATATACACATCTGCAATTTGCATGTATTTGCATACAGGTGCAGCATGTACATGATGCGCATTGTTCCAAATTTCTCCAGTTGGATTTTGCAGTCAAACAGCTTAAATGGACAACACTCTTTCATCTTGCAGAAGCGGTCCTTCTCATCTGCATCAGAGTGCAGTCCCTTTCACACTGACTGCCTAGCTGTGATGCTGTGTGGTATGTGGACCATCATCAGTATAAGTACAAAACCATGAAGTCAAGAAGGATATGTTATGCTTCTTTAGTCCATTCAACAACCTGAAGCTGTGATGCTATGCAGGTGGTGACAGATGACATGTGGGCCGGAAGGTCTGAGAGGTTTCCTGAGGAGACGCCCAGCACCAAGGAATACTATCTTTTGCGCTCCATCTTTGAGGAGCACTTCCCCAGCCAAAGCGCATTGGACACAGTCCCCAAGGTGTGTATCTCCCACCTTGCTGGGATCACCTTGGGGACTCCCTGCAGGCTGCTTGGATGCATAGATGTATCCCAAGCAATACGCTTGCAAGGGATCTGTTCAGTCTACATGTCACTGCTGTACGTGTCTCAGACACACAGACTGGCTGGATGGTTCAGTAGCAAAACTGATGAATATGCTGCATGGCTTGCAGCTGCATGAGCATTACAACAGCGTTTGCTGAGCTTGTCAGGATCTGGAATTGCAACAGCTTGAGTCTGCCTGCCTGCCCCAAAACTGGACTGCATGCCTTGAATGAAACCAGGGGTAGGACAGCAAGCATCTGTGCTGATCTGTTTGTTGGGCATGCACAGGGGTTGAGTATAGCGTGCTCTACGCCAGAGGCAGTGTGCTGGGATCCGTCCTGGGCCAACACGCATGAAATTTCAGGGCGAGCCATGAAGAATGTGCATGACAGTGCAGAGGGCTTCCAGTATGAAAGAAGACAGGACATGAAGGAAAAGAGGTCCGCAGATGACTTTGTAGGTGAGAGTCACTGACTGTGCAGCAGAGGGCATGGCACACAGTACCTGCCAGTCCAGCCAGTTACATTTGCTGTGTTCAGGGAGAGTCAACAGACAATGACTGGGAACTCAACATACACTAGGCACTCAGTGTTCAGAAGGGCGTTTGACAGTACCCTGGGCGTGGCTGGTGCATGTGAATCTGCATACATGCTTTCACGCCAGGATGTCTGGTGAGACACGACTGTCTCCAGACCCCCAGACTCTGAAGTACTTAATGAAAATCTGAAAGGCATAGACTTTTTGTCTGGACAGCATAGTCTCAGAAGATTGTGCTCAGGATACAAGCTCAGCTGGCATTCATGCCTGAGCAGCTTGTACAACAAGCTTGTGGGTTCTAAAGCTTTAGTCTGCAGTGTCACTTCAACATTCTTTCTACACGATGCATTTGTCCATTCAGTCATTCAGCGTCTGTCTTGCTAGGGTCAAGTGCGATGACTCCTGAGTAGCTCCCTGTATGAGGTGCCAGTGGTGGAATTTCCTCATCATCAATGCACAGCCACATTGCCAGCCAAATACATCGTGCATTTCCTGTGACCAAGGTTCACCTTAGCACTCACGTCAAACACTGCTTTGCTTTGTAATCACATGTTCTGTGCATGGCTCCTGACCCAGGCATGTGTGTGTGTGTGTCTGCAGACAACCCTAAAGGTCCCATGCAGCATAGGTCAGCCAATGGCAAAGCTAATGGGGCGCTCAACGGTCATGCCAACGGGTATGACACAGAAGCTGCCAAGGTTGCCTCATCTGCTACTAAGCAAGTGGTGCAGGGATTGAGAGCCACAGCGGCAGCATTCACGCCCAGTAAACTAGCAACTACACCAGCATCAAGCACGATCGCTTCAGTTGGGGATTGCTAGTCAAATTCCAGCAGGGTTCTTGCAGTGTAGCTCATATGTCTGAAGTGTGCTTTGTTTTCCGCCACATGATACGTGTATGTATATACCATGTCATTAAGTCACACGTTTATGTCATGCTCTATAGTTCATGCTAAAGTCAGTGATGAACGATGATGAGCAGGCGTTCAGTTCAATAATGGAGCTCATTTTCGAGAAGCTGTATTCTCTGCATGTTTTATCACATGCAGAACAATTATGCGTGAATGGCAGGGGTGGCTATCCTCGTTCTTGGGTTTGGTACATTTTGAGGAATGTCTTCACATGTCCTCACATGTTTCTCACCTCAAAACACACCAGAAAACCTATTCTGAATGCTATCCACCCTGTCTGTACATGGTTCGACCAGTGTTGTATACACTGGACAAGCTTAGCGATAATGCTCAGGGAGCTTACAATTTACCACGAATTCCTCCGTTCTATACCACGCAGTTATCAATTCTACAGTGCATGTTGCAGCAGTGTAATCATACTCAGACCTCATTTGAGGGTTTCTGCTCCAGTGTAAGAGTCATTGGCGTCATCAGGCAAGTTTTTCAAGCTCTCCATGGAGCCTGCTGTTGGCGCATTCTGGCCAGCCTTGCTGGCATCGTTTGCCATTCCATCTCCTGAGCTTGAGCCTGATTGGCTTTTGAGTGCTTCTAGTGACTTCTTGATGTGCTCCTTAGGGTCTGAGCCCTTGGGACCCTGATATGACATGATCACCTTGCCTGCTTTGTCTACCACAAATGTCTGCAGGAAGATGAAGCAGCTCTTTAGAACACAGAAACGTCATCGTTCCTTTAGAAACGCCTGTGTTGTTCTGCAAATATAAACTCAGAAATGCCTGGAAACCACCATCATGCCTTTCTGCTTTAAAATTATATCTTAGCATTTCACAGTCTTGCTTGCAGCGGCCTACGTCACACTAATTGCAACTCAACAAGACGGCATGCTGCCGTATCAAATAAAGTCAACTACTACCATGATGATGCCAAGGGGTCATTTGTGTGATGCAAGGCTTTTGTGACATGCCTGGTAGAGACAAACGGTCTTGTGTGTAGCATTGCTGCCACCTTAGGCCATGCAGTTGCACACATACACATAAGTACATGCACGCTGACTCACCACTCTGGTCATGGGCTCAATACCAAACGCTTTACGCAAATCTCCAGACTCATCCGCCAGCAATGGGTAAGTCAGTCTCTGAGCCTTTCTGCAGATGGCGCCATGCATTCTCAGGACAGCATGCTTGTAAGGCAGAAGTGATACACAGACTCTCAATCTTGAAACTTTGTCATGGATGAAGTGTATGAAATTGATGCACAGGAGGTCAGCCAGGGCATGTGACTTGCAGCTTCACAGTAGTTTCACTGGGAGGGAGCACTCACTGGAATATGTCAAGGTCCTTAGGTGAATCCCCACTGATGCCCACAATCTGTGCACCAAACTCCTCAAACTGGTTTTGGTGCTCCCTGAACTGAGCCGCCTCTACTGTGCAGCCAGACGTCCCTGCCTGAGCACAGGAAGACTACAGTCATACAGTGTCATTGTGTCAGTGAGTTTGTGTACTTGCGCAATGATACACATGTATGCAAACTGCATGCCTTTGATCTGAACCAAAAACATACTGGAAGCAAGTTGTCTCTCATGCCCACACCCATGCTGCTTCACAGAGTTACGTCTGATCTGTTTTTTATTGTGTGAGTGTGTGTGTCACAAAACAGCCCTGAACAGTATGGATAAGCGGACATCTAAGCATGGGGAATTGCAGCTGGCTGATATGATGTATTGGACCATGCGCACTGACAAAATTGGAGCCCTGTCGAAGGCGTTCTGCTGCACGTGCATGAATTTGACATTCGCAGTGACAACTCAAAGGCTCCCTCATGGCAGCAATTGCAGCCTTTTCCCATAGGTTGTTGCAGCACCTTTGGGTGCAATGGAAGGCTTAATGTACAGACATGATCCATACTGCATAGATAGCAAAGTACCGCAAAAATAGAGTTACCTTGGGGTAGAAGAAAGCTACCAGTGCCTGCTTGCCAATCAGGCTGTCCAAGGACAAGCTTCTGCCCTCTGATCCTGGAACCGAGCTGCACACACGATCGTACAATGGTGGAAGCACAGTTGAAGGCAGGCGCTTTTGCTGCACGTGCATTGGGACGGGCTCTTACTCTTTGAAAGCAGGGTTATTTGTCAGAGAAGTTCCCTCTTTCACCGCTGCAGCCTGTACCACAACCATCCGATTGCAGCTGGAGTCCAACTGCTGGCAGCCACTGTCATCCGCAAATGTGCCAGATGCGGCAGCAAGCGTTGCACTCGATTGACCCAACAGAGCATCGTACCTCAACCAGTCTGAGCACCGTTCTTCGCTTGAAGCTCGTCTGCTTGTTGTTTCGTGCTGATAAATGCGGTCGCACTGTCGGCGGCAGATGTTGCCGTATGCGAATGTTTTGCACAGTTCGAAGCTGTGATGCATGCATGCTATTTAGCAGACGGTAGGGTGGGCTCCTGGCCGAGGTCGGTCGATCAAGCAAAACCTTCTACGCTGAGATGTCTGTTTGTCCGATCAAATGTGAACTACACAATTAGCTGCACAATCTCTAGCAGAAGCGCAAAGTGAGCAGTGTCTCCCTTGCCACAAAACCATGGCACGCCAACGCGTACTCCGTGCACCAACGCAGAGCGTCATCCATCAGTTGGCTGACAGCCAAGCAGGGTCAAACTACTAAAGCTCCATCTGGACGAAGTAAACGTCCATCAAAGCACCCTGCAGCCTCACTCAGCCTTGCTTGCCACTCTCGCACACAACAAACGCACTAGCTTGCAAGCAGCAATTGCATAGTGACAAGTTACACTGACGACTTGTGAGGTTGAGCTCCTCTAGTGTCTGAACAGACTTGGCAGGACATCATTGAAAGTTGAGAAGTCCGCTATTGACGTACTATTTCTCTCACACCACAGGGGAGTGCAGCATGCACGAGCAGACCATATAGTGGCCGAATCAGATACCGATACAGCTGTCCCATCCTTTATGCTGCAGCTGCCTGGGCTTCCTATAACCAGATGAAATGAGTGTTTCCATATACATATAGTGTAACCAGCGGAACTAAACCAACGTCTTGACAACTTGCAATGCTTCATCAACATGCTTCTCAGCTCCCATCTGATCATTGAACGACATGACACACTTGCCATTTTTGTCGATTACAAACGTCTGCAGAACACAACATTGATTAGCCAGCAAGAAACAAAACTTGGAATGTGTGCAAAGACTGTCAGCGTCAGTAAGGCATGCACAGCTTGTCAAGGCAAGCTATTGCTACAAGTTTTTGCCGGCCAATTTACCAATAGCCAATGCATAAAAAGCATGTGCATCCAAGCCAGCTTGGCTATGCAGCTGTAATACAGTATGTCTAGGTAGTTTTGATGTCACATACAGCAACATTGGTCCTGTGCATGTTCCCAAATGCCAGAGGTGTCAGCATGGACATACAATGGTATGTTATTGCCTGATCATGCAAGTGCACAAGTGTCTGCATGGACAATGAATGGAAGTCCTATACATGGATGGGAACAGTCATATTGTCACAAACTCACCTGGCGCCCCTTCAGCATCCCAAACAAGTCAGCCTTGATGCCAAAGCTTTTCCTCAGGAAGTCACTCTGATCTGTGAGAAGGGGAAACGGCAATCGCTCTTTCTGGGCAAAAGCAGCGTTGGCATCTGGGGTGTCTGAGCTGATGCCAAACACCTCTGCTTCTGCGTCCACGAACTTGCCGTACTCATCGCGGAACTTGCAAGCCTCCTTGGTGCAGCCGGGAGTTCCAGGCTGCCAGCAACATTCATCATTTGCTAAATTTGCCGTCACGTAGCCATCATGCAGACCAGAACATCAAGCAACACATTCTTGCTCCGCAAGGCGCAGCTGTAGAGTATTAGCAGAAGCACCCAATCACAGGCAATATTGGGTAGAGATATGACAACACAGATAGCATCAGCGGACATATCATAATGCACCATGGGGAGGCCAGGCTGAATCAACCTTGCAACAGCCAATGTGCATGCACACCTTTGGATAAAAGAATAGCACAACAGGTTTTTTCTTCTCTAAGCTGGACAGGGCTACACCTCCCCCTGTGGACTTTTGCAGCACTCTGCAAGCAACATGAGTAGATCACACATGCAACTTTGGCTCAGGGTAAACGCCAAGGTGCAAATCACCCTGCCTCCAGCTCTGCAAACCTGTAATAGTCTGGGAAATCTTGCAGCTTATCACCAACGCTCAACATGCCGTTCACCTGTACACCCCAATCGAGATGGGTCTATGCGGACTACAACAAGTGAAAACAGAATCATTGTCGCCTCCAAGAAGGGCTAGCGCAACACTTGACTTCGTGGTCTGCTTGCAATCACAGTGAGGTATGTACCATCACAACCGGCCGGAGAGGTCGTCGACTCTGCTGACCCCTTCTGCTTGCAATGCGAAGTCTGCTGGGGTCGCTTCCTCGTTGTGAAATGCTTGACATGGCTGCGGTGCGCTTTGAACAGATAGAGCAGGCGGGCGTTTGCGTCATAGCCATCGTTGTCACCGGTGCCACCGTGAGCGGACCCGGGCGCCAACTTGGAATATCGAGCTCGCGTTTTCTGAAACAGCGAACTCGCGAATTGCGCTGATCAAGTGCAGCTGTTCACGAACGTGTATGTAATCGCATGTGACCTCTGCGCTCTGTCTTTCATTGGTAGGTCCGTTCACATGACAAATCATCATGGCACCAGATGTTAAACCAGAAACCTAGAAACAAAAACGGTCTGGCATCTGTTCTATGATATCTATGTAATACAGAAACGTCTTGAGAGTAATTACAGTGGGGCCCATAAGTCGTGATCAGGACATTTGCATTGCCGGAGATGGCATGGTACATTGCCATTCATGACCATGACAACCAAGCATTGCAGACGTGACAGCAGGATGTTAGTGTAGCAAGACAAGATGTCACACTCTAGCACAAATCAAAGTGACCTATCTGAAAAGCTGAAATCCTATACATTAGGAAATCTGAAAAATGGAAAACTGGAAATCAATTTGACCTGAGCTTCAAGGTACAGCTTGACAGGGTCCAGGTTCTTGGTGGACCTGGCGCCCTCTGCATGCAGGTGCAACAAGTGCTTGATAGCATCAGCAGCTTGCCGCACCGTCACATCGGCTGCCCTCAGAGAGTTTGTCAGCTTGGCCGTCATCATGTCTACGCCCTGCAGCATGACATTGCAGGTATGGCAGGAATGCTAGTGCACATGGGGAGCCATCCAGGTGTAGAATGCATGACATTGCACATGCAGATGCAATCCAGGTCTGAAATGCATGATATGGCAAATGCAGGTGGAATCAGGTGTAGATGGCATGACATTGCACATGCAAGGGCGTACATGGAATGCCTGTGACTGACAGCATGCTGTCACATCTGCATATACTGAACTACACAACGAGTCCCAGCATGAACCAGTGGTGACATTTGTAATATGGATATTGCACGCAGTCAGTCGTTTTTTTGACTTGCTTGTCACATGTTGTGCAGAGCAGAACCCGGTTGTAGAGTCTGCAACACACTGTGCTGTAGTGAGAGTCTTAGGTCGAGATCAGCTTCATATGACAGTGGGTATGTTTGCATGAAGCAACCTTGTCAACTTCCAGGAACAAATTGTGCCAAACTCCCTCGGTTGCGCCCTCGACAGCCACATCAGCCATGATGGCCCTTGCTTTGCGGTACTCACTGACCACCTGCAAGCAAGGCCTATGATACCCAATTTTGTCTGCATGTTGCAAGCTAGGACAGAATTACAATGAAATAAAAGTCCTGAAGTAGAAGCGCCTGATACTAGTCCCCAGGTTGTTTTAACTGTAGGTTTACACTAACAACTGCTGACATTTACGCATCCACAAGAGCTTGCCAGAGCTTCAGTACAGGGTGATACTCTTTCTGAGGGTGTCTATTTTGTAGTGTAGTTTGTGAATTTGCATCATGCCCATGACAGTGCATGCAAACCAATGAGAGCCACATATCTGTGTTACAGCGCGTGTCAACAAGCATGTTGTGCATCTTGATGTCAAGATGCACCAAGTGATAAGACCACGCAGTGAAGTATAACTGCCAACGCCACAAGCGTGCCATCAACACACCGTACATAAGCTCATACATACAGGAATGTGTAGGGCTTACACGGCATGTACACAGTGTGCGGAGAGCCCGCAGGGTAGCATTTCACAAGTCTTACAGACAAACAGATAAAACTATACTTAGGGCGGCGCCTTGATATTGAGGACAGACATTTCAGCAAAAACTCTTTGCTGAGCTTGCAAGAGGTGATGGACAAGACTGCCATGAACACAGGTTGTGACATGAACTGCAACAATGATGGGAACAACTTACTGCGTCAAACTCTCCACACTCGGTCTCTTGCATGATTCTGCTGGGCAGCCTGAAAAGAGACTCATACCGCCGCAGCATGCCCATAACGCTCTTGATGCGGTCGCTCATACCCGCCCTCTCCAGCATACTGGCAACTGCACGCTTTGCCTCTTGCTGGACCTGCAGCATGCCCAAAAGCTTGAGAAACGCTGTCCTTTTGCTCAGCAATCACTCTTTATCTTGACTCCTACTATTTGTTGCCATACTCCACTGACAACGGGTGGAAGCTACAATGCTAGTTTGTTGCAAAACTTGTGCAACAGAGCTTGTTGTGAACACACTGGGGATGGGAGATGCACATTAGCAAGGCATGTTTTGCACCCTGCTGCCAGCACTCAACAGCACCACTCTTGCATCTTTGCAGCTGATCTCTAGAGCTTGCAAAAAAGTTTTGATTGACAGCACATACATAAATAGCGGCTTCGCGGGAGGGCTTACATCTGTGACAGCTGCTACCATATCTGCTGTGCTGGCTCCATCTGCACTGTCACCATAGTCACCCTCCGCCTTCCTGAGCCTGACATGGATGTCATCAATGGTGCTCTTGCAGCTGATGAAGCGCTCAAAGTTCTCCTTGACCTGCAAAACAGAGGACAGCAGGATGTGCAAGAGCTGTTGTGTTGTTCTGCTTCAGTACTGCAAAGCAGGCTTGCAGCGTGGTCGTCCTGTCCAGCCTGAAGTGCAGCTTGTTATGCGTATCTTGTTGTCATTTTGCCTTCATTTATGAAATGATTGTGTTTCCCTGTAGGGTCAGGCACGTACAGTCCTGAGTAGCTCCGTGTATAAAACACTGCTCTGAAGCGCAGCCTACCAATAACACAACAATGGTGTGTGTTGATAAGTATAAACCATAATCTGTTACATGATGCATAGAGTGTTAAGGGACGTGCTGTAATGCACCAGAGGTTTGTGCTAGGTTTAGACCATGGTGACTACGACGTGTGACAAAAGTTTGATTTGGTTTGCATTGCAGCAGAGCAATGGTGGCATAGCAAAATTGTCTCTCACATGGTCTGTAGTGCTGAATGGGCCCAAGCAGACAGAATGCTGCAGGCTGACTTACCAGATCCTTGAGTTGGCTAGTGCGCTCAGATACTTCAAACTTGAGATTTGCCCGTCCTGTCTTGAGGTCAGACAGAGTGGTGTCGCCATGCATGATGGCCAGGTACAACTCAGGCTCAAAGCTGTCTTGTGTTGGCATCACCTACAGTGCCACTCGCATTGCAGCCATGACACTGCCACAGTGCCGCAACATGTTTGCCCAATGCTTATGGTAGTACCGGCAATGAAGCACCACAGGACAGGGGACTCTTGCATGAGCCTGCAGTCATACTGCGACAACAAAAACAACAACTGCAAATGCTGCTGCATGCTTGGGCCAACTTGGTCAGCAATTTGACAAGATGTGCAAGCACGGTCAACTCTATGCAGCATCATGATTACAATGACATCAAACTCTGCGCTCTAACCTTGTGTCTGTAATCGCTAAGATTGCCAGATAGCTCCAGAAACGGCTTTGTGACTGCTGCCTTAACTGCCTCATCTGCTGCTTCCTTTGTGGTGCGGCGAGTCAGATTACCCCGCCTTGCTAAAAGAGTGTCCTGCAATGCATGCTAGAGATTTAGTTTGCACTATTGGCAATATGCCTTCACTTCCTGATCACAGACACAAAGCAGAAGCTTACATTGCGCCTGGTGCCTCCTGGCTTGGTAGTTGTTCTGTCTTGACGCACCTACAAGCGAACGTACATGTGTCTGCAGTACAGCTCCAATGACAGAGTTGATAAGGGCACGAAATAAGTCATGCTCCCACTGACCAGTCGCAGACCATGACCGTCAATTCTGCCCAGGCCTAAGGGGTCTTGATTATCAGACTCCAGGACAGCTGCTTGCCATGCCAGTCTAGCTGCTGCTTCTCCAGAGTCATTTGAAGGCACTGCATGGGTTGATATGCTTAGAGACACCCTCTGTGATTCGTTTTCTTCAACTTCCTCCCAGGTGCGGGGTCCATCAAACCCAGGAGGACGGTCGTCAATGATCCCATCGGCCTCAGCCTCAAGATCTTCGTCCATGAATTCAATGTCTTCTGGCTCGACTGCAATTTCTGTGACCTCGGCTGGGGAGGAAGACTTGAGGAAACCCATGCCTTTGAGGTGCAGATCTACGGCTCCGAGCTCTGGCGCCAGTATCGCTGTTTGACACTTACGTTAATGGTAAGAGAAATATTGATGTACACCAGCAAGACTTCTTTGAAAGGCAAGCCAACCGGTTCGGGACGTAGATCACCACATCAAGTCATGCATATGCACAGCGTGGTCTGCTCTGCAAGCACAGCTGAGAACGAAATCGCATCGGGTGTGACTGCAAGAAGGCAGTGAGTTTTTGAGATAATACACACTAACAAGCAGTCAAGGACGCGACCCGGCTGGCGGTCATGTGGCGTAGGAAACGCGGGAGTGTGATACCTACTTTACACCTACTTTAAAGCCCTTGAACTTTGATCTGCTTCCAATCACAGCAAACTTCAGCATGCATGGTAAGTTGAAACGAGATTTTTGCTAACATTCCATGGCCGCATTCGATCATGGTGCTTGCCATCTGTTTACTATGTGAATGCTTCAGAACATGTATTAATTGTGAGCTGCATGACATGACACAATGTGCTCATGATGTGTACCTCGGGCTGTGCGAGCACGCATTGTGCTGCAGGTCACAAAGCCATGCAGGACATTGTCTGACAGTCAGCACAGCTTGTTGAGTAACCTCAATGAATACAGTTTTCCCCAGGCGTACATGACGGCGTAACTTCTTATCGCACATGTTTGAACTGCAGCTAGCGAGTGAGCTAGCTCCAGGCAAAGCTCTGCACTGCAGTCAGTAAGTGCCGGCTGCCGGAGACGTTCCGACATCTCACTCTGTGATCTCAGCGGTTCAAAAGAAAGCTGGCTGATCTCCTTGCGACAGCGACGGGTCTGGCACCTTCTGGCTGCAGCGTTGACCTGGACAGGACAAGCACCGTGCTGTCAGCCTGCGAATATCTCAACACAGTCAATTGACAGATTGGCCCCTGTCTGGTTCACAGCCATCTGATGTAACCTGACCGCTCCTGCCGAGGCTCCTTTATCAGTTTCTTCTGGACTGTCACACTTCACAATCAGAAGCTATCGTGCACCGATGGTGCCAGGCCAAGCGCGTGACGTGCCTGTCGAAAGCATATATGATCTGGTGGATCAGGGAAACAAGCTCAGTATGGGGAGCAGGACTCAGCCAATTCCTGTATCGTCCAGACCAGTCAGACCTTTTGTTCCTGGTCACCTGTCCTCACATCAAAACAGCTCTCAGCTGCAAAGTATATTCAACCCAGTTCTGGGCTACAGAGATTCACAAAGAAGGTGAGCGTGATGTCAGTGGCTGAAGAAGCTTTGCAGGCTGTCCAGAGGCCAGAACAACACAATTGCTGTAGGCAAGGGCTGACACCCACAGATCACGCCAGACTGAACAGACAAGCCATCAAGCAGATGAGCTTGCGAAACAAGGAGACCAAGCAGAGCAATCAGCAACAGGAAGCACATAAGATACGGGCAATCAGCAGACCAATCGTCAAGACGCCCGTAGCCTCAAGGCAAGGACTGCAAACCTCGCTTTTGTTTACAATGTCAGCCATGACTACATGCAGGGGCCAAGCGTCACCACTGCAGTGTTGCCGCTCCATCAGCGTGCCATAATGCAGCCTTCATGTGTCAATTGCTGCATGCACAGCCTTCACTGCCAGCTCTTATGGTGTGGCAGCTTGCTAGTTGCAAGAGAGCTTGCTAGCATCAACCTGCTGGTTGTGTGCCAAAACACCTGTTTTACAGTCACAAAACACACACCGGGCTTTTCGCAATCACTGGTCATCAACAAGAACTTTTTCCTGGACATGACCTATATGCTGGTTTCTCCATGGCAGAAGCTTTGACAAGCAGTCTTATTGCCCACATCTATCTAACATCAGCAAAATGGCCATGCAAGCCAGCTCTGTTTATGTTGAGGACACAATAGTCTAACTCATAAGCTGCACCTCAACCATGCAAACAGCCAAAGATTCCTCATATTGACCTCAATCAGTTGTGATGCTATGATCCATTGCACTGATGCACTTGTGCTGCTGTTGCTGCCACAACACTTGTGTGTTGGGTTGCTTTTGTCCTATGCTTGCTGGCTTGTTGGCGTTGGCTCGTATCGTTAGTAAAGCCAGTGAGTCTCCAACAGAACACATGCCTTGCACAGGCAGCTGTGAACTTTTTCTGGACTGTTGGCAACTGCTTGCCGCCTTAAGAGCAGTCTGTTGCCCTTCACAAAACCTGCCTTCAAAATGGTGGGCGTGCCATTGGATCATGCACAGAAGGTGGCAGACGGCGGGGCAAAGTAGCGCATGTTGGTGCAGGGCAGGGCAGGGCAGAGCACAGCAGGGCAGGGCAGTGCAGGTTATCACCTCTTGACCAGCAACAAAGCCATGAGGTCCAGAGACTGCGCGCAGGCTGCTGCTGAATCGACCTGCCTGAAGCTCTCCCTGCACCAGTGTGCATCAGAAAATTTATAAACCTCTTCATAATGCAGACCTCCTTGGTTGAGTCACACTATGCTGGTGCGCTTCAGATGATCAGCTTTGCTGGTGCTGTGCAAGAAATGCAGTGGGGACCAGCAGAACCCGGACTGTCAAGGCCACTATGCATTGACATGCTGGCTCAAGATATGAGAGCACAAGCCTGGTATTTTTGCGCAAGTGTCCATCAACTTCAAACAGAAACCCAATTACTTTGTTCTTCTCTTGTGACAAGCTGGAAACATCAACAGCGACAAGGTTGCACGCGGACCTGACTGGAGGAGTTGTGGTTGAGCAGGTCTATGACCGGCAGCATTGCTACTTGGTGGCTGCCCTCTGTGCTGTACTTGTTCTGGAAGAAGGCGGCTGCCATGCATGCTGTGAAGGCATAGCGGCAGCCTGCAGACACCTGCAAAATCACCATGCGTTCATTCATTTATTCAAAACACTGGGGAACACATGTTTAACATGTGTTCCCCAGGGTCAGGTATGTACTGCAACTGCCCTGCCCTGATGAAGTCCTGTTTTGGCAGCCTGCAGACACCTGCAGGTCAGCAGCATCAGTACAAGCAGTATCGGCCAGTAGCCAGGTGTGCAGCAGTACCGGAGGGGTGTTTTGGGCCAGCACAGCGCTATGCCATCATTCATTATATGCAGAAAAGGATTTCAGGAACACAGCGCATGCATCTTCAGGTGGGAATTACAACACGACAAGACCAGCTGTGTTGTCAGGCCACTGACAACATGACATAACCAGCTGTAAACTTTTGCTGTTTACTTCTACTGTGATCCTGTGGCAAGCCATTCTGCCAATGATTCACTGGCCATGTCGGCATGACATGCTGAATGCTCAGCTCTGCCTACAGCCTACAAGCCCTTCCTTCTGATTGTATACAGCTGGTCATGTCATGTTAGCATGCCAGTAATTTGGCAAGACCAGCACAAGTCAGGTTGCACAGCAGTAAAGCCTCCTGAAATGTCACCCCAGGTGTGTGGTACAAGATGCAAATAAGGATGCAAAAGCTGGGTTAGCTCAGCTGGTTGCACTCTTCTATTGCTTTGCAAAAGCAGCTGACCTGAGAGCTGTACTGCCACTTGTTGATGAAGGGAGCTTTGAAGGCCAAGCCAGCAATAACCACAGCTGTTCCCACTGCCAGCGGACTCCACCAGGCTGCAGAAGCATTGACAAGGACTGTCAGTCATCTGTGGCATCATCCATGATTATATCCATGATGTAAAAATATTGTGGCTGACTCTATAATATCATCATGGCGTGCAGAAAGCAACAAGATCAGGACACTTTGCCAGCTCTATCAAGAGAAGTTTGAGGTGGTTTCAAGCTTAAGCATCAGCAACGTCTTTGATTCATATCATAAATGTGCATCATGAGAGATTCGATTTAGAGTTGGCAGCTGCATTGAGTATGCCACTAGGAGTTGCTATGCCCACTCCTGCTCAAAGCTACAAGCTCAAAGAAGCAATTAAGTATTGATGTGCTGCGTGAGAACGCAAAGATGTCCACAGTGCAAGAGCATGCTGCAACACACGACAGCATCTACACAGTGACAAGGGCTGACATGTCAGAGCTGACAAGGGATTACAAGTGGGCGCTTGATGGCTTGGCAGTATTGGGAGTATATAAGATGCTTGTGGTGACAACGTAGAAAACATCGCTGTGGACAGACTTGGCTTCAATATGGCTGGTATGCCTTTAGTTCAGGATGCTGTGCAGCATCTTGAGCATGTGCCTCAGCACCATTGGGATATATATATTAAGTGCTTAGCGCTTGGTGTATGCCACTTTCGCAATAATGTCTGTTACTCCTCCTGATGAGTGCCAAAGACAGGGAATGTAACTTGATTGATACCCCAAAGAATGAATTACTGTGCAAAGCAGGCCAAAACAGCAAGACAAGCTCTTGTATGCCTATAGACCAAGTTTTGTGAATTTAGGTCTCCATGCAATCTGATGCCACATGAAACATCAGGTATGTTTGCACAGCAAATTTGATGGGGCACACCTTCTTGCTTAGGATATACAAAGGAGCGACTGGTGACCATGTCAGAGGCCCAGACCAAGTCTTGTAGGGTAATGTCTGAATCATTTACCAAAGCAGTTGACTGAAGCCTTCTGTAGTCATCTGTGATGTCAGCCAGCTGCTGCTTGATCTGCAAGGCAATAAAAAGTAACAAAAACCTGAATAAGACAGAATCAGGTGCAGACATGGGAGCCTTGGCAGAGACCGTTAAGATGCGCACATCTTGCCTGAGCAGCATGCTACACTCCTGTCAGGTATGCTGACAATGGAGCATACTTGGTACCAAAGATTTTAGGGTTGGAAACCTAACTTGCTAAACCCTGGATACTGTGACATGCACAGGTGATGAGCCATAGATCAGGTTAGCATATTGCATATGTAGAGCTGACAACGCTCCATACACCTGATGCACGCGGCAGAGGGACGGGGGGAGATGAGGGGGGGGGGAGGGGGAGAAGGGGGGTGCAGTCACCAACT
>JAABUP010005957.1_pt1 | contig 17952 bp, 18 predicted proteins | sample 5559201 | NCBI WGS metagenome assembly JAABUP01 (sample SAMN10711887, study PRJNA513373) | rock metagenome | isolation source: Antarctica rocks | place: Antarctica
CCCCTCATCTGCGCTGGTCAGCGTGAAGTAGCGGATCAACTCCGCCCGGGTGATCTCCGGGAAGCCCCGCAGCCGAGCCAGCTCCTGCTCGGAGAACACATCCCGCGTGGCCACACCGACCACCCCGCCTCCGCCACCCCGGGCCTCTCAGCAGGCTAGACCCGCCCCCTCACGACCGGGAGCCACGGCCTCAGGACCTGCACGAACGCAGAGAATCGTTGCTTTTGCGCTGGAAACTCCCGGTGGGCCGACGGGGTGTGAAGTTCCTGGATGAGGCGGACGAGCCAACAACTGCCGCTGAGTGGGAGCTGACCCAGCGGCGATCTGACGTTGCGTCCGGAAGCCTGACCGACCGCTATCCGCGGCTCGCGGGCCGGCTCGCCGCCTGCGACGGCGCGAGATGCCGTGGACTTAAACACTCCTGACGTCGGTTGCATTGTGCCTCACGTAATACTTACGAATCTACGCCGACCGATGCGACCTTGGCATGCCGACCAGGCAACGCGATCGGTGCGCCTGACACCCGCACGGAAATGTTCGGATTGTGGTCGGCTCGGCTGGGTGCACAGCAAACATGGGAGACATGAACAAGCGTCAGTCTTGGGTGAGGCGGGTGATCTGGAGTGGGTTGCCGGCTTGGAGTGCGGGCGGCAAGAGGGGGTCGGGCCAGTCCTGGTAGGCGATGGGTGCGAGCCAGCGGCGGGTGGCGGCGGAGCCGACTGAGGTGTGAGAGGGGTTGGTGGTGGCGGGCCACGGGCCGCCGTGGTGCATGGCCCAGCACACGGCGACACCTGTGGGCCAGCCGTTCATGATCAGTCGTCCGGCGATAGGCGCGAGGGTGTCGGCGACGGCGCGCACCGCGTCGAGTTCGTCGCCGGTGGCGTGGATGGTGGCGGTGAGGCTGCCGGGCAGGGCGGCGAGGACCGCCAGCAGGTCCTCGAGGCGATGGTAGGTGACGACGAGGCCGGCTGGCCCGAACCGTTCCTGGGTAAGTTGGTCGAGGTCGCCGGCGAACTCGCTAATCGATACGGTGCGAACCTCCGGGGCGGCTGCCCAGATGCCGTCGGCGTGGCCTCGGGCCAGGAGTTCCCGGTCGGCCCAGGCAGCATTGTTGGCGGCCGCGAGGTAGCTGTCGTGCATACGTCGGGTGAGCATGGGTCCGCCGCGGCTGGACGAGATCGCGACGCGGATGGCGGCGAGCAGGTCCGGTTCGGCGGGGGCGAAGACGATCCCAGGATTGGTGCAGAACTGGCCGGTGCCGAGTGTCAGCGATGCGGCGTAACCCGCCGCCAGGTCCTGGGCACGTGATCGCGCAGCGGAGGGGAGGATAACGACGGGGTTCACGCTCCCGAGCTCGCCGTAGAACGGTATGGGGTGAGGTCGCCTAGACGCCAGGTCGAAAAGGGCCCGGCCGGCGGCGGTCGATCCGGTGAACCCGACGGCGCGCACCCCCGGGTGTGTCACGAGCCGACGTCCGGCTTCGACACCGAACACGAGGCCGCAGACCCCGTTGGGGGTGCCGGTGGAGCGCAGCGCGCTGGCCAGGACCTCCGCGACCCGGGCGGAGGTGCGCGGGTGGTTTTCGTGGGCTTTGACGACGACGGGGCATCCGGCGGCCAGCGCGGAGGCGGTGTCACCACCGGCGACGGAGAACGCGAACGGGAAGTTGCTGGCGGCGAAGACAGCGACCGGGCCGATGGGTGCGAGCATGCGCCGCACGTCCGGTCGCATCGCGGCAGGGTCGGCCGGCGTGATGATCGCCTCGACGTAGCTGCCTTCGTGCACGATCCCGGCGAACATACGCAGCTGACCGGTCGTGCGGTCGATCTCACCGTGCAGCCGAGCGTCGCCGAGTGCGGTCTCGGCGTCCGCTAGGGCGACTAACTCGTCGGCGGCGGTGTCGAGCGCGTCAGCTATGGCATCGAGGGCGGCGGCCCGCGCCCGGCCGCCCATCGCCGCCCACGCCGGGGCGGCGGCGGCGGCCGCCGCGACGACGGCGTCGACCTGGTCGGGGTCGGTGGCCGGGATGGGCTCGCCAACCGGTTCGCCGGTCCGCGGGTTGTAGCTGACAACCGAGGTCATGCGCGCTGTTCCGCGTGCGGCGACCTGCCGTGTTCGGTGTCGCTCATTTCGGTTGGGTCATGCGCGCCCGGGCCGCATCGACCTCGGCCGACACCCGGGCGAAACCCTGGGTGACGAACGTGGCGTCGGAAGAGCAGTTCAAGATCAACGCGCCGCGCTCCATCCAGTGCAGGGCGCGTTCGATGGTGGCAGCGAAGAATCCGAAGGGCACACCGGCTTCCAGGCAGCGGTCCAAGACGGCGCCGATGGCGTCTTGCACCGCCTGGTGGTCGCGGTCGTGCATGTAGCCCAACGAGATGGCGAGGTCGGCGGGGCCGATCATGATGCCGCTGAGCCCGGGTACGGCGAGGATGGCGTCGAGGTTGTCGATGGCTTCCTGGGTTTCGACCTGGGTGATGACGACGACGTTGTCGTTGGCGTCGTGGGCGTAGCCGGTGGCGTCGCCGTGGAAGCGGGCGACGCGGCGTGGACCCCAGCTCCGGACGCCATCGGGTGGGTATCGAGCGGCGGCAACGGCCCGGCGGGCGTCCGCTTCGGTGTTGACCATCGGCACGATCACGCCCGCCGCGCCGATGTCGAGGATCTGGCCGATGGTCGCTTGGTCGTTCCACGGGCTGCGCACCAACACGGGAAGGTCGGTCGGTTGAAGCGCGATCAGCGACAGCTGCAACGTTTCGATGCTCGAGGCGACGTGCTGCATGTCGACAAGCAGGAAGTCGACGTCGACGTCGCGGAGGGTTTCGGTCACCGCTTCGTCCCTGATCATATGGGCGCAGCCCACGACGGGGCGGCCCTGGCGGATGGATGTCAGCAGGCGGCTGGTCAGCACGCGTACCTCCAAGGGTTGGTCGGTCGGGGTCATACCGGGTCGATCGTGGCGAGGGAAGCGTCCGATCCGCGACATGTTGGATATGCGAGATCGGATATTTGTAATACTAGACGTCGACAGTGACTTAGGCAACAATGGGCGCGGCCAGCAGATCGTGCTGGCCGGTGGCTATCGGGAGCGAGCCCATGACGATCGCGGCGGTAAACCTGTCTCAGCCCGAGGAGCGTCTGGGCGAGCTGCCTGGCATGCTGCGCCGCGCCGGCCTTGATCTCCGATTCGGATCAGGGCGCCGCTCGACGCCGCCGGCGGAGGTGATCGACAGCATCCAGGGCTGTACGGCGGTTATCGCCGGTCAAGAGCCTTATACGGCTGCGGTGTTCGACGCCTGCCCCGACCTCAAGGTGGTCGTCCGATTCGGGGTGGGTTTCGACACCGTCGATGTCGCGGCGGCAACGACACGCGGCGTGCTGGTGGCGACCATCCCTGGCACCAACGACTGGGGGGTCGCCGACCACGCCATCGGTTTGTTGCTGGACCTGGCGCACGGGATCTCGTCGCATGATCGGGCGATCCGACGGGGCGAGTGGGTGGCGCGCCGCGGCGTCGACGTGTGGCGCGCCACCCTCGGCATCATCGGGTTGGGACGCATCGGACGCGGTGTGGCACGGCGAGGTCTCGGCTTCGACATGCGGGTTCTGTCCTATGACCCCGACCCCGATATGGCGTTCGTGAAGGCGCACGGCGTCGAGCTGACCTCCCTGGAGGCGGTGATGACCGGCAGCGACTTTGTGACCTTGCACCTGCCGTCGATCCCGGCCACGGAGCGGATCATCGACGCCTCCAAGCTGGCGCTGATGAAACCAACCGCCTTCTTGATCAACACCGCGCGGGGCAACCTGGTCGATGAGGACGCACTTTTCCAGGCAGTCCAATCGGGTGGGATCGCCGGTGCCGGCATCGACGCCTGGACCGTCGAGCCGATGCTCGAGGACCGTTGGCGCGCGCTCGACAATGTGGTCCTCACCCCCCATAGCGGTCCGAGCACCGCCGGAGTGTGGACGGCGAGCACCGCCATGACGGCGGAGATCGTGCTCATGGTTCTGCGCGGCGAGCGACCCACCCAGCTGCTCAACCCTCAGACGTGGGACACCCGACGGTCCTAGCCACCGTCCCGGCCGGCGTGACCTTGACCACACCGCCGAACATCAGATATCGTATCTGGGGTCCTAGATTTCGACAGAGAAAACCGGTCGTTCAAGGGAAGGTCTGGCATGGCCAACGACGAAACGGCTCGATCCAAGGGTTTGAGCCGCAGGAAGTTTTTAGTGTCAGCCGGCGCAACAGCGGCATTCGGGGTCGTGGCGGCTGCGTGCGGTGGGAACGGGGGCGCCCCCGGCGGGGCCAGCGGCGGCACGGGGGCGACGACCCTCACCTACGGGGAATCGGGCAGCTTCACAACCCTGAATCCTTGGGAGCAGGCCTACGGGGCGCGGAGCCTGGCCAATCAGATCTTCTCCCGGCTGGTCTATCTGGACCAGAACGGCAAGCCGGTCGCCGATCTGGCGGAATCGTGGACGTTGTCCCCCGACGGTAAGAGCCTGACCTTGAAGCTCCGCTCCGGGGTGAAGTGGCAGGACGGCGCCGATCTCGCGGCGAGTGACTTCGTTCGCATGTACGGCTACCTGTCGGACCCGGCGTTCGCCTCCAGCATCGGAGTGCAAAAAATCAAGCAGTCGTTCACCCCGGTCACCGCGGTGAAGGCCCCGGATCCGGGCACGGTGGTCATGGAGTTCTCCTCGGCCGTGCCGTACTACCTCGACATCCTCGACTACTGGTACCTGCTGCGCTACGACAGCCCCGACAACACCCAGTTCCTCAAAGCTGCTCCCGTGGGCACCGGGCCCTTCCGGCTCATCAACGTCTCCCCCCAGCAGGGGGCGACGCTCGAGGCGTTCCCCGGTTACTACACCCGCGGCGAGCCGCATCTGAAGACCGTGGACATCAAAATGTTCGGCAGTGGCTCGAACGTGGTGTCGAACCTGCGCTCAGGACTCGTGGACGGGGTGTCCGTCAGCGACTACGCCCAAGTCGGCACCCTGCAGGGTGTCCCGTCGTTCTACACCACCGAGCAACCGATCGGTGTCTGGCTCATGCAGGTGAATGTGGCGAAACCACCATTCGACAACCGAGACGTGCGCCAGGCCCTGTCGTACTCGCTGAACCGGGCGCAGATGGCTAAGGTCGCTTTCGACGGCTTGGAGAAGCCCGTTTCGACCCCGTTTTTCGCTCCGACGGCCACCGGGTACGACCAGAGTCTGGTGAACGCCCAGTCGTTCGACTTGGCGAAGGCGAAGGCTCTGCTCGACGGCGCCGGCGTCGGGGGGCTCACCATCACCTACCCCACGCCGACCAGCATCCCCAGCGTGCAGACAGTCGGCGAGATCTGGCAGTCGGACCTCGCCAAGATCGGTGTCAGTTTGAAGATCCAACCGGTCACCCAAGCCCTATGGCTGCAGCTGGGCGCGGCCAATACAGCGGCAGCAACAACTGATGTGGTGCCGTGGAACAGCGGTCGTTCGCTGCAAGATGCCGCCGGTTTCTGGGCCACGCAACTCAACTTCCGTGGTGGTGCGGCGGCCCCGCTGACCAGGTTCGGGTATCACAACCCGCAGCTGGAGGCGCTCGTGTCGCAAGGCGCGGCGGAGACCAACGTCAGCACCCGCAAAGGCATCTACCAGCAGCTGAACCAGATCGTCGTCCAAGACGCCTACCAGATCTCCTTCGCCACCTTCAGTCGGCTGCGGGGATGGTCGTCGAAGGTGGGTGGCCAAGGCAGTGACCTTCCCGGAAACCTGCAACTTGCTGTGGCTCATGCCTGACGACGCCGACGACACGCTTGATGCAGCCGACCTGGACTGGGTGCCGCGCCGATGACCCGCTACACCCTCGTTCGCGGCGCCCAGCTCGTCTTCATGCTCTTCGTCGCCTCGATCGTGATCTTCTTGATCGTGCAGAACGCGCCGGGGGACCCGGCCCAGAACCTGCTAGGGCTGTCCGCGACCCCGGACCAGGTGGCGATCGAACGCCACAAGCTGGGGCTGGACGCCTCGTTACCGCACCGCTATATCATCTGGTTGACCAACGCGGTCCATCTGAACCTGGGTTCCTCATTCGGGACCGGGTTGCCGGTCACCAAGGTGGTGGGCAGCGCGTTCTCCTACACATTCAGGCTGGCGATCGCCTCAATCGTGATCGCGTTGGTGCTCGGCGTGGGCCTGGGCCTGATTGCCACCTTGAACCGGGGCCGCAGAATCGACTTGGCCATCTCCGCGTTCGCCGCCGGCGGCCTGAGCCTGCCAAGCTTCGCCACCGGCACAGTGTTGATCCTGATCTTGTCGGTCCAGTACAAGCTGCTGCCGTCGGCTGGCGCCGGCAGCCCCGGCCAGTCGGCCGGGAACGCGCTGACGTTCTTGGTCATGCCCGCGCTCACCCTTGGCATACCGTTCTCCTCGGTGCTGATCCGCTACATCAGGGTGACGTTGGGGGAGGCGATGGGACAACCGTATGTCACGACCGCCCGGGCGAAAGGACTCGCCGGTCGCACGGTCATCGGTCATGGCATGCGCAACGTCGCCATCCCGCTCACGACCGTAGCCGGCCTGCAGATCGGCAAGCTGCTGGCTGGGACGGTCGTCACCGAGACGGTCTTCGCCTACCCGGGGCTGGGTTTCGTGACCATCCAGGCCATTCAGGGCCAGGACTACCCGGTGGTGGAAGGAGCCCTGCTGCTCGGCGCCGCCGTCTTCTTGGTCCTGACCGTGCTCGTGGACCTCGTGTACGGCTTGCTGGATCCCCGCGTGCGGCTGGCCTCGCCATGACCTCCGCCTCCATGAGCTACGACACGCCGGTGCTGGTCACGAGGACCAGCCGACCCAAGCTCAACGGGCGCCTGATCGCGGGAGGAATAGGCCTGACCGTGGTCGTTGTGGCGGCGGTACTGGGACCGCTGGTGGCACCGTACGATCCGGTGGGCTTGGACACCGCGGCACGCCTGCAAGGCCCGTCGCCGAGCCACCTTTTCGGCACCGATGCCCTCGGCCGCGACGTCCTCAGCCGGCTGCTGGTCGGCCTGAAGCCGTCGCTGGTGGTGGGCATCGCCGCCATCGTGGTGGCGGCCGCCCTCGGAACCGTGTTGGGTGTGCTGGGGGGTTACTTCGGTCGGTGGCTCGACGCCGCGATCGGCCGCGCCCTGGACCTCCTGTGGGCGTGGCCGGCCGTCTTCTTGGCCATCGCCGTCGTGTTGGTGCTGGGCCCCGGCCAGAGTCAGGACGTGCTGGCCATCGGGGTCGCCGAGCTGCCGGTGTTCGCGCGGGTCGTTCGGGCGATCACGATCGCCAACGTCCGCAGCGCCCACGTCGAGGCGGCCCGATCGCTGGGCGCCTCCAGTTGGCGTCTCATGCGCCGCCATATCCTGCCCTTCGCCGGTCCGGCGTTGGTCGTGCAGTTCGCCATCTCCGCCCCCGAGGCGGTCGTTACCGGAGCCTCGCTGAACTATCTCGGTCTGGGCACCCAGCCGCCGGCACCGTCGCTGGGTTCGATGATCAGCAGCTCACAGGAGTATCTGGGCACCTCTCCCAGCGGGGCGCTCTTCCCGATTCTGGCCATCGCCTGGCTGGTGCTTTCACTGACCGTGCTCGCCGACGGTCTGCAGGACATGCTGGACCCGCGTTTCGGGGCGGCTGACGCGGTCTCAGCGTCCGGTCGGCGGCGTTCCCATGGGCGCCGGCGCCGTGGGCGCGATGCCATGGTGGTGGGGGGGCACGACTCGGGTGACCACGTTGACGTGTCGGGCGACGACGTCCGGTTGCTGCAGGTGTGCGATCTGCGGGTGGCGTTCCCGGGCCCGTCCGGAGATCGGGTGGCGGTCAACGGGGTGTCGTTTTCGGTGCCGAAGGGCAAGACGGTCGCCCTGGTCGGGGAGTCCGGTTCAGGCAAGAGCCTGACCGCCCTGGCGGTCCTGGCCCTGAGTCCCCCAGGCACCCAGGTCACCGGGGAGGTCCGCCTCGACGGCACCAACATCTCCGGTTACAGCGAACGGCGCATGCGTAACATCCGCGAACGGCGTATCGGCATGGTCTTCCAGGACCCCATGTCGGCCTTGAACCCTGTGCTCACCGTCGGTCATCAGATCACCGAGGTCCTCACCCGTCACCAGGGCCTGCGCGGTCGAGCCGCCCGAAAGCGGGCAGTCGAGCTGCTCGAGCTGGTCGAGATCCCTGATCCCGCGCACCGGATCGGGCAGTACCCCCATCAGCTTTCCGGGGGCACCCAGCAGCGGGTGATGATCGCCATCGGGCTGGCTGTCGGCCCGGATCTGCTGATCGCGGACGAACCGACCACCGCCCTCGATGTCACCCTGCAGGCGCAGATCATGGTGCTGCTGGCGCGCCTGCGCGACGAGCTGGGCATGGCTCTGCTGCTCATCTCGCACGATCTTGGCCTCGTAGCCGGCGCGGCCGACGAAGTGAACGTCATGTACGCCGGGCGGATCGTCGAGCACGCGGATGTCCGCACCGTGTTCCGCTCGCCCGCACACCCCTACACCCAGGGGCTGTTGCAGACCGTCACCGACCTCGCGTCGCCGGCCACCGTCGATCTGACCCCGATCCCCGGCGTCCCCCCGCGCCTCGGGTCCGAGGCGCCGGGATGCCCGTTCGCGCCGCGCTGCCCGTTGGTGTTCGACCGATGTCGGGTGGAGCGACCCCTGCTCCAACCGGTCCATACCGGCCAGCGAGCCGCCTGCCACCTCGCCGAGGTCACCTCCCCGGTCGCGGAGCTGGCCCGATGACCGCCGGCCCCGATCACACCCCGCTCCTGGAAGCCACCGACCTCACCGTGACCTTCCGCATCCCACCGGCGCGAGGTCAGTGGCGGGCGACAACGCTGCAGGCCGTCGACGGGGTGTCGCTGCGGATCGAGCGCAACGACACCTTGGGCCTGGTCGGAGAATCCGGGTCCGGCAAGAGCACCACGGCGCGCGCCGTACTTCAGCTGGTGGCCCACACCGGGACAGTTCACTTCGAGGGAGTGGACATGGCCGCCGGCCGCGGCGGGCGTGAACTGCTGCGCCGCCGGGCGCAGATGGTCTTCCAGGACCCGTTCAGTTCCCTGAACGCCCGCCTCAGGGTCGGTGACATTATCCGCGAACCGCTCGACATCCACCATGTGGGTGACCGTCGTTCCCGCCGTGACCGGGTTTCCGAGCTGCTCGATCTGGTCGGCCTGCCCGCCGACGCCAGGGACCGCCGCCCGCACGAGTTCTCCGGCGGCCAACGCCAGCGGATCGGTATCGCCCGCGCTCTGGCGCTCAAACCGTCGCTGGTGGTCTGCGATGAGCCGGTCGCCGCGCTCGACGTCAGCGTCCAGGCGCAGATCCTGCGGCTGCTCAAGGACGTGCAGGCCGAGACCGGTGTCGCCTACCTGTTCATCGCCCATGACCTCAACGTCGTGCGGTACATATCCCAACGCACAGCGGTCATGTACCTGGGCCGAGTCGTCGAGCAGGGCCCCAGCCGAACCCTGTTCGCGACGCCGCGGCACCCGTACACCCAAGCGCTGGCCTCCGCCATACCCGTGCCGGACCCCGATGCGCCGCCCCAGAGGCTGATTATGCGCGGCGAGATCCCCGACCCTAGGAACCCCCCGTCGGGCTGCCGGTTCCGCACCCGCTGTCCGCACGCCCAGCAGCGGTGCGCGGTGGAGACCCCCCGCTTGAAGCCCGCCGGCGACGGCGTGTCAGTGGCCTGCCATTTCTGGCGGGAGATCGCCGAAGCCGCCCCAAAAGACACCACCTCGGTACCCCAGGAGATCACATGACAGAGACCACGGGCCTAACGGAGGCCACCAGAGCGTTGCTGAGCAAGACCAGCACGGCGACGCTCACCACCAAGCTGTTCGCCCGAGGCCTGCGCAACACATTCCTCCACGGCATCGGGCCGCTCCGCGCCTACGAAAAGCCGATGGTGGGTGAGGCGTTCACGCTGCGCTACATCCCCGCCCGGGAGGATATTGATGTCCTCTCGGCGTTCACCGACTACGACCACCCTCAGCGCGCCGCCGTCGAGCAGGCGCCTCCGGGGTCGGTGTTGGTCATGGACTGCCGGGGCGCGGACCGCGCCGCGGCGGCCGGTGACATTCTCATGACACGCCTGGCGCGGCGCGGTGTCGCCGGCATGGTCAGCGACGGCTCGGTGCGCGACTCGGGCAAGATCGCGGCGATGGAACTTCCCGTCTATGTCAAAAGCCGCTCGGCCATGACCAACCTGGCGTTGCACCACGCTGTCGATCTCAACGTGCCCATCGGCTGCGCCGGCGTCCCGATCTATCCCGGCGATGTCCTCGTCGGCGACATCGACGGTGTGGTGTGCATACCCCGCCACCTCGTTGATGAGGTGGCGCACGAAGCGGCCGAGATGGAGTCGATGGAGGCGTTCATTCTGCGCCGTGTGCAAGACGGGCTCCCGCTGCGCGGCACCTACCCGCCTGACGAAGAGACCGTCCGGCTCTTGCATGCACAGGACCGCCTCAGCCGGGATGGGCAACCATGAGCTGGATCAGCGATCCCCGCAACTGGGCGTCGCCGCGCCCCTACTCCCCGGCGGTGGTGACCGACAACTGGATTCACCTGTCTGGTCACGTCCCCCTCGACCAACGGGGCGACACCTGCGGCGGCGACGCGGCGGAACAAACCGCGCAAGTCCTCCGCAATCTCGGGCACACCTTGGACTCCGCCGGTGCGTCGCCGGCGGATGTGGTGGCCACCACGGTCTACCTGACCGACATCTCCGATATCGACGACGTCGACACCGTCTACCGGGCGTTCTTCGCCGACGCCCCCTACCCAACCCGGACCACCGTGCAGGTCTCGGCGCTGGGCCGACCCGATTTCCGCGTCGAGATTTCCGCGGTCGCTCGCACCCGAGACAGCGACCCCCGCAGATGAGCGCCGCCACGGTCAGCCCCCAGAAGCTGCGCGAAAGGATTGACGAGCTTCCGCGCCGTCGGCTGGCTGTGCTGCCCACCGGCCTGCAGGACCTTCCCCGCCTCGCCGGCTGGTTGGGTGTGCAGGAACTCCGGGTGAAACGCGACGATTTGACCGGGATCGGGTTGGGCGGCAACAAGTCTCGGCTGATGGAGTTCATCCTGGGCGACGCCATCGCGCAGGACTGCGACGTGGTCGTCGCTGGCGGCGGGGCAGAGCAATCCAACCACGCCGTCCAATGCGTCGCGGCCGCCAACCGCGTTGGCCTGGACACTGTCATGGTCCTGCAGCGGCGCCCCGACGCACGCACCAACGGAAACGCCCTTCTCCACGAAGTGCTCGGCGGTCGCACCGTGTGGATCGATTCCGATCCACAGCTGCAGGACCGGGCGTCGGGCAGCATCGGAATGCACCTCGAAGCCGAGCGGCTGCGTGCCGACGGGCGCCGACCCTACGTCTTGGAAAGCTCGCTGCACCCCCTGTCGGTGATCGCCTACGTCGCGGCGGCACTCGAGCTGCACGGCCAACTGTCCGAGCTGGAAGACAAACCGACCAGGGTGTATGTGACCTCGGAGGGCGCGGCACTGGGTGGCCTGCTGCTCGGCGCCCGACTGCTCGGTGTGGCGTGGGAAGTGGTCGGCCTCGACTGGCGTCCCGCCCAGAGCGGCACAACGAGCCGCCTGCACGAGGTGATCACCGCGGCAGCCGCCCAACTCGACCTCATGCCCAACCCGGTCGAAGAACAAGACATCATCGTCCGTCCCACCGGCGGACCGGCCTACGGCGTCGGCAGCTGCGAGAGTTGGTCGGCGCTGGCGGCCGCCGCCAGGTTGGAGGGACTAATCCTCGATCCCGTGTACACGGCGAAAGGAATGGCTGGCGTCGCGGACGATCTGCGCCACCGACCGCCCGAGCCGGGTGGGCGGGTCGTCTTCATCCACACCGGCGGGGTGGCCGCGATCTTCGCCTACCAGGCGGAGATCCGACGCCACCTCATCGACGCCACCCGCCCACGATGACACCAGCCGTTGCACCCATCGTCGTGGTAACCGGAGCGGCCGGGCTCATCGGCAGGGAGATCTGCGCCGAACTCACCCGGCGCGGATCGGTTGTGGTGGCCATCGACAGCCTCACCGCCGAGGTTGACGCGGCCCAGGTGCTCCGCGCCGACGTCACCAACCCCGCCGAGATCGCGTCGGCGTCGGCCCACATCGCCGCAACCTATGGTCACATCGACCGGCTGATCCACGCCGCCGCGCTGACCGCCCGCACACCCGGCGGCGGCGTCAGCGGCGAACTGGCGTCGATCGACCTCGATGTGTGGCGACAGCTCATCGACGTCAACCTCACTGGCGCGTTGATCTGTGTGCAGCGGTTCCTCCACCTGCTCGCGCGGTCAGCTGCTCCCAGGGTGCTGCTCGTCGGCTCGATCCAAGGGCTGGTGCCCACCCTCGGCACCGGCGCCTACGGAGTGAGCAAGGCCGCGCTCGCCGGACTCACCCGCCAGCTGGCCGCCGAGCTCGCCGGTGTCGGGATAGCCGTGAACATGCTCGCACCCGGACCGATATCTGGCGGTAACCAACCGGACCGCCCGGTGACGACCGGACACGGGCCCACACCGATGGGACGCTTCGGTTCACCTGCGGAGGTGGCGCGCGCCGTCGCCTCGGTGATGGAAGACTCCTTCGACTACATGACCGGTGCGGTTATTCCCCTCGACGGCGGCGAGCACCTCCGGCCCCGTCAAGGCCCCCGGCCACGATCGCAGGGTCCGGTCACCGCCAAGACGACACGCTGATGAAAGAACCCGACGTGACAAACCCTCCGACGCATCACCGACTGCTGCGGTGCGGCACCTTCATCGACGGCACCGGCAATCCCGCCCAGGACGACATCGCGGTGGTGATCGACGGCGATCAGATCGGGTCGATCGCCCCCTGGCACGACCAGGTCCGCTCCGAGGTTGATCCGGTCGACTTCCGCGACCTGCGCGAGCACACCATCGTGCCGGGACTGATCGACGCCCACGCCCATCTCTGCCTCGGCGCCCCGACCAGCGCCGGTTGGGCGGACGCGGCATCCGACCCGATCGGTGTCGTCGCCTGGGGATTGGCCTCGGGGGTGGCGGCGTTGCAGACCGGTGTCACCACCATCGTCGACGTCGGCTCTCCGGACGGTCTGGCGTTGCGGGTCGCCTCGCTCATCGATGCCGGACTGGCCGTGGGACCTCGAGTCTGGGCAGCCGGCGCAGCTATCACCACCACCGCCGGGCATGGCGCCGCGTTCGGCACCCCCGCCGACAACGCAGCGGAGATCGTCCGTGCCGTACGCACAACCGTCGCCGCCGGCGCTGACCTGATCAAGATCATGGTCACCGGCGGAGCCACTGATCCGTCGTCGAACCGCCGCGCCGCTCAGTACAGCCAAGATGAGCTGGCAGCGGCCATCGACGACGCCCATCGCCTCGGCAAACGCGTGGTCGGGCACGCCAACGCAACAGAGGGAATCACCCGTGCTGTGCACGCGGGCATCGACATCGTCGCCCACTGCAACTGGCTGGGAGCAGCCCCAGCAACGGTCGACGTTGACCTGAACACCGTCGAAGCCATGATCCGCCAACACGTATGGATCGACCTGAACATCGAGGGCGCGCTGCGCGACCTGAAGGGGACCGACGGAGCGGTGGTGTCGTGCCCGGACGCCGCCGCTGAACCAGCCAACCGATGGGAACTCCTGCAACCCCTACGCCGCCGGGGTGTGGGCGTGTACCTGACCAGCGACGCTTTCGGCCCGAGCGTGGGCCGCTTCACCGCGTCGTTGTGCGCCGCCCGCGCCCAATGGGGAATCTCCGCCGAAGAACTCATCACGCTCGTCACCGCCGCACCGGCCCGCGCCCTCGGCATCGACCACGAAATCGGTACCCTTGTGCCCGGAACGGCGGCGGACATCGTCATCCTCCACGGTGACCTTCGTACCGATCCCGACGCCCTCCTCCGTCCAACGTCGGTGTATCGGGGCGGCGTGGAACTCGTCGCCAACCAGCGACTACACCCCCCCGCAGCGGCCTTAGCCTCTGGTGCCGAAGCGGCCGCACAGCAGAATCTGCTGGACTCGGTCTTCGAGCAACTCACATGAGAGCCCACGAACGCCGCCAGCGACCGACACCAGAACAAGAGCCACCGTCGCGATGATCGACACACACGTTCACGTCTGGTCTACTGACCTGCTCCGCTACCCCTTCGGTCCCCACGACGGGCTCACCGCCCCCACCAACGCGTGTACGCCCGACGACTTCCTCACCGACGCCGCCGGCGCTGACGTGCGAAAGGTTCTGCTCATCCAGCCGCGGGTATACGGATACGACCATGCGTACCTGTTCGACGCCGGCGCAGCCCTGCACGGGCAGGCCCGAGTGATGCCGCTGGTCAACGTAACCAGGAGCACCAGCACGGAGGACATGCGACAACTCGCCGCCCGTGAGCTAACCGCAGCGGTTCGCGTCGTCGCTCTGGGCGCTGCCCCCGCACACTGGCTGTGCTCACCCGAAGCACACCAGGCATGGGAGACGGCGGCCCAACTGGATCTACCAGTGGGCCTGCTCGTCGACCCGCATCAACTTGCTTTCGTCGCCCAGGTGGCCGCCGAGCACCCAGCACTCACCATCATCATCGACCACATGGGCCGATGCGTTCCCGCCCTACAACCGGAGTACGCGCCGCGTCTGTGTGCTCTAGCGGCGCATCCCAACGTGCACATCAAAGTCTCCGCAGTCGATTCGCTCTCCCACGCGGAATTCCCCCACCCGGACATGTGGACGTTGATCGCCGACCTGTACCGCGAGTTCGGTGCGTCCAGGCTGATATGGGGCAGCGACTGGCCGCACATTCGACGTCACGCCAACTATGACCATTCCTACACTGCCATCAGACACGCACTCGCAGGTGCGTCCGAACGCCATCTCGACGAAATCTTCACCACTACCGCGGCGCGCCTGTTCAGACTGGGCTCGACGCACGTCACAGGAGGAACCGATGGCAACGCCTAACATCGCACCGCTCGCCGGTCGGTCATCGCGCAGCGAACAAGTCTACGTCGCGCTGCGGGAAGCCCTGCTCTCCGGTGCATTCACACCAGGCGACCAATTACGCGAAAGCGAAATCGCCCAACAACTCGGCGTCTCCAAAACACCCGTCCGCGAAGCCATGTCCACCCTGCGCGCCAAGGGACTGCTCAAATCCAGCCCAACCCGGGGCATCCTGGTAACCCAGATCGACGGCGACACCCTCGAACAGCTCTACGAAGTTCGCGCCCTGCTCGAACCCGAAGCCATCCGCCGCGCCGTCCCCAAAGCTGACGACAAGTTGGTGACGCACGCCGACCGGCTCCTAACCGAGGCGCAACGACACGGACAACGACGAGACTTCAACGCCCTCAGCCGATCGAACCGCGACTTCCACGAGCTGCTCTACCAACGTTGCGAGAACACCAAGATGCAACTCATCCTGAACGACATGCGCGACCAACTCCAATTCGCTGCGGCTAGCGGCTGGAGAGGGACCACCCCCTCGTGGGAAGAAGAACGCGGCGAGCACCTCGCCATCCTCGACGCCGTCGCCAACGGCGACGTCGAACGCGCCGCCGAGCTCAGCAAAAGTCACATCGAACACGCCGCCGCAAAACTCCTCGCCCGCGCCGCTCCCTGACCGGGAGACCTGCGGATGGCGATGGTCGTCCACCTGGTGAGCCGGGCGATGCAGGAGCCCGATGTCCCCCCAACGTGTCCGGGTGGCGCCAAGCGCGGGGTGGGTGCGGGGTCACTCAAGGCCGCTGTTGCGCCTACGCACCGCATGATCGGGCTCGACCTCGAGAACTGACATCCCGGTGAATAGGTTGATCATCAGATCCCCGGATCGAGGCACGCTTGCCGTCCGGACCCCGGTCGACCACGGCAAACAAGGCAAACAAGGCACCACAGGGTCGGTAGCACCGACGGTCGTCCGAAAGCAGTTCGCCCTACGGCGATTGCGCAACGACACCACCAATGACATACCCGAACGCCAGCGCCAACCAGGCCGGTATCCGGGGACGCTGACGGCGACGAACAGACTCCGAGATTTCGGGCAGCTATGTCATAATATATATTATCGGCATATCAATAACGTTGCGGGGGAGTGGGTTCCAAGTGGTTATGTCATAGTGTTGTGTCACTGACCATTTCCTTGGTCATGGAGGACCCGGCCTAGCGCTGCACGAGCCGTCGTGGTCGGATGCGGAGGGCGTGGACAGAGCTGCCCGGTGAGGTCGTGGTCCAGCGCCCCAGACCACCCCGCCGGCGAGGGTGGGGATCCCAGGTCCCAGTCGGTACGGTCACCCACGCCTGTCGTACTCCCTTTTCCCTGCTCCCGCCCTGCCGATATCTCCACCCTTGACGCCTTGACGCCTGCGGGGGCTGCGGGCATCCTGGGGGGTATGACAGTTGCCGGTGTGGTTGCTTCCGCGGATGCCCAGACCGCGGTCGAGCGGTTGTTGACCCGTCTCGGTCCGCGGGTCGGGCAACGGTTCGCGCTGCTGCTCAGCGCCGGGGTCGGGGTCGATGAGCTCGAGCGGCAGACGGACACGTTGGTCGCGGCCATGGAGCAGATGTTGCCCACCCCGTCCGTGCCCGCCCAGGTGTCCGGTCCGGTGTGGACCACCGAGCAGGTCCGGGTGGCCCTGGGAGCACCCGGTCGACCACCGGTCAGCCGCCAGGCCGTGGACGACCGGGTCCGGCGGGGCACCGTGCTGGCCCTGCGGGTGGCCGAGCACGGCGAGCGGGCCTACCCGCTGTGGCAGTTCGTGCACCGCCAGGACCGGTGGGAGGTGCTTCCCGGGCTGGCGGCGCTGCTGCGCGCGGTCCCGGAGACGGTCACCGACCGCTGGACGTTGGCGTCCTGGCTGCGTCAACCCCACCCCGCCCTGGACGGCCACACCCCGCTGCACCATCTGATCGAGCACGGGCACGCCGACGAGCACCTGCTGGCGGTCGCCCGGGCCACCGCGGCCCGTTGGGCGGCGTGAGCCGCCCCGCCCGCGACCGCGCCACCCAACAACCTCCCCCGACCAGCCTCGCCGGCTTCCCCACCCTGGTGCGGCCGCGGCGCCGGCTGTGGCGGGCCGGGCGCAGCGCACACGCCAACCCGTGGTGGTTCGACGGCTCCGGTGCCGGCCGGTTCGACCCGATCGGCACCGGACAAGCCAGCTGCTATCTGGGCACCGACCGCCTCGCCGGGTTGCTGGAAGTGCTGGGCCCGGAAATGTCCGGCGGCGCCGTGCACGTCGATGACCTCACCGCCCGCAGCGTGTACTCCCTCGACCCGGCACACTTGCCCACCCCGATCGCCAACCTCGCGCACCGCCGCGCCGCCGGGTACGGGGTCACCAACGAGTTGTCGACCATGACCCCCTACCGCCGCCCCCAGCAATGGGCCACCGCCCTGCTCGAGGCCGGCTTCCGTGGCCTGCGTTACCGCACCCGCTTCGACCCCGGACCCGCTGCCCGCGGCCTCGCCGTGTTCGGACCGACCGGCCTCAACCCCTGGACCTGGCCCGTTCCCCATACCCCAACGCCCGCGGTGACGTTGCGCCATCAACTGGCGCTGAACTGCGGCATCACCATCATCGACACCCCACCACTCAGCACGCTGCCCGCCGCGCCACCACCCTGAACGTAACCACCCGAACTCGGCCTGTGACGAGGATCGGAACAGGATCCTGAATGGGCTGTCGCCGGCCAGTTATGTGGTGGGTCTTGTCTATCGGGGTGTGTGGCGCCCGGTGGGGTCGCGTTGGTCCTGCCAGCGGGCGAGGGCATCGACGGAGGGTCGGCTGTAGCGCGACAGGGTGCGTATTGATGCGTGCCCGGATTTGGTCATCAGCATCGGGGTGGGCATTCCGTCCTCGGCGGCATGGGTCAGCGCGGAGTGCCGTAGATCGTGCAGAGTCCACCCGCCGCTGGACTGGG
>JAABUP010005958.1_pt1 | contig 17951 bp, 28 predicted proteins | sample 5559201 | NCBI WGS metagenome assembly JAABUP01 (sample SAMN10711887, study PRJNA513373) | rock metagenome | isolation source: Antarctica rocks | place: Antarctica
CTGCAGTAGCTCATCAAAGCCACTGACAGCAACAGGCCACAGTCTGTTTGGGTTGCTCACTCCTCCAGCTTTGTTTGTGGCTTCCCGCCATTCCAGATCACCAATGCCTGCAGGCATATTGCATACCTGTAACAGACTAGCGGCAGTAATGCGAGTGTGATCTGTAATACAACCATTGCGGTGGTATTGTGACAGTAGCGTTACAATACCATGCTATGCAATGGATTGCAAATGCAGGGCAAGGAGCTCAGGATGTTAAGATGAGTCACAATGCCAACTAGGGCAATTACGAGTCACAATGCACACCGTCACATGACGCCCAGCAGATCACAGAATGCAATCATGGCATTGACAGTAGTCATGCGCAAAATGCGTGCTTATCAAGATGCGTACAACTTTTATCACAGCAACACTAGCACTGAGCACAATTGCACAACAGGCCAACAAGACATATGGAAAAAATAGCATCTGAGGGACACACCTTTAGGACATGGGTATCTGCGAGGGTCATCTACCACATTCAGGAACAGGTGCCTGAAGCGATACTCACTGCTCTGTTTGTCAAAGGCACGGCTGATGGCTACAATTTCCTGAGATGCAGGAGCCACACCAGCTGCTAGCTGCGCAGCATTGTAAGGTGCCGGCTGCTGGCTCTGACCAAAGAGGTTTGACTGCTGCTGGTTGTGTTGCTGCGGCTGCTGTGATGTCCCAAATAAGCTGAGCTGCTGCTGATTCTGCTGTTGCGGCTGCTGTGCTGTGCCAAACAAGCTTGGCTGGCTTTGGCCAAAACTGTAACACAGCTTGAATCAGTTGACCAACATGCTTGTGTTGACTGAAAACGTCTGATGACAAACAGGCTGTGCAGGAATTCTCCTGCTAAGAAACGCCAGACTGAGGTGGTGTCAGCTGCACAGTTACCTTCCAAATGCTGATGTGCTTGCTTGTCCAAAAGCCGGTGTTCCTGGTTGGGCAAACAGTCCACTTGCAGAGCTGGCGCCTCCAAAGACAGTGCTTGAAGTATTGGATCCAAACAAGCTGGCACCTGTGCTGGCACCAAAACCACCTGCATGTCTCACCAAAACTAAGTACACTCTTTGGTGATGCAAAGTTGCATTCTGCCCCCGGGCGCCATGATAGAGGGTTTGCCTGGAGATATGCCAAAAGCTGGAGTTGCTGCTGGACTTGCAGAAGCACCAAAGCCAAAGCCGGGTCCCGAAGACGTACTTGCGCCAAAATTGAAGCCAGAACTCTGTATAAAGCAAAACCCGGAGTCAGGCGTAACGGTCCATCAGTTGACAAATGTGTTGATCTGCAAAAACAAAGGTTTCCAAATGGGAAGACTACGTTGTTACCTGCGCACTTGAAGATGGTGTGCCAAACGCGAATGCCATGCGGTTTTGCTAGTCAACTGCTTGACGCCGGGCTTTGTAGCAGAGTTGCATGCAATCAGTTGATCAAACAAAAGGGGCAAACAATGACTCAAGCATGCTCATGAACTACAGGGCAACAGCGCATGAGCAGTGTGCATAAACAGTCATGCGGCCAGGATGCACACGCACAGTCTGGAATGCAAACCTTGCAGGAACGAAAGAAGGAGAGGAACGGAGCATATGAAGGCACACAGTGACAATTATTTTACAGTTTTTTGATGATGCTTCTGATGTTTGTCTGTCATTCTTTGTCTGTTTCTTTTTCGGATGAAGCGGCAATTGAGTCAACGTGCTAGCTGGCCCCCAACAATTGTGAACTCCCTGACTGACTGCCGATTCCTTTTGTTTGCAATTTTGCACGCTGTCGCCTTAATGCACAATGCTGCCAACAGATTGCACAGGCAGGCCAGCAGCAGCTACTCTATCATTGTAGGATGATGAGCGTGTCACATACATGGAAATGCACGTGTGACAGAACCAGTCCATGACAATTCAGCCACCGTTTCAGCCAAAACATATGTCTAGCTGGCACTGTACGTCATGCACGGAACCTTGTTATGAGATTCACTGGATCTCTTCAGCTGTCAACTGCACAGACGACAGCTCATTGGGATCAGCTGCCATCGCCTATGATCTCTATGATCTTAAACTACATATACACTATGCTAATTCATATTCGAAGTCTACTCATGTAACCAATGCACCAAAAAGAAAACGTCATCCTAAGAAGCAGCTGCATGTGTCATCCTAGTGGCTTCCCCTTTGGCCGCCTACACTCCTGCCCCTACCACGGTGACCTCCTCTGCCTGCTGATCTACCCCTATCTGTCCCTCGACGTCCCCTACTGCCAGACTGGCCCCTGAAGCCTCCTCTACCACCCCGATCACTTGAGCCTCCTCTGAAGCCTCCACGACCCCTACTCCTGCCAACCTTCCCAAAAACATCGACACTCTGCTGCCATGCATCAGGACCACCTTGATTGCTCTTGACCTTCTTGACTTTGCCCTTATCATATTCAGCATCCCAGTCATCTGGCCCTTGTCTCTTCCTGGGCTCTTGCTGCCTGCAAGACAAAGCACATCTGCAGCTAAGACACACTGAAAGTTTTGCACAGGTGAGTTGGCAAATTGCACACGATTGCATGGCTTGCAACCTCTGCATAGATGTGAACCATGGCGTCATTGTTTCTGACTGCCATGGTACTACACATGCTGCATGGTCACATATGCGACTACAATGGACATACAGACAAATGGCTTTGACAGCTTTGATGCACACATTTCACAACTTCCAAGCAAAGCGCTGAGAGTGCCTTTTGTATGGTCCAGCTGTATCAACAGCAGGTACACATAGCACTGAAGATGCATGAGAGTTGCAATGACACTCAAGAAGTCTTGCCTGGTCAGCAAAGCTGCCTGTTTTGCCAGATCAGGCTCCACCTCCTCCCATGTGGCAAGGCTTGGACGCATGCCATTCAGGAACTGCTTCACATTTGCAGGCCCAGCCTTGTGAGATGCCTTGCCATTGGACAGTGCTGTATGCCCCTCCCCCTGCACCTGCAGCTGCTGCTCTGCAGCTGTGCTGCCATTCTCAGCTGGGCTAATCTCAGCTGCCAAAGCAGAGCGCAACTGCTCAGCAGGTTCAACAGCTGGCTCTGGAACATGCAGAACACTGCCGTCATTCTGCTGTGCTAGCGGCTTCGGTAGCTGCTGATCTGACCCGGTGTGATGTTGCTTCTGCACAGCTTGAATGTGCTGAGCCTTGTCAGGGATAGCACTTGCTGTCGTCAGCAGCTTGCGTTTCACACGGGGCTTGGCAACAGCAGCACCAGCATCAGGGACAGCAGCATCTGTATGCCGAGGGTCTGCTGCTACTGCTGTAGCCAGGCTGCTGTGATGATCTTGTGGCAGTGGCTGCTGAGCCCCAGTGGCTAGCCTAGCAGCTGCAAGGCCCTTGGCAGGGCTGCTTGTGGGGGCCCTGTCTGGAGACGCTGAGATGGAACGCCGTGCATGTGGGAGCATGACAGCTGAGGACAGCTGACGGGACCGGTGAATCTGGTGGTGCAGACTCAGACGGTTCCAGCTACGCCCCTGCCAGCTCTGCACAATGCACTACCAGTTCAAGATCAGCACAGCAAAGGCTGGTCAAAGACTTGAGAGCCTTTGTGTGAATGTATGCACAATCTTAGATTGGCGCTATGAGAGTCATGATCAGAGATGTTGAGTGCTGCCCATGTGCAGGAGCATACCATTTCCAGCAGATTGTACCAATAGAACAGCAATGCAAGCCCACCAAAGAATGACAGACTGGCACAAATGGTCATGCAGTTTGGACTTACATTCTGAGGTGAGGGGAACAAGACATTGCGAGCAGGTCGTCGCATAGGGCTACGGACAGCTGAGGTTGAGCCATGCAGCACAGGACTCTCATGAGCAGAGGCAGGGCTTGCAAAGCCTGCTCCCCCCTGCAACCCCTTATCACCAGAATGCCTGCATGAACAAAGCACACAATGTCAGCAGCCTCGTAGGAGAAATTGCAAACCCAACAACGGCATCCGGACATCAAGAACACTGCTCCAGGACATGCAGCCCCTAATGCACGGTGGTAAGTGCCATACCACCAAGGACGCAGGCATGATTGCTGAAGTACTTAGCAGGAGGTCAGTCTGTGGGTTTTCTAGGCCCGTAGTGCGTGTGCATCAGTTTCATCAGTGCCCAGTGCAGATCATCACCCCTCTTGCTGACACCCAAACAAATGCTGCAAGCAGCAACACAAGACCGACATTCACTGCTGCAGAGGCTGTTTGTATACTGCGTACCTTGCAGCCTTGTCAGCAGCTGGGGCTGGTTGTGCGTGATCAGAGCGCCCACTAGTAGATGGCATGCAGTCCTCAGCATGATCATGGCTTGCAACAGCAGCACTGCCTACTTGCTGCTGTCTGGACTCACTAGCACTGCCTGAAGCATCACTCCTGGCAGCAGACCTCACAGAAACTTCAACAGAAGTTTGGCTTGCAGCTGCAGCTTTGTCAGTGGCCTGCTTCTTTCTCTTGGGCATGTCAGCAGCATCTGGTGCAGTCTCCAAGCCAGAGGGATTCATGCGCTGCAGCATACCAGGTCTTTTGATGCTACCAAGCTCAGCAGCCTTCCGTTTGGCTGACTGCTTTGCCTGGCGCTTGTTTTCGTCAGCCTGGTCACTGCCTGCTTGCTGGCTGGGTACGTGACCAGCACCACTTGGCATGCCGGCTGCTGCTGTTGCCTGTGGCACGCTACTCTGAGAAGCTGGTATCTGAGCAGCAATGCCTTGGTGCTGTGCTGTGCCTTTCTCGGATGTCTGAGCAGCTGTCCCATCAGCACAAGCAGCATTGGACTGTCTGCCTGACTGCTGCTGCTGCTGTACAGAGGCATCTAGAGGTGGTGCTAGACGCTCGTCCCGCAGTTGCAGGGCAGCAGTCAAGCCTGCCTTTGGACGCTCAGCAGGTCCATACACCACACCAGATGCTTTGCTTGTCTTGCCATCTACTTGAGACTTCAATGGCGCCAGCTGCAGCTTCTTCAGTCCATCAGGCTGAGGTGCTTGCTGACGCTTCTGAGCAGCAGCAGCAGCAGTAGCAGGCTGTGCAGGCTGGTGTGCTGCTCTTGGAGACAGGGGCTCAGCAGGCGCAGCGTGACCATTGGTGGGAGGGTTCTTGATGTAGAACAGGATGTATGCTTTCTGTGCCAGGACCACTCGCTCACTGACCTGTTGCAGGTCAGAATGATCAGGTAGTGATATAGAAAGCACCTTGATCAAAGGCACAGCAAGAGCATTAGCCAAGATTGCAGCAACACAACTGAGGAACAGTCCCTTGCCTGGCTTTGTAAAAGGCATTCTCAAGCATGAGGAGCGTGGAAAAATGCACACAGCATCCCAAAGTGACAGGGGTAATTACCTGACTGACATGGTTATCATCAAGCTGATGCCAGAGACCATTGGGTGCCTTGACAAAGGCATAGTAGTGGCCGGAGTGCACTGAGTGACCAGAGTGTACAAGCACACCATACAAGCTGTAGGGCTGAGGAGGGCCCCGGCGGTTGGACATGAATGGGCCCAAATCCAGCTCTGTGTCAAAGTCAACCTGCAGCTCAGCAACTGTAGTTGTAAAAAGATTGTGCTATGTGCTACTGGCAGCAGGTTATGTCGCCTAAGGCTACAATCAGAAACAGCCCAACCAAGAAACAAGCCTGTCAGCTGTCCGTACTGGAATTGAGCTGCTGGCTGATACGCAGTTGTGTGGACACAGGAAATGCATACGCACTTGTGGAGGCAACAGGAGATGAGTGTTGTCAGACATGTAGCAAAATGGCTGTGGGTTGCTAGGATGTATTATAATGCAAAGTGGTTGTGCACCACTGGGTTGTGGGTTGCAGCATGCAGACACTGCTGATCAGGTCACTGCAGTACTCTCCAGGATCCCTGCTCAGTGGCTTTTGAGCCTTGTTCAACATTTGTCAAAGCACCACAACATCATGCAGCTAAGCAGCATGGGAGCATTGCTGATGGACACGACTCTCCTGAAGCTCACTAAAACCAGTATGCGTGTGGTGCCACAGCAACAAGAGGGAATCCAATTTGAGCAAAAGCATCTGTAGATGAGGTGGTCCATGTGCATGATGTATACCTTCTTGTTGATCTTGTGCCCAAACATGCTGAACTCAAAGCGCTTGAGCTGCACCACAAGCACGGCTGGTGCCTTGTCGATGGTCATGCACTTGGCAGCCCGTACTTTCTGCTTCTGCTTGGGGCAGATGTACTTGTTTGCGCCGTCCAGGTACTCACTACTGGTGAAACGCTGCAATGCTTTCAGCAGCGAGCTGGCTTTGTTGATCTCAAGACTCAGGTCTAGGAAGACATCAAATGTGTTAGACTCATGACCACACTCGGTGCATTTGACCTGCAGACCGCAATCCTCGTCTGACAATCATTGCAATTTGTCGTGTGGCTGATGCTGACAATGCTCAGCACCACATGCCTCTGCTCATGCAGGCAAGAAGCCTCATAAAACAAACGGCAGGAACTTTGCGCAGGTTTCCCTGGCTGTTGCGCTCTTATGACATTGGCTAAACAACAATGGTCACACATGCCTGCTGTGTAGGGTGGTCTTGAGTACTCACTTGACTGCGTATCCTGCCAGCAAAGATCTGATAGATCATGGACGTCTTTGAGAGCTCTGGTGAAGGCTTAGGCCGACACATGCTGATATAGCTCTCATGCATTGCATCCAACAGAGCCACCAGATACTCATGAGCATCCTCTTGCCGACCCAGTCGGAAACTGCAATCAATGCTGCCATCACAAAATGTGATGCTGAACAATATGCGTAAGATACAAGCTTGCACAGCTCACATACCTCTTAGATATTTGGCGCAAACTTTTTGCATGAGCTGTGGGAGCAACAGATTGATTCTTGTGCTTGTTCTGGAGAGAGTTGATGACCTGCTGCTGCGTCAGGCGTAGGGGGTCAAAGTTTTTGTTGCTGCCAAGCTGCTTGCTGGCCAACAGTGCCTCGGCCAGAGGCGGTGTGTGAGTCAGACACTGCAAAACTGAGTTCATGAAGCATGTGTTCCCAAGATTTTGAAGTCCAGCACCCTGCACGCACAAGGGACACTGATGCATGGCTACATCAATGCCTGATACTTGGTCAGATTGCTGTGTTGAATAGCTTGTGTAATATGCACAGCACAATCAAAAAGCATGTTTCATGAAACCAAAGGCCAGGGTACAAACGATATTCTTGCTCACGCACCGTCTTCTGCACAGTCTTCCAGCGCAGGCTTACATCCTGCTCCCTGAACAGTTCCTTTGTGTTTCTGGAGGCAGCACTGGGACCTGGCTTCATGCTGGCGTCTTGAGCTTCCTGCAAACCAATAGCTTGAGGGTCTGCACAGAACCACTTGAGTACCTGGAGGGTGTTGCCGCTTCTTACCGGCAGAACGCCGTTCAGAACGATGATATCGACTCCTGTGGGGATTGGGGTGACGTCAGGACGCTGTGCTGGGACAAATTGAATACGCCGCAACTGGAAAGCTTCAGTGGAGTTCTCAAAAGCCATTAACAAGAACGGCCAGCGTCCCTTCACGGCACATCAGCAGCATGCATAGTATCTGTGCCTCTACAGGCTTCCGTCAGGCTCGATTGTTGGCTTTCGGCGCCAGTAATCTGCTCTTTGACCAGTTGTTAAGGCATTCTCGCCGCAGCTTGTTGAGGGGTGACAGACTGTGCCACATACAGACAGACTTTGGTGCGGATCGATTGATCACCACAATTCAGCTCTGCAAGTTGACCTGCGGCATCAAAGGCAATCAAGCACAAAACGCCGCCAAAGTGTGCGAGTCTCCAGCATCGCACAAGCACTTGGCTGTAGTGACTTGGCCGTTGGTATAGTGGGCCAACCTGTCCTGATTATCCGCTGCTAACTATTCACATGCGTACACCTTCTTTGTCTCTCAGCCAGGGACACGTGTTTGCAATGCGACCTTGCCAGTGTCAATTGCCTACCAGCAAGGGTGTAGTAGCTGCTCCGTTGCTCCACAGAAGGCCTGTTGCACGGTGCACAGCTTTCAGGGGACAGCCAAACAAGCAACAGCAGCGGCCTGCTCCTTGTCCTTGCAGAAGCAGCACTGGGGATGAGTCCAGCAACTCAAGTGACAGCAAGGTTGCTGAAAAGTCCAGCGGCAAGATAGCCACCACTTTAGCTGGTCTAGACGCTTTGCTGGGTGTTCAAGAGGAGAAGCAGGATGCAGAAGACCACAAGGCATCTGATGTAAGCCTGACCTGATGTTGACCCAATGCCACAGAGCTGGCAACAAAGAGGAACTTGTCATAGCACATGTCATGTGTTTGTTGCAGGAAGCCAAGAGCTCTGACAAACTTACTGTGGACGTGTCTCCAGACGTAGTGAAAAGCATTGCACAAGCCGACATTGGCAGGAGAAACGTGTCAAATGGGAAGGGCAAGGATTCCAAAGATGTAGAAAAGCAATTGTCTGACCAGATGGTGAGCTGCTGTGTCAAGCAGGTTGCCAGTTGACCAGCAAAAGCAAGTCATACCAGGAAGTCAAGCTGACGTCATCTTTGTTTTGGCAGACACGGATTGTGGACCGTGCAAAACAGCTTGCAAGTCAGGACACTGAGCAAGGTACGTACAAGTGGGGTGAGTTCTTGTATGCCATACATTGCAGGATGATGCTCGTGTGGCATCGCAGGCACACACGCACTGATACCAAAACCTTTTTCTGCATGTTTTTGGTCCTGCATGCCTGTACTTATCAAGCCATGCCAAATGTACAGGCAAGGTGACAGAGCAGAATTTGGGCAAAGATTTTGAAACTTTGTTGGGCATGCTGCGGCCAGAAGAGTCTGTCAACAAGGATGACATCAAAATACTCAAGGAGCAGATCTTCGGCCCTAACGTCTTTTGGGTCACAGAAACCAGAGCTACCGATGACATTCTAGATGGTGGCATTGTGGTATGTTGCCGGCTGCTGATCTTTCATTGCCTGCTGTGACCAAGGTTCACCTGAAGATGATGCTCAGTGCCAGTCTTGGCTTGACTGCCTGTGCAACAAAACCACTGCAAGCATGTCAAGCTGCTGCAACTGTGGAACATCACCACAGGCTACTGCATAAGGGTGCTGATGCACCTGTTGAGATGTGGCTCTGGCCAGACAAGGTCACCTTGCTGTTCAGAGGCATACAAACTACCACTTCTCCACGTACACAGCTGGACTATAACTCGTGACCATACTCAGAGTTGTTGACCGGCTTCTTTGATTGTGACAGGTGCGAGGCAACCTTCGAGCGCCCAGGGACCAGGTGCTCGAGACTGTTGTCAACGGTGTCAAGCAGACTTTTGGTGACAAGTATCAGGTCTTCCTGGTTCCAGACCCTGACTCAGAAGAGGCAGACCCAAAGGGCGGCCCCAGGTGGGTTGCATATGCCAAGCTGATTGCTGTCACCATCATCATCTGCCTTCAGTCTGGGCAATACAAGACTGCACTGGAGCGAGTCTTCACTGCAGCCACAGGGATCAAAGCCTAGCTCTGCAACCCTACAGCCCCCACCAATCACAGCATGAGCCAGAACTTGGCTGCAATGCTTTGTGTCTGCCTGATGCTGATGTGTACCATTGCAGGGTGGCATTCCAAGTCCTTCCCAACATTGTAGCACAGCCCAAGCCAATAGTGCGATGGCAGTACGCAGCAGCTACAGTATTGTTTGGACTGACTCTGCTTTCAGCTACACAGCTGGGTCTTCTTGCAAATGTATCCAAGCTACCCAAGGTAGACCTTGAGACAGACTGCTGCATCGGCATCTGCGTGTTGACCTGCATCATCAGAGGGGATGTGATACTAAGAGTGACTCAGCCTGCTTTGGCAGTAGCTGTGCTTGGGGTCACCACTAGCTTTGTGATCTCCCTGATGCATCAGTTTAGCCTGCATATGTACTATACCATCTGCTTGACTTGACCATGGGATCTGCTAGACATGGCACCTCCTCGTGAGCCCTTTCTGCACTATGGTGTGCTTTGATCTGCAGCCTTCTGTAGCAGCAAAGCTTGCATTTTACAGCTTTGACTCCTGCAGCAAATTGTTGCAGGAGACGATTGAATGGCTAGCGCGGCCAGAAAACTATGACCCAGACAGGACCCCACCTGGACTGGAGGGCTTCAACCCTGTCCCCTTCCTGCTGTCATCACTGCCAATCACAGCCTCTGTCATGGCAACACAGTTTGTGCATGAGCTGGGGCATCGGGTGGTGGCCTTCAGGAAAAAGGTGTGTTGTGCTAAAGAGCTGTCAGTGCTGATACTATGCTCAGCTTTGTCAAGTCAGGTCCTTGCATTTTACTGTATAATCAGCTAGGTGGCACAGAAGCACTGTACAGACCCCTGAATCTCCACACTTGCTGCAAAGTAAGCTGTCTTTGTATCCACACATTGGTGATGGAAAGTTGCATCTCATGTTGCTGTCTTACAGGGCGTTGCAGGCTGCAGATGGTGCTGTGGCACAAGCTCTTGGTCATCAAGGCTTGCTGCAAATCTGTCATGCCGGTGACCTAACCGCAGAGGCTCTGCCTGTCATGCAGATCAAGCTGGGTCCAAGCTTGTTCATACCCAACAGCCAAATTGGTACCTTTGGCGCTGTCACCCAATTCAAGAGCCTGGTCAAGAACAACACAGACATGTTTGATGTCTCCTTTGCGGGACCCGCTGCAGCCGCAGCCACCTCCTTAGCGCTGTTTGTAGTGGGCCTGGCCTGGTCTACAGGAGGAGACATTCCCAAAGTGAGTCCATTCTACTGTCCCTCTGCTCTGACACAAAGGTGGACAGGCTGACACTGAAGGCAGATCTTTGTTGGCTGGCCAACATGCTGCTGTCTGTGCCTCTGTTGCTGTTGCATCAGGTCATGGGTGATAATTGGCGCAAAACAATGCAGAAGAGAGTGACTGTGCCTGCATTTGTGTATCACTTGTAATAGCACTCTCTGGTAACTTTGGATGAGAGCCCTCTCAGACTCAGTACAGACTACCTCAGACTACCTCAGCAAGGCATGATCATGATACACAGCAGCAGTGGCACACAGGATCAACTTTTCAGACCTGAGGCAGCTGTGCTTTTCAGGAGACTTTGGTACCTGTGCCCACGCAGCTGTTTCAGGGCAGCTTGCTGCTGGGCAGCATTGCAAACACTGTGCTGGGAGAAAGTGCGATGCGCAATGCAAATGTGCTGATACACCCTTTGCTGATCGGCGGCTGGTGTGGCCTGGTTGTAACTGCCCTCAATAGCTTGCCTGTGGGATCCTTGGATGGGGGCAAAATGACGCAGGTATGTTGTCCATTGCAAGTGCTGAAATGATTGCAAGGTTCCAAAGGTCAATCATATGGCATAATTGCCCAACACAGCCAACAGGATGGCCACTGGCATGCCCAGGGTTGCGTTGGTCAGCTCTCAAGTGCACTGCATGACTGGCAGACATGCAGCAACAACATTGTATGCTTGCTTTGCTGATCAGGCCATGGGTTTGGCCGCTTATGATCTCAAACCAACACGCATTCCTGCTTGCATCAATGCAAGGTGCAATCAAAATCATACAACACTACTGTCAAGGTACATGCTGTTGCACTGTTCGAACCTATGTTACTAATTCAAACCTTCAACATGCCTTTTTGTTGCTGCAGGCAGCATATGGACAAAGCACTCTGACAATCACATCATTCTTCACATACGTGGGGCTAGGTCTAGGTTTTCTGGGCAGCTCTCTGGCCCTTCCATTCGGCTTGTATGTCCTCATATGTCAGCGTACCACTGAGAAGTATGTTCAGGTAAGAACAACTCATTTTGTCAACTTGCCACCAATCGCACATTGTTTGTGCAGATTTGCAATGACTGGTTGGTTGTGTTTTGCTGGCAAGTTGTGACGCAATGCTCACCCCGGCAGTCTTGGCAAGTTTGTGTGCCCCTCCCTCCTTCAGTAAATTCCACATTGCCACTTGAAATGGCATCTGGTGTGTGTGCAATGTGACAGCAGTGATTTGCATGTGCAGGACAAGATCACACCAGCCGCTGGTGGGCGGCAAACAGCGCTTGCAGTCTTGATCATTGCATCAATCTTGATCCTGCTCCCTATGTTGCCCAGTGGGACAGATGCAGCTGCAGTCAACAATGGTACCTTCTTGTAATGAACCGCTGCTTGCTGCTTTGCCTGCATACTGGCAGGAAGTGCAAGCTTTCTTAACAGTATGAGATGACAATTGAATTTGTGGTTCGTCATACAATACTACATGGTGCATTCGACACTATCTGATATTTGCGTGATGCAGTCAGTTTGCACACAAGATAGCAGATCGAGTCCAGCAAGACAACAGGTCAAGGACTTTGATGCTGATACCAGCACGTCTGGCCATTTTAGTATTGAGACAGGATACACAGTGGCGTCAGGTGCCACTGAAACAGTCCCCACGTTGATAATGGCACCCCTGTGGTAAAATCTAGATTGGTCTGCGTAGCCTGCAAACTATGCAATGAATTCACATATGAAAACACATGCACATTGGTCATCCAACATTTTGCAGGTAGACTGTTAGTGATTGTGGTGCAATGACACAAGGTTTGGCTATGAATTGCAGGACTGCCTAATGGCAGGTTGTGCTACAAGTCAAACAGGTTATGTCCAGCATAATGTAGCCAATGCTGCATGCCTGCTGCCGAAACATCAATGCAATGCAACTCCATGGTCTACCCATACTCGCGATAGCCGTTATTTGTTCTTGTATATATACGCAACAAAATACAATAATGTTAATCACCCCGTTCTGCAATGGGCAGGCCTCGGCCTGGGCTAACGCCGGTCGCCCATCTGCCGTGCGGGGGCGGTAAGTCGGGGGCAATGGTCCAGTCCCCCTCGTCACCGCCTATAAGACGAAAGGGAAGCTATCAACTGCGTTGAGACCAGCAGTGAACACTGGTATGCAGGGCAAGCTACCAGCAGTACGAATGTGCTGAGAAGCGATCTGATCTGCGCGATCAGCAGTGCGAACGCACTGATACGCTTTTGCATTTCTTGCAAGTCGCACTTGTTCCACACTGCAACGTACCGGAGTAGGTAATTCCCCCCCCTTTTGTGGAATGGATATTGCACAGGGACTGGTGAAAGGTTTCAGCCAGCGTTGTAAGCCGACCTGTATTGTGTATGAAACCAGCTGCACGACAAGATTCCGTGCCTGTTGGCCATGCTCAAGTTGACTGCACTAATTTTACCATCTCCATTCAATATTTGTACAGCAGCTGCTGCTGAAGTTTCCATGAGTGCATGCGATTGACCCACTTGAGTACCAAGCGCTGCAAAAAGAGTTGAAATCATTGTGTGCGCATTTGCGGCCGTGTGCCCACCTGCCTATTGTGATTGCCGCTTGCATTGCAATGTGACGCCTGGCGAAAGTGGCGTATGATTCTGCATGCATGCTACACTCTTCGTCTCTGCAGAGCTGTCATAGACACCTCAAGACTGAAATTTGGGTTGCCGAAACCGTCCTGTTGTAGTGTTGTTTCACGTTACGCTTCGACTATGGCTTGGCAACCTAGAATTTTTGACAAGTGCTCAAACATACAGACAGAACTCATCAACAGCTTTACAGTTGTCACGTACAACTTCCTGGCGCAGAAGTACATAGACGCAGGGTAAGTGCTTGCGTCAAGCATCACTCTTGGGTTGACAAGCTGCCTGCTAAGCAACCTCCATGAGCTGTTTCCATAAGCCCAGTTGCTGTTGGTACCTCAGTGCAGAGCACACCATTACTGCCACCCACAGCACAGGACTTGGCAAAGGCGGTGGCAGCGTCTGGAGGATGAGCTGCAGCACTATGATGCAGATATTCTGTGTCTGCAAGAGGTGTGCTCAACCCAGAAACTCCTCCAGCAGCAGCACAGTTCAACAGTCTGAACAGTATGTGACGCTTGCAGGTGGAAGAGCCTGTGTTTTATGAGCAGCTCACTCCATTGCTTGCAAAGCAGCAGATGCAGGTGATGAACGATCCAAATCTTAGAAAGCCAAGCTAGTTGTCTGCACACATGCATTGCAACATTGTACGAAGGGCAAAGTGATGCACATCCTCTTGTGCTGCATCAGCATGTGTATATAGTGCACAGTGTCCCTGCAGCATGCGGACGCCCCGTGAAATCAGCCTGATTCATAAGTCTGACGGAACATACTCAAGTATGCATGCTGCTAAAAAGCTGCCAGTCCTGAGACCAAATGAGACCAATAGTTATCTTTGATGCTCGCTTGTGCTTAGATCAATCTTGCCTCAAACATCCTGTTAGCTATTGAAATAAATGAGAGCGACATCTTGAGCTGATGCTATGTGCAGGGAATTTACAGGCCCAGACAAAAGGACGACTATGGTCCACCAGAGGGAGTTGCATTCTTTTTCCGCACCTCCTGCTTTGAGCTAGTCAAGTCTCGCAAAATCAGGTTAGCACCACGAAGAAAAATTCTTGCACCGATCTCAGATGCCTCTGGGTTAGCAAGCTTATCCTGTTCCATTGCTTCAGGATGCTGTTAACCTGCGCTCACAGAAACTGCCATCGGCTGTAAATCGTCAGGTGTAGTTGACTACATCACAGCAGCATAAGATCTGCTTGCTGATCCCCAGCTAATGCATCTTGCAGGCTTGGGGACTGTGTCACTGGTTCTGGGCCTTTCTGGCAACAGGTGCAGCAGAGAGGTGAAGGGCCAGTACTTGCTCTGCTCAAGCACAGGGACACTGGCAAAGTCATTCTTGCAGGTATGCCAACAACTTGTTGGATCAGGCCTACCTTTTGAACCACTGATGACTATCAAAGAAGGCCCTCATCCTGATGAGATGGTCATTCTTGAGGAGCAGTGTTGCTGACAGCCTGGTTTACCATTTGCATCATCCAAGCATGCAGAGTTGTGCGGTGTGCCTGATGCATGATGCGCTGGTCTGCAGTGTTGTAGGGCAAAATCCCACACTGTGCCTTGGATGCCCCTCATTGTACCCTGCTACATGCAGGCAGTGTGCACCTGTACTTCCATCCAGAATGGCCAGACATTAAGCTGGCTCAGGCAGCGCTGTTGTGCAGCCAAGCTGTGGCTATGATTGAGGGGGAGGGCATGGAGGTAGCAGATGTGCCGGTGGTGCTTGGTGGTGACTGGAACAGCCTCTGGCGCAAGTACAGACCAGATGTGTATGACCCCAAGGCAAGTCTCTGATGATTTTGTAGGGGTCTGTATTGCAGTCCAGCATAGGGGTCTGTGTTGTAGTCCAGCATAGGGGTCTGTATTGCAGTCCAGCATAGGGGTCTGTATTGCAGTCGTTTGTGTTGCATAGGGATCTGTATTGCAGGAGTCTACACTGTAGGGGTCTGTATTGCAGCCCAGCATAATGACAAACATGTCATAATTTTGACACAACAGCTGCTGCAGATAAACAGCATCTGGTAGGGGTAGGTGACCTGTGAAACATGGTCTTGTCAATATCAGGCTATTGTACATGTACTTGCCCAGCCCTGTAAGTGCATCAAAGGTGATTCCCTGCTTTGTGCTGTGCAGATTCCCAAGTCTGGCTTTCTAACCAGTGGAGTGTACAGCTTGCTGACGTCTAGTCAAGGTACAGTCGACAAAGCTCATCATGAGCACCCCGCCACAAAGCACAAGGCCTACAAGGTCATGTCAAAGGAGGTCTTCACAACCTCAGGACTGCAACTGCAAAGTGCATATGCTGCTGGCAATGAGGCTCGAGAACCGCCATTAACCACACAGACAGACTTTTTCATGGGTTGCTTAGACTACATATGGTTGAGCCAAAGTCACTGGCATGTCACTCACACTCTGAGCATGCCATATAATGTGGACAAAGGACCTGAGCCTCAAACTGTTGGGTTTAGACCGATTCCTGACGCAGAGTTTCCGTCTGATCATCTGGCCATGGGATGCTGTATTGCACTGTTGTAGTGATGTACTGAGACACCGTAAAGGAGGAAGAATGCACAGGGACCAGGTATCTGAGTCTCACAGCCTATCAGACTGTACGCTGCAGATACCTATAAGACAGTGTGAATTGTCACATGCAGGTGCACACAGCTACACATCTTTGTACATATCACTAGGTAGTGTTGTTCGGGCTTTATACAACACTTGATGTCAGCATGATCTGCTGCTTAATTCATTTCTGGTAGCTTAGATTATATGTGAAATGACTTCAGTGTTTCAGTAGCCAGCTGACTGTCTGCTTTGGCGCAGCTGTTGCAGAGTCTGCTGCCGCAATTTTGGGACCTGCCGCTCATATTCCTCGGCACAGTCAGCAAAACAGCTGCTCAAGTTGCTCTGCAATTTGGCAATCAGCAACATCAGTGACAATGCTTGACTGCAAGCAACTGCTGAACAGCCATCAGAAGCATATGCACAAACAAGCATCAACACATTATATTCAAGGCATTGACAAGAAGCATCACCTGAGCTTGTGCTATTTGGTCTTGACTAGGCTGTGGTGGTAGCTTCTCCTGAAGTAGTCAGGCCAGAGTCAGCCAGACGCACCAAAAGGTGCTCACATCTCTCAGATTTACAAACGCGACGACACAGGCATAATTATCTTTACCTGAGCCTGGTCCTGACATCTGATGGTGCAGCGCTGCAAGCGAGCCTGCAGCAATCATGCAACATCCGTGCTCAGCTTTTCGACTCTGTTGGTATACAGCTGCCATGATACAGTGAAGTGACTTGGTTGCGTACCGAAAAGTCTTGCAAGACTTGGTTGACGTAATTCTGAGCAGCTGTGGTTGGTGCTTGGCATCTATCACAGCTGCGTGGCAATAGTAGATGGTCAGAGCACCAGTGAATGCACACAGTAAATGTAAGCCGTCCCTTGCCCTCAGTGCATAGCATACCAGCTCTGCAGATCCTCCTGAGTTGCAGCAGTGTCACAGCATTGTGCACTGCCTAGAAAGGCTTCCTTTTGCAAAGGTCTGAGATAGTTTCTGTCAACTTCATCAACAAATTCTTTCATTGCCTGCAGCCGCGTGAACGCATTTGTCATAGAGAATTCTTTGCATGTTATACTACTGACAACAGTCGAGGTTTACCTGCTTAACCCCCTCAGCACGTTGTTCAGCAGTCATATTGGATGCAAGACAGGAAAGAGATATGCCGTCAGTCCTCAAGTCCGGCGTCGATCTCTCGGAATGCAGCGCATGCATCGACTATGGCTGCAACACTGGCGGTACCCCGTGCGTGCCACGGGGGTTCAGTCATCAAGGTTTAGATTGGATCTCAGATACACTCTCACAAACATACACCGATGTGCAGAGCTTGGTAGAATGCCTGGGTCATAGATATATTGTGTCAGGTACAGGATGCATTCCTCTGTAGAGTTTTTACACACAGCCACCACACTGTCAGCTGCCAAGTGCATGGAATACAGATGCTATGTCAGCACAGTGCACAATTTTATGTCGAACATAAACTGTTGCTCATCACTTGGCCCGAGGATTGAAACCAATACTTGCCGCTGTTGTGCACATGTTGTCGCGAGCTTGAGGACCGGCTATCTGCTTAATCCAAGTTGTGACTTCACAATGGTTTAGTGAATTGTGAGTGCATGCCAGCTTAGCTCACCCTGGACTCAGCACGTTTGCACTACTGCGAAACAGTCACATAAAGTCTGGCCTAGTGGGTGGCTGTATAAGGAAGGCCAAAACACTTGTCCAGTTCTGAGGCATTGTGCCGGAAGAACAGCACGACATGCAGTGGTAAAAGCCACATGGGAACCAATCAGAGAGCCAGCCCAGAATGTACCAAAAGAGGTCATGGAAGACTTTGAGGCTAGAAAAACAGGACTTGAGCCTTTAAAGCTGGCCAAAGATAATCGCGCAAGACCAGATCAAAGTAAGTCAAATATGGACAAACAAGGCTTTCAGATGCCCATACATGACAAAGAAACGTCTGCCTTCCTACATGAACCAAGCTT
>JAABUP010005959.1_pt1 | contig 17951 bp, 15 predicted proteins | sample 5559201 | NCBI WGS metagenome assembly JAABUP01 (sample SAMN10711887, study PRJNA513373) | rock metagenome | isolation source: Antarctica rocks | place: Antarctica
AGAGCTTGAAGAGTGGGCTTTGGAGATGGTGTGTCTGGATGGTCGAAACTTCTCCGGCATTTATTCTCTCAACGATCGCCTTCCTCCGTCATTGCTGAAATAGCAATGTATGCACTTGAGCAAAGTAGGATCAGAAGGTGTTATGAGACGGAAGAAGAGAAAAACTCCCAACCCTGAAAAAGACTACCTCACCAAGAAGAGAAAAAACCCCTTTTTTTTTGAAGCCGTTCACGTCTCTACCGCCATGAAAAGTCAATCCGCTTCAAATAGACGTCAATCGGTCGAAATGATCCTTTATGAGGTACTATTGACCACCGAAAGGAATTTATCGAACGTGATGAACTTGTCAGGACATGGTAAGGGGGAACGTTCGTATTCGGATGTTGATAACGTAGTAACATTCAGCACCCAGTCTTAAACCAACCGATATTCCTTCCATAGAAAAAGAGAAAAGCAAGATAGGTAGTTTCAAGGATATGAGTGGCCGAGACCGATAAAAGCAAAGGAGGGAGAATGCCGCGTTTCAGCGGAGACGTACGTAGAATGCTTGGCTGCTTGTGTACATTGGGTAGATGGGTCGTCCCTGGTAGACTATGATCAGGTGTCCAAACAACTGTGCTTTCAGTCGTTTCGTGCCCCTTCCCGTGGGAAGACAATCATGCCATTCCTTCCCTTCCCTGGCTTTCCTCCTTACAGACGGGACTGCGCCCCCCTAGCTTTGCCTAACCTAAACAGAGGACTACATCTCTTTGTTCCCGTCATCTATCCGAGTCCCCAAGCAGCTCGATAGCTCATCCGACTGGTAGCTTTGGTGTTTTTGCTGAATGCAAATTTGGAGGAGAAGGAGAAGGAGAAGGTTACGACTCCGACTTTGCCACTCCCTCGGGCTGTGACTGCTCTTGGAGTACTTTTTGACGGAGTACTAGAAAAGAGAGGGAAGCATTAGTTTCGTTTCTCTTGATCGAACCAGTTCTGCCTTCACTAGGCCTTGCCTCTACCCCTCTTCCGCTTTCAGTCACAACCCAAACCTCAAAATAGTAAATATAATGAGAAGGGAAAAAGCAAACCTACCATCCTCAACCACCCTCAAAGTCCCCTGCTTTCCCTGCACAATCCCCTCCAAATCCTGCAAACTCTTCCCCAACTCCGCAACCTTATCCGTATAAAACTGCCTCGCCTGCGCCGGTGCCTACTCCAACCCTCAGATCAGCCCACCAAATCCCCTTCACCCCCGCAAAACCCCTATCTCTCCCGCAACAGCAACCCACCTTCTCAACAAAAAATCCCGTCCCCACATCCACCACCACCCTCCCCCCAACCCCCGTCTCCGTCAGTTTTCCCGGAACATACAAACTCGGCGTCAGCGGCACCAGCACCTGCGTGCCCTCTGCTGGTTTCTCGACGCCTGATTTTATGGTGGCGATGCAGTCGCGGAATTTGGCTTGGGCGGCGCGCAGGGATGTGTAGGACGTGGTGAGAGTTTGGAGGTCGGTGGTTATTTGGGATTTTAGTTGCGAGAGTTGTGGGGTGGGGACGGTGTGAAGGTCGACTGGTTGGTGGGGATTGTGGGTTTAGTAGGGGGTTGGTGGAGGTAAGGGAGGGTTGGGAGAGGAAGGGAAAACAGGAGCGGTCGAGGACGTACTGGTTTGCGGCTCTGACTTGGAGGTTGAGGCGGCGGCGGCGGAAGCCATTGCGTGGAGGCGGTGAGAGAATAGGGGTAAAGGAGTGCCTATGATGGCATAGGTTCAAGCTATCAAAATGTTAGCAGAAGACGACAGAGATCTGCCCCCATTCCGTCAAAGCTTCCCCGTTGGCTGCTACTTTAGCGAGGTCGAGAGCTTTGTGAGCACCTCAGGTGATCAACGCTTCACCCGCATTGTGCAACAGTAGGGCGGTACTTACCAGATCGATAGAGGTGTCTTGTTGCCAGCTCTGTTGTAGACACGGCCAAATGAATTTATTCCACTTGGATAATAACAAACATCGAATGGCAAATTCCGCACTCGTCGCATGCCACCCCCGGCTAACCAACCCTAGCCCTACCATAGTGCAGCCCTAACAAAGCCAATTCCGTCCTTTAACTGGCTCCCACACTTGCTATTTCCCTCCGGTCGGTCGAGCGCGGTGGGGGTAACGCTACCGAGGCGTTGACTTGCCCCTCGTTGTTGCACCTAACCCGGTTTAACCGGAGTCGCACAAGCCCTGATGAATGCCCTGATTTGTGGGATGAATTGTATATAACCACGGAGTATTTCGTCTCTTTTCGTCTTTTCGTCTTTTCGTCTTTTCGTCTTTTCCCTTCTTCTCCGTCTTCATTCTGGAAAATCTGTATATAAACAAATTCGCCCGCAAACCCTTGAGACACCATGGCCTCTACGGCCATTGACAAAGGCGGCTTGCAACCAACGCATGCGCAGAAAGCGCCGTATACCGAAAAATATCCCCTCGATGGGACGCCTATTGCCTATGGCGGCGAGCCCGAAGCAGCGAGGCCGTATTCGCCAGGCGGTGGGAGCTCGCTGCAGCCGGTGTATGATAGCACGCATCGGAAGCTGAAGCCGAGGCATATACAGTTGATTGGGATTGGAGGGTATGTGGTACTCTGTTTGGGCGATTTTTGGTGATGAAGCTGCATGCTATAAAGGGTGCTGATGGTTGTGTTGCGCAGGACCATTGGGACGGCGCTGTTTGTGCAGATTGGTGAGTCATAAAATCGGAGATATTCTTGGTGGTTGGGTGTTGATTCTTTGATTAGGACATGGACTCATCCAAGTAAGCGCCTCATATATGAGTTTAAGATCAGCCGACTAATGGAATACCAAAAGGGCGGCCCGGCGTCGTTGTTTATGGCTTTTACGATCTGGTAAGATCTCTTTCTTTGTGTCCCATCCTAAAGGTTCGGGAGTAGGTATCCAGGGTAAGATTGTAGAAATGGCGGCGTCGAGTGATAAGTAGCTATATCAAAGCTGAGCAGATTTTCTTGTGTTCCCCAACTCAAGGGGCTAGTCAGAATCAATCTCTTATACCTGTGCTCTAGGTGTACATTTATATTGGCCGTCACTGTCTGTAAGGGCTCTCTTTTCATCGTCTGTGCTCGTGATCTTGTGAGAACTACATATCGGGCTCGAGAGGAAAATTGGCTCCAAACGACGCACTGCCGGACAACGAAAACAGCCCTTTGAAGTTTGAACCTTCTCGACGATGCCCCTTGACCAACCTCCCGAATGCCAAACACTGATTTGTGATTCTCCAGGCATGGCTGAAATGGTGACCTACCTGCCAATCTCGTCCCCCTTCATTCGCTTCGCTGGCCGATACGTCGACGAAGCCTTTGGAGTTGCGGCGGGCTACAACTTCTTCGTGTTCGAAACGGCCCTTGTCCCTTTTGAGATTGTTGCCTGTAATCTGATCATCCACTACTGGAGCGACATCGTACCCGCAGGAGGCGTGATTGCCATCATCATCGTACTATACGGGTAGGGATCTCACACCAAACGCTGGCTTCTATCCAGTTATAGCCCTCAAAATTGTAGGATGCTGATACCAGGGGCATAGTATAATCAACATTTTCGCTGTAAAGTGGTATGGGGAATCCGAATTCTGGCTTGCCCTTGGAAAAGTTCTTCTCATTGTCGGCTTAATCATCTACACTTTCGTCACCATGCTCGGTGGAAATCCGCTACACGACAGATTCGGCTTTCGCTACTGGAAAAACCCAGGTTCTTTTGCTGAGCTGTATAAGACAGGCTCTTTGGGCCGCTTTCTAGGGTTCTTGCAATGCCTCATTCAAGCCAGCTTCACCATCGCGGGCCCGGATTATGTCAGTATGGCGGCCGGTGAGGCGGAGAATCCACGAGTAGTGATGCCAAGAGCGTTTAACCGGGTTTTTGGGAGACTGATGGCCTTTTTTGTGCTGGGAAGCTTGGCGGTGGGTATCAACGTCCCCCACACTGATCCTGTACTCAAGGATGCCTTTTCGAACGGTCTGCCTGGAGCAGCGGCGAGCCCTTATGTTGTTGCCATGAACAGACTAAAGATCCACGTGTTACCGGACATTGTAAATGCCGCCGTGCTCTCAGCAGCCTTCAGCGCAGGCAATAGCTACGTGTATTGTGCTAGTCGTAGTCTCTTCGGCTTGGCATTGGAAGGAAAGGCGCCGAGGATATTGACCAGATGCAGCAGGAACGGAGTGCCGATATATTGCGTACTGGTAGTGCTCCTTCTGAGTTTGCTCAGTTTCTTGCAGATTAGCAGCGGCACAGCTGTTGTACTGCAGTGGTTCGTCAACCTGGTAGGTCTATTTTCTAGCGTGACCTCTTATCCAGTCCTGACAGGCAGCAGGTCACAGCGTCCCAACTGATCAACTTCTCCGTCATGGCGTTCACCTTTATCCGCTTTATGAAAGCCTGTAAGGCGCAAGGCCTGTCTCGAGACTCCTTGCCATACAAAGGATGGGGTCAGCCTTTCCTCGCATACTATGCGCTGACTGGCTGCTTCATCATGACGTTTGTTGGAGGTTATACAGTCTTCCTACCCGGCAGTTGGGACGTCGCGACGTTTCTGTTCTCGTACACGATGATTGGGGTCTTCCCAGTCTTGTTTGTCGGTTGGAAACTCCTTAAGAGAACGAAGTGGATGAAACCAGAGGAGGTGGACCTGATGAAAGATGTTGACGAGATAGAAGAGTACACAAGGAACTACGTGCCAAGTCCACCAAAGTAAGTTGGCTTCCCTCCAGTAACGATATTAACATAGCTAATTTATAATACAGGAACAAGTTCTACGCAATGCTTGACAAAGTGTTCAATTGAAATGGCGGGTGTGGGGTAGCAGAGGCCATGGCCGCCCCTTTCACCTAAGGAGAGTACGGCAAGCTTGCAGAAAATCCGAGTAGTCTCCTGAAAACTAGAATCTTCCTCGGAGGAGCAATTGAACAGAGATCATTTGGCGGTACACCCAAATTTGCCTTCTCCTGATTTCCCGGAGAGGGGTGCATCCCAATTGCAGGAGAGATGAGCCAAGCGCCTTGCCATTTGATTTTTGCCTACCTTACACCGCCTCATAAAGACAACGAGCATCCCCTCAAAAGATGCCTCATTCACTTAGCCCATATACTAGAGTTCCAAATCTTAGAAGCAAGCAATAGAATTTGTCTTCGTTCCATGATGGTGATACAGTTTCTTGACCCGACTGATAGCCTCTATGTTGCACTACCTTGTCTCATGTATAACGTTTCATGTATTTCGAATTTGACGATTGATGAGAGGTAACTATGATCCACCATGGCGAACACATTTACTGGGAATGTCGTTATCGCTTTCGTACACCCTGCTGAGTGGGGTTTTGATAGACACGTAATTTCGAGCCAATGAAGACATTGAAAACGCCAGGAACACCTATGTCGTCAAATTCTGATTACATCTCACCATGACCATACCGTATAGCGGCGAGCCATATAGCGTTCGTAGAAGACTAAACGCACCGTTTTTTTACTCTCGAAATTTAGAACCTTCCTTGCAAGATCAATTACTCGTGGCCCTTAGCGCATCATAGACTAACAGGCGAGTGTGACCACAAATCATAAGATTTGGGGTGCACTATGAATAGTACAGGAGATAATGACATAGTTTTATGACGAGTAATGAGAACCTTCATGATAGTTGAAACGTTCTGTCGACACCGTTATTGGAGGAAATGTGAAGGTAGAAGCGTTGAAAGAGCTGACGACGACTCGAGATCGCCGTTACTGAAGGATTGATGTGGCACGTCAATAAAAGGGTCAAATGCCGAAGGAGGAATAGCCCGCGTGAGGTGAGGCTGCTCAGGGAGCTTCTGCAAAATGCGTAAAAGGCGGCGAGGAAGTTCTGTAGGGCATTACGCCACAAAACCATAGAGACTCCCTAAGCAAATGATCTGCAGCCTCTGAAAGTGCAGAATCCACTGTTTAACTGCTGGCATAAAACGGTGTGGCCGAAATGAAGCTGAAACACAGGTTCGAGCTTGGTGACGTGGTTCAACCAATAAGCGTAGATCGTTCCAGTGTCGAGATGCACTGGTAAGGTTCATTGACCAGAGTCCGACACCATGGTAACGAAAGTGCGGTAGTTTCGCTACCTTTCTATATCAGTCGTGTCGAGCTTTTCCCTTCCTGGCAGTAACCGCTTGTACATTTCTCCAGCGATATTTTGGTTGCAAAAGACTGAAACAGATCCCGGACCTTGATCATGACGATATGACGTTTGATGTAATGCTACCTTGATAGCAAGGGGAAATTGGGGGTAGTCGGCATGCTGGTAACGGTACATGATGTGGAATAGCCAGTCTTTGCAGGACCTGTCTTTGTACGGCTGAGAATAGTGTGAACGTGCAAGGGGTCAGTAGTCTTTCAAAGAACACCCGGCGTGTTGCCGCGTGGAGTTTGCAGATCTCTTGAATTGTTTTCTTTCACCAGCCTCATCATATCTTATCCTTTCGAGAAGTCGGATCCTTGGTAGTGGTTTGGTATGCGCCCTGTGCCTTGTGCCTTATGCGGGAGCGGAGCGCTTTATGCATGTCGTCAAGCTGCCGGAAGGTAATCCCCCACACCCCACGTTATCATCCACCAAGTCCAAAAATATCGACACTGTGCATGCTGTGGTCTCCACATATTTCGAGTCGAACCAGCATCCTGCTCGTTAGTTCTAACGTATCTTGTTGGCTGTACATATGGCAGTCGAGTCGTGATGGCTTTGTAAATCGGTACTTGCCCCGTTGTTGCATGCGGCAACGTTTGCCTTAACTTATAGTAACGGAGCTGAATATCATGCTAACCGTATGATTCGCCCGTATCCTGTACCATTATCGCAGTCGGCAAGATTAGCTGACGCAAAGACGTCTGGACTTATGGAAGTAGCGCACTGAAGCTGCGCCCTTTTAGTTGATAGGATATCTGTCCTATCTTAGATTCCAGATTGGTTATCCTAAAGATGCCCAAGACTGTATCAGTCGGCTGGTGGGCAATTAACGGCGTCTTACCAACTTTATTTTTAACGTCAAAGTAGAGCAAAGCTCGACATCTCGTGGTATCACACGAATTGTTGTACAATGATTGGTGTATAGCCGTGAAAACTTATTAATACCAGCCTCGATTGACTACGATCTTAATTATGCGTGGTGAACAGAACATCATTCCTAAGAGTTCAAGAGCCGATGCTCTAGCGATCAGCACAGTCTTAACCTAGCATTGCAGCACAAGAAACATTAAATACCAATAAACATTTGCCTTCTCCATGAACGCAAGTCTTGACCTGGTGTTCGTTTCAGGCGATGAGTGCTGCTAGCGTCAGGTGTTTCAAGACACCCTTGGTACCTGCATTCAGACCTGAGCAATAGCGGAAGTACAGGAAATTGTATAAGTAGAACTGCATTTCAAGACCTAGGATGAGAATTAGTACAGCACCCGGATTTGCCGAGAAGAGAGAACCCCTCAGGTTAAAAGAACAAGCAATCCGGATAGGAAAGCCTTTTATTGCTCTGATCTCTTATCACTTCTTTCTTTCTTCTCCCGTCCTCCAATTGGAGTGATTCTTATCACATTATCTTCCGTTCCTCAGATATGGCGTGAGTATCCCTTTTCAATCGATTGCCCACTATCTTCGGGTCATGGCTATCGTAACCTTCAGGAGTATTGCTGACTCTACTCTCTGTTAAGAGCTGCAAAGTCCAACGGATATGAAAGGTATTCTATTGACGTTCGCCAAACGATGGAACCTAAGCATCCTCCTACCGTTGAAGCGTACCTCCGCGAAACCGATAGGTACAAAGCCTTTCTTGTCGGATACCGTCCAGAGACGCCTCGGCCTGATAAAACCCGAAGGCTTGCCGGAAGGATTGAGGGTTGGGAACGCAAGTGGGCAAGTTCCACTCATAGCACAGGAAAAACTTGTGGTACGTTGTTCGATCTCTTGAACAAAGATATATTGCTGAGCCTACCAACGCTAACACCATGATAGCAAAGACAAAACTTTGAGAGATGCGTGTCAACGACGGCCTCGAGATCTTTCCTGGTATGAGCACAATGGCGGATGTGCGGTTTAAAACCTGCCTTTATACCACTGTTGGATTTTTTGCATGTCCAATCCAACGAATCCAAATCTCTGAGCACACAGATCCTCTTATGCATCGTTTCATCGAGTAGCCGGTACTTCGACCGGTTGGTATAGCAAGCGGGCAACTTATCACCACGTTGCTTCAAGAACCGTCCAATCTGGCGGGCAAAGTAATGCATGGCTTGTCGTTGATTAGGACACCGGGACTGAAAGCGATAGTGTCAATGAATGATTTGGAACCCATTATGTAGAGTGTATTTCTTGGTAATTGTAGGCTTGTGCTTAATTCGGCGTACACCTCCTGTTCTGAATAAATTTCCTCCTCAATGATAGGGTTAGAACATCAGCCTCCGTGGCCATAGTTCGCTCGCAAAGGTCTTTAAGATTAGTCATTCGCCACTCTGATTGCCATGCGACCGGTTTACCAATTTAGCATCAGAATACTAGCAAAAATGTGCAGACTTTCGACTCGTTTGCAATGTACCTCCGCGTAATTTCGCCAGTTCTTCGAGGGTGCGTATTCAAGCATTGTAGCATCCTACTTGAGGCGCACCCCATGTCCGATCAGTCTTTGCCAGGGTAGGAATGTTGAGTTAACGAGATCATGTCCAGGCATATCGAAGTGGCTATCCTGGAAGGCAGGATCCAGTGGTGCTAGGCTGTTGCTGCAGGAATGTGGCTGTAGGTGCAAATGCTGGAATCGCTAGCGACGTAGTTGAAACAGTTTTACTTGCCGCAAAGATCCGGAAACAATCTTCGAGGACTTGACATTAGTTTGGCAAAAAAAAAAAAAAAAGCAGCGCCATGAAACAGGGTTTGATTCTCGGCGAACACCGTTCTCTTCTGCAATAGACATGAGTTCAACGAACACCTAAATTTCCAAACACGATCGACTTCTATTGGGTCGCCTCTAGAGATACCAAAATCAATGCCGCATGAAACTTGAAGTACAAATACTGCAGAAAACGTGCTGCGAGCGCTTACAATTTTCCGAAAGAAAAGGATGGGAAGTGGAGTGGCAATTACGACGACAAATCAGAGTGTTACCTTACAAAAGGGTTAGAACTCTCGTGACACTGCACATCAACGGCGCAGATGTTTCAGCCTGCATATTCGCATCGAAGCAAATGCGATTAGATAGAAAGTATACAACAAACGGGCCCCAATGATAGCAGAACGATACCGAGTCGCTGAATGGAGTGAAAAGACCGATCTAGAGACATGGTTTGTTCATAAGTTATGTGCCTGCACGAGGTAAGGTCATTAGGCTACATATGCATGCACGGGCTGGCACATATCTCAACCCCACGAAGTGCGAAGCCTGTAGAAATAGGACCTCACCATGTGCGCTCTCTTCCCAGCAAATATTGCGCCGATGCATAGTAGCAAAATCGAGCCGTGCCTGCACAAGGTCGCAACTTAAGAGTAACTAAAACGAGCATATTCGCCATGCAGTTGTGATACGAAGAGTAAAATAGCGTAAGAAATATCGCTATGATCGTCAAAATGTATTCTGGAGGAACCCTGAAGGAGGAAGGTCTCCGAGATACGTAATAGACGTAACATGAATGAGACTCGTACAGCGATAAATCATGCTGATTCTGGCTTCTTCTCTGCATTATCGTCAAGTTTGAGAGATCCTGAGCACCAGTGCTCTGATTTCATTGGATATTGAGAAGAGTCCGTCACACAATTGCGTGTGTAGGCACCACCCACATCGATGTACGAACCGACAGATTCGCCTTGCCGGGCTGGATGCTACTGCAACCATCCGTGTGATGTGTTAGCGGTCTTTTGTACAGTGATTCATAAACAAACAGTAAGATGTGGAAATTCCCAAGAAGTACGACCATCTGGTGGAGTCATCCCCGTGGTTCAGTTATTAGTGTTCTCAAGCTTAGCCACGAGAAGTTCTTGCAAATCGACTGTCGCATAGCGGACAAGAAATTCTACCATTGTTGCTACGCTGCAGTCTGTGATGCCTAGGGGCCCAAGGCGTCTTGATACATCGCGGCTGTATCTTCAAAGCTTTGCGTTGGAATGAATAGTGAGTTACTTTGATCAAGTACCCAGGCCATCATAGTAAGAGTAGTAAAGTTATGATGTAAAGGCGCGGACCAAGACTGGTTATCGGAGGATCAAGCTTGCTGCCTTAATGCAATGCAATTTGCCTACTTTGCGTCGGAGATGACAGCTGCCCCCCACGAGGTTCGTAAGTCATGCATAGTAGACGTTGCAGGATGCTCGGATGATCCCACCGTTCTTCCCTCTGTATACGTAGGACATTCGCCCTGGAAATTTTAGACAAATTTTCCTGAAGCTCATGCACAATACCAACGGCTGCAAAGCACATAGCGACCCAATCGTGGGCGGTTAACAGGGGTCAGCTACGAACCCACCGCGGTGACAAATGGCCGTTGAAACATTTGAGCAAGCCACCAGGAACCGTTCCTGGTCTTCGAACCAAAGGTCCTACGGAAAGCGCTGCCCACGACGCTTACGGAACGTGAGCATTGACGGATTCCATTTTGCGCGGACCAAGCTGGCTGATGATCTTCAACATCTCCTCACAGACTTAACACGATATGCCTGCCCCTTGATCTAACGTCCACAAGTCGATGACTTTGGTTGCCCATTAGCGATCGTCATATATCATATTCTCAATTTCATGATTGCGTTCGAGCTTACGAGCCCTCAAACACCAATACTCACGGCCCAATGTCGTAAGGGTTTTAATCTTTCTCGTCTTCCCGATTCTCTCGTCGACCCTCGCTTACCTTGTCGCTTACCTCTAGGTCTTCCCACTCGAAGGCTCGGTCCACTTTAGCCAGTCTTCACGGATGGCAAACGGAGCATATGTGGAAGTCGCAGCAATATGCCTATCACATTGATGAGTTCAATGCCCTCTTGTTCAGCAAACAGCGTAGCAACCTTGATCGAGGACAATCAAGGTCTCATTACATTGTCGCCTGGAGTGATGATTGGGGTCGGAAGTGTAGCGAAAAGGGCAATCAACCAGGTATTGCAACGTAAACATATTTCAGAACCTGCCAACTAACGTTATTACAGGAAGATCCAAGCTCTGAAAGGCCGAACGAGAGCTTTAAATGTCCATTACAACCTTCACATCCACGTCCTGTATTTCAGAAGAGGCAAAAATGGCGAGTATAAGGGAATAAAGAGTGAAGGAGTGAAGGAGCAAAGGAGCACATCAGACAACTTGTTGAGATCAACTGAGCTGGTGCTTGTATGGTTGTGTCGGAGCTGTGTCGCTTTTGGTTACCATGGAAAGTAATGTTCACAGCTGGCTGTGAATTTCAAGATCGACTGGTGCTTTGGTGTGGAGTCTCCCACGGAACTTATGCTTCATCCTTTCTTTCGTCAATACAAAGGCTTCTGGGAGTGCTCGGTCTGCTCGCTTCTTGTTATCATTGACCACCATGTCAACCAATGCCATTGCTGAGGAAAGGCACAGAACCATCCCTGAACCTTGAAATGAGGCAGCAATAAAGAGATTTTGCTCGCCCGGTACTTGACCGATGAGTGGGAATCCATCTGCAGAATATCCCATGATTCCGGTCCATGCCTTACGTATCCTGCCATCCGTATGGTCATTGCCCCAATGAGGGTCGAAATACCTCCCGGTACAGTTTCTAAGATAGTTAACAATAACAGGCTCGGTGACAGTATCATCGGTCATTCCGAATTCATTCAAACCCTCATTAGCAGCTATTGTCGAGCCACCTCCAATCATGATATCGCCAGCAAACCTTGAGCCCTGCGGTCGAGGAACCATGTACTCATATCCATCTCCATAAATGAACGAATAGGTATTTGTTAACCCATCTTTGGGCATAGAGCTTCCAGGCCTTTGAGCGGTCATATGCCCCCGAAGTGGCACAATGACGCCTTGGAGTGGCGGGTATAGATGGGATGTGTACCCATTCGTTGCGAGGAATACCTTGTCCGCCTTAATACTCCCTCTGGGTGTATCCACTATCCACCCGCTTTGGCCAGCGCCCCGCTTTTTGATCTTCAGGGCTGGCGTCTCGGTCTGCAGGTTCAAGCCTTTCTGAAGAGCCAGGCCTAGCATTCCGGTAACAAATTTATAGGCACTGATACTACCCGCCTCGTATGACACCGCTCCGAATGCCCCTTTGGCAAGAAACTCTTCTTCTGCCTGCTGAGGGCTCCAGAAAATATACCTTGCCGCCGGATCATCGGGCCCTAACACCCTCCTCATCTCCTTTACCGCCTTTTCTGCCTTTCGCCACTGACCATACTCATAGATTACATCTACCGTGTCTCCCTCCCAGTTGTCGCATTGGATGTTATGCTCCCTTGCGAATGCATGTACGGCTTTCATGCAGCCATATTCGAATCTTGCGATCCTTGCAGCCTCCTCCTCTCCGTGCGTACGCAAGTTATCTAGAAACGCTCGGTATGACGCGCATTTCGTGTGGCCACCGTTGCGACCTGTGGCTCCAGAGCAAGCTGTACGGGCTTCAAGCATTAGGACTGGAGAGGGTGAGTCCTGATTAAGAAGGGTGTACGCGAGAGTAGCCCCAGTGATTCCAGAGCCAACGATCAAGGCGGAGACGGCAGTGGGAAGGTTGTATGTGGTACGGTGGATAGAGATCAAAGCTGGTGGATCTTGCCATTGTGAGGTTGTAGGGTTGAGGCGCGGAAGCCCAGGAGGAATGGAGGCACGTTGTTCCATGAAGAATGACTGGGGTTTACAGGCCAGTTGTGAGAAAACCGTTGCAATCAAGTCTATCTTCAGGACACGCTCGACGTGAGATAGAATTGCACATGTCACATATGGTCCGTGAACAGAGACATTCCATTGGTGCAGGAGCTTGGTTGGGACAAGCTTTCCCTTTCGGAGTTAGCCTCGCATTCTCACACAAGGAGTATTTTGTATTTTCCATCTCAAATTTTCTTTTATCTACCACAAACACTCATACTACCTACCAGCCTTAACGAAGCTTGCATCGGCTCTTCAATGATCACAAGGCATTAAGACTCTGGCTCAATAAATCGGAAGTCTGACTTGCTCGGGAGCTTCTACTTTGCAAGACCAACGAAGTCACCACGCATGTCTGTGGGACTCTCGTTTTACAGTGGCAGATGATAAATTACCAGACTGCTACACTATCTGCACAGGTCACCTTCGATCTTTGTTCCACGCCACTATCGTACTCAAATCGTTCTCGGTCTTACTGGCCCCACCCACGTCAGGCGTGAGTTCAGAGTTTCGTCGACTTTTATTCGTCGTCGTTACCCTTCTTGCCCTTCTTCTTTCCACCACCGGATGGTGCGCCCTCTTTCTTCTGGTGTACGATCAGTCTTGTCCATGACTCCTCTTTGTCCCATTCAAACCCTGCCAATACAGGAAGCTCTAGTTCATCGTCGGCCTGGGGTATTCGATCAGCTTCTTATTCGGAATCCACCCAAAATATTAAGGTCAGGGTGATTTTTAGCTTACCTTCTTCTTGAACTGCTTGTGGATGGCGTCTAAAGCATCCTTGATTGTTACGCCCTTCAAATTCCGTGCAGTGACTTCGAGTCCCAAAGGAAAGTGCAGATCGATTTTTTTGACAGGAGGGTTGGTAAGGAACTTCTTGAGAACGTCCTTCTCATCTAGTGTGGCTGGAGACTTGTTCAACCGCCTACTGAACGTTAGCTTTGGCTCGTATATGCCGCTGTTATGAACTGCCATGGGGGCCTTGATACTCCAAGGTAGCTTACCAGTTCAGCTTCTGCGTCTCCTTTGCTATTTCCAGTTCCTTGCCTTCCTTTTCTGCCCTTATGTCAGCTAATATTGACGATCCTCGACCTTCTCCACATCGATGATGATGGACCGGCAGACATGTGCTGTTGAGAAATTCACCTAGGTCGTTGATGTTGTACACACCAGCAGCGCTCGAGCTCGCTCTCCGATGGCCCTTGATTTCATTCTGAGGAGGGGAAGAGGACAAACCCGACACAGCCGAGTCGACTTTGGTGAGAGCTGCTGTATCGGAAGACATGATTGATTGGTAAGCTTGATTGTGGATGATGGATATCTGACTGAAAAGGAGGATAGATGGCTGGTGGGTGAGAGGAGTTTCGATGAGTTTTGATGTTGAAGAGTCAGTAGGAGGAGGTGATGTGGATGGTTGGAGTGAATGATGGGAGTCGAGTCGTGACAACCAGGGCAAGCCCCGCTCGAGGGTCACGCGGGACCTTATTCAGCTCCGTGAAGCTGCTGCTCAAAGTACCTTGTACCTTTGCCCCACCTCCCCACGTTTTCCCCAGGCCTCGCCTAACTCTAAATCACGGGAGCTACTCTACGAGTATGTAAGGTAAGGTAGCGTGGGTAGGTATTCCGTATCAATTCCCAAATCCCAAATTGGGGCATCATCTGTACTCCCCCAGCCCTGGTGAGGTAGGACTCGTAAAGACGGTTCTTCGATCAGCAATACATGATTCAATGCGCGAAGTTCAGGTCCGCAGGACGTAGGAGATCTTCGAAGCTTGACGGTTTTGGGACACTCTCTAGCTTTGAGGTCACTGGCGTAGGTGGCAGGGAGTAGGTACTTAATTCATAGTCGGTTCGATTCCTGATGGCGCTAGTACAGTGGTGTAGTGGTTATGTTTCTTTTCTGTAGGTACACGTCTAGTAGGTGTTGGTGCTTGTTTGCATTTCTGGAAATTGCTTCACCTCTCTCTCACTTGCATCAGTATTCATCAGAGCGAGAAATTGGCATGCGGTTGCTGTTAGGAACTTAAGGTACGTTTGCTCATTTCTTCCCCCGTTCGCGGTTTAATGTGCTCCAAGTGACTCCGTGCTTCAACCGCCCAACAAATGCCATCTTAAGTGAATTAATCCCACTTTGTTCATTTTTGCAATCTTAGGGCTTCCCTCACCTCCATAACGATGACTCAACCATACTACACCGTTCCGCAATTTCTCTGGTGCCATCTTGATTATCTGTACAACTCCTTAACACCTCCGTCAAGAATACATCTTCCTGGCAATCCACAGTTTGCCTTGACTTGAGAAGAGACAAAAATCCTGTATCTAGCTACCTCGACTGTCCAACACATGGCTGATTTGACGGACGGTTTTTCGTGCCGTGATGCTATGCTCGCACCTACCTTTTCCGAAGAAGAGCTTATCGAGCTTGAAATTTTGCGTGACGAAGAGATTGACACCCTAGTCAACCAAGGGTATCTCGTTAGATCAGAGCAATGGAATCCAGAGTTCCGCAACGGCTTCGTCTTCACATACCCTGAAATGATACTGGAGATCACTACAGGCGAGCGGTATCCTGTTGAGCCAATAGACTACCACTTGAAGAACACATATTTACCCAGAGTCGTTATTGATGACTTGAGAATAGCGCTGCGACACATCTGTATGGATGGCTGTCGAACCAACAACCGGGAAAACTGGACTAAACGAGGAACCGCAAATAGCACCGGGATCTTTGAGTTTGATATGGTTGTATTGCACATCGTCACCAAGACAGTTGCACATCTTGTGGACTACAGGAGTGATCCGACTGCATGGGGAAACAAAGCTGAAGCATCGAAGCGACAAATGGTGGATAGGTCGATCGCTGAACAACGGGTGGAGATGTTGAGATTGATATCAGGCATCGACCTGTCCAGCAACACAAAGTACCTGGAGTACCAGCGGGATGCGAAGGCTGGGTTGGCACAGCAAGAGAAAATAGACATGTTGTCGGCCAAGACCAAGCACGACATTTTGAACACTGAATTCGGTCTCAACCTGGCAAGCATTGGAGGGCATGACTTGGCCAATTCCCTTCTTCGCAAGACACCGGACCAGATATGTGCCAAGCTCCCCAATATCTTTCGCATCTTGCACATTGAATGTGTCATCCGAAGCGATCTATCCCGGGTCTTCTTGCAGAAGCAAAATCAACTGCGTAATAAGATGATGGCGCATCCGCTAGATCGTCTGAGAGCAAACGTACCTGTGGAGATCCGCCGTGAATTCAGAAAGAGAGGTGGCGAGAAAGAGAAGGAATCTCTGACGGATTACCTCGTGGATCCACGCTTGACTTTTCACGGCACTCGCAAGGACTACGTTGCTTCGATTGTCAGGCAGGGCTTCCTGCTGCCCGAAAAGAAAGAGGACGTTTGCTGCGGGTCGACTTATGGTATGGGGCTATATTCAAGCCCTAATGCTGAATTTGCGCTACGTTATACTGGCTTCAGCGCTTCGCCAACGCTCAACAGCGAGTTTTCTGGGCTGAAACTCATTGTCTGTGCCACCATCATGGGCATCAGTAGCACCATGTTTCGGGACGATAACTGGAGGGATCAAACCGAGCCTTATCCTGGGGCGGACTCTCATGTTGCAAACGAGCAGTATGAGTATGTCGTCTTTGACCAAGCACAGATTCTCCCTTGCTACGTTATCCATCTCGACCTGGGCCGTCATATCACGAAATACTTTGAGCATATTCCCGTCAATCCTCGGGATTGGATTGAAGAGTGGTGGCGAAACAATATCCCCCGTCAAAGATTGAACCCACAGGCTCTTGCCCCTGGTGATAAACAGCGGATCAAGGAGGCCCTGGTAGCGAAAGCGAGTAAATACTTCAGCTACGGCTATGGCCCAGTGGCAGGGTCAAAGATCATCATCGAGGAGGTTGGCGAAGTAGACGAAGACGAGGAGGAGTATGGGGAATACCAGGAAGAGCGGGTGGAAAGGATTGAGTGCAAGAACGATATCTGGAAGTGGGACGACGATAACACTTTCGCTGTTGAGGAAATGGGTGAAGGAGTAGACGATGACGAGATCTCAAGCAATATCCAGATGGACAAAGCCAAGGTCGACGATGTCGACGAGGACCATCTCCCAGTATGGGCCTTGGGAGCGAAGGGGAAATCGAAATTCGATGAGTACTATGATGCAAGGATAGCCAAGAACAAGCGTCCTGAGCGGCCAAATCGAGCCCCTTCACCTTAACTCCTTGCCACTATCTTCACTATCGAGATCCAACTATAGCGCTTGGTTCATCGAAGATACTCGAATCTACATTCAATACCAAATCGAATGAAAAGTTTGACCCCATTACCGCTAATCCACCAAGCCCTCCTATCCCTCGAAAGTAGCCTCAGAAGGGGTATCGTATCCACTGTAAGATATCCAACATCCAGGACCCGAAAGCGCTTCCCACCAGATTCGTGCCACGAGCCATGGCCAATCCTACCAGACTTGTTCTATAGGCCATGAGAAAAAGCCAGCCATATACCTGTGCCGATAACTACCCCAGCCAAGGACGCACTTGCGTGATGGAGCGGGTGAGCTGATGGCTGCAATGGTCAAACGTCTCCCGGAATTCAATGATGCATTTCGAAGATTTGCTTTTTTTTCCCTAGCGAGGATTCCAGGCGAAGAAGTCTTCCCCATCGACAATGTGTCTGATTGATGAAATATTTCATTCGACGAGTATCTTGACCCTAGATTGCTAAATCCGAAGGGGGCATAGCCAAGCAAGCTCTCTCAGCCCATTGACCTACTGTACGCTATCACTATCAACCATGGACCATTCTTAACCATATCTGCCAACCAGACCCGCTCGCGCACTCATTCACTTATGCAGTCGCTAATTGTCCCTTCCGCGACCATCAGCTTTTAACCTCGGAAAAACCTCCCCCCTAAAAATACGTCTATGCTAATGTTGAGAACTCGGTTTATTGGGAAGCAAACGGGGACTACGAGGACAGGTCGTGAGGAGAAGGGGAGTTGTAGCGTAGGATTATTAGATGATTTAGAGTTGGCTTGTTTTTGGTGGGTCTTTGGATTTGGAGACAAGAGAAGCCAAAAAGTACTTGTTTGAG
>JAABUP010005960.1_pt1 | contig 17950 bp, 24 predicted proteins | sample 5559201 | NCBI WGS metagenome assembly JAABUP01 (sample SAMN10711887, study PRJNA513373) | rock metagenome | isolation source: Antarctica rocks | place: Antarctica
TGAGACTGTCATGTACAGATGCATACATGCATGCATGTGGGCTTGCATGCTGATGATTAATGTGATATGTTCAAGACTGTAGAAGTGCCATCTGCAGCACCATGTCCAGACTGGGCTTGCAGGTGATCAGCTTTGTTGGTCTGTTTGAAGCAGGATAGTGGGTCAGACTGAACATCAGATGGCAGATGATGTGATGCAGCAAAGCCAACATTTTGACGCTGACAACCTGGCTTAAACCCCTGCCCAAAGCCATTGGCAGCTACGTCACAACAGGCCTTTTTGCGGTGGATGCAGACCTTGACTTATGTCTGTGCATGTGTGCAGATCATGGACACGCCCTTACCCGGCCAGATTCGGCCCATTCAGCAGGAAGCAGGTCGAGCCACAGAAGCTGATGTCATGGAGCTGGTTGAAATGATCCTAGGGGCCCTTGGCAGAGATGCCCTAGGGCTGGGCAGCAGCATTGCCCACCCACGTGAGTCTGAGGAGTGGAAGAGCATGACGCCGCATCAGAAGCTGGAGTTCTTTGCGCCCATTTGGAGGATCATGAGGGATGAGAACATGACTGTTGAACAGGTGAGCTCTCATGTCTTGTTGAACTTTGCTATGAGACAGACAGGCTTATCTCAGGCTGAAATTCGTATTGCCTTGAACAAGTGCAGGCAGAGGCGAGTACTGTTGAGCAAGATAGGCACTCTGTCAGACTGCTGACCATATGCTGCTGCTGCTGCTGCTGCTGCTGCTGCACATGCTTCTGTGAACATGCCTGTGTGTCACTTTGCTCAGGCTGCACCTATCAAATGAAGAGAGGTCACAGACATACAACCGTGCCATTTCCTACTCTTTACTTGCAAGCAAGAGATTCTGATATCGCTCTATGCCAGCATGTGAGAAGTCCCAAAGCATGCTGCCCGTTTTCACCTGCAGGTGACTGAGCAAGTAGAGCATGTAGCCCTGGCTGTGAAGCAAGGCAGCGAGATCAGCGACCTCAGACACCACACCTTCTCAGCAACAGCCCTTAGGGTAAGCTTGTGTCTTCCGTGCCACTATTATAGCATCCACACAACAAAACCTAATGCATAATACCACTAAAACTGTAAGTACCTAGCTCTGTACATGCGTGACTGACAGCTTCAAGCCACATCCATGTCTTGTCAACTCAAGCTTGATGAGCTTTCAGTCAGCAAAAGATCTGCCTGCACAGCTTAGAGCACAGAAAGGCTATCTGGCATCTGGTCTGACAAAAGGCTGGTGTTGCGTGCAGAGTGGGAAGGTGGTATACTTTAGGGCCAGGCAAAGGGGCGCTTGCACCTACTTTGATGACAGCCGCGAAGGGCCATTAGCACATGGGCTGTGCTGGGCGCCCTACTGCAATGACTTGCAGGTTGTGGATGTGCCGGGGGACCATTTCTCCCTGTTGCGACAGGATGAGAAGGATATGAGTATCATTGTCGATACTCTGCAGATGGTGCTGTCGGCCTTTGGCTGGCATACCACCGTCAAGCGAGACCAGAAGATATACAACAAGATGAATGATGTAAGCTTTACTTTTGACGAGGTCTTTGTTCAAGTCCAATTTTGATGAGTTGCTATGTATGATTGGCAGGACACAGATGAAGACAGTGCTTTCTTAAAATTAAAGCAATTGTGGTCCAAGCCCATTGCATCTGAGATGTCTGCTGAATCAGGCATACTTTCACGCATGTCACACCCATGTTGCTGTGCCCTTGAGCTGCAGCACATGCACACATGCACATGCAGTTCACAGTGAGGCATTGTTCAAGTGCATTGAATAGCAAGACTCGTGATGCAGGCTGACATCCAGGAGATGGACGAGTATCTTCTTCAGATGGGGGTGCAAGACCAAAGCGCAAGAAGGTACGTCACTTGGTTCCATCTTTTATGAATACGTGACAGACAAACATGCAACACTCTCGGGGCATTTTTCCATCATGGTGCTTCTCAATCATCATCCCATTGACTCATCAAAGAGCTTGGCAGTCTGTTGTGATTGATGGCCTTGTGCACTGGATCTGTACAGATCAACCAGCTATTCTCCGATATAATCCAAATTTGGTACCCCAGGGACTGCTTGAATGCTAGTTGTGATCTGCAAAGGGATGGGCCAAGCAGCTGTGAGTACCACCAGGAGAAACAAAGATATTGACAAGTTGCGCTGTCTGTAATACAGGAGAGTGGAGGCACAAGTATCAGGAAGTGATGTCTTGCAAGTGCAGCCTGCAGCTTCGGTCAGCGTTGACATTCTGCCTCTCAATGCATCAGCCAGGACTGCTGCTGTTACGCCTGGCCTGTCTTCACTGGCAGACATCACAGCGACCCCATGCTTTGTGGTGTTGGATGATGCATGGCGCAGCACTCAAGACCTTGCAGATGTCTTTGAGGGCATGCAGCAGCCCTGCTTTGGGCTGCAGCTGCTTCAGGTAAGGCTGCATTCTGTTGCCTTGGCAACCGGCTGAATAGTCACGTTGCTCTTTGGTGTCTGCATGGGATGACCCACAACGCTTTGTTGATGCATGGGGTGCTTTGGATGTGGTTTGTTTTTTCAGATATGCCTCGGCTCAAGTACAAGCTTAATCATTGCAAGGTGCACAAAGGCCTCCCAGTTGCAAAGTGTGCTTGTGACTGTTTCCAACTAGGCCTGGCTCAACGCTGTTACGTTAATATGAGTGTGTTTCTGATCTGCAGGAAGATGTCATGCAGCAAGCCACAGACTTGCCCCAGCTTGCAGGGCTATATGGCGCAGCCCTGAGACAGCACTTGCCCAACAGCCCTTGTATCATTGGCGGAGTTGGCCTGGGCACCATGGTAGCATATGAGCTCAGCAATCAGCTGCAGCAGCTTGGCCACCAAACTAAGCTCCTCATAGCTTTTGAGTCTTTCCCTATCTCGCAAGCAAGGCTGGCGCTGCCAGCCTTTGATGAAACAGTCACAGGAGAACTTATGCAAGTATGGTGTGCGCTCTACAAGCTCATAGTGGAGTCAAGATATAGTCAACAGCAGCAGCAGCAGCAGCAGCCACAGGTGCCAGAGCTGGCTGACATGATTCGGCATCTTTACAGCCTTCAAAGCTATGAGGATCAGTTGGAGTTTGTCAGCACTTTCTGTCCAGCCGATATGGCAGCGCAGGCTTGGGACAAGAAGGTGCATGAGACGCTGTCCAGGGTGTTGCACCTGCTGCAACTGCTGCATGGCTACCAGCCAAGAGAGATGCTGCGCTGTCCTGCGCTGTTGCTGCATGGTCAGGAGCATCAGCAGATGCAGCAGGGGCATGTCAGGGTGATAGACCTGCTCAGCAGAGTTGCTGATGACAGCTGGAAGCAGATTGCTCCGGCCTTGTTGCCCATCACTGTATGCAACATGTCCTTCACAGCTGGCTTGAGCAGCGGCAGCTCAGTGTTGGCAGACGCTATTGATGCAGCCCTCAATGAGGCAGGCGAAGGTAGTGCAATGGGTGGCGAATTGGAGTGGCATGGCCCCTGCAGTAGCACGGCTGAAACCAGTGGTGTTGTGATCCCTCTCAACAGCTTGTGTGCTGAAAACAGGTACTTCCATGCTTTGCATTCATTGTCAACCCTTGCTGCAATTTGTACTGATGTTGACTAGCGGGATATGAGCTGCATTGTCTGGCTGTTGCCTATTCTGCGATTGAGTACCTCTGTCACATTCTGTTGCATTACGACTGTTGCATTCTGTGTCACAGTTATACAGGTGTTCTGTGCTTTGGAAGAAATCTTATGTATATGCTGCAGGTCTACTGAGCTGGTAGACAGTGCAGCAGCAACTGATCTCAGACCACTTCAGCTGCGGCTGCCCGTTTGGCTGGTGCACAATGAGACAGGATCGCCAGATGAGTCACAAAGGCAGCTAGTAAGTCAGCTGTCTCAGCCTTGCTATGGCCTGGCTCTGCCACAAGATGCTGATCAATTTCATTCTGTGCCTGATCTGGCAAGGGCCTATGTGAAGGCTGCGAGGGATGTTCAGGGTGTGGGACCCTATCTGATTGTGGGGTGTTCTGTGTTTGGAAGCCTGGTAGCAACTTCCATGGCGTCTCAGCTGGAAAGGTGAGGGAGCACAACATACTTTGCTTTGTGTAGTCTGACACTAATTACAACTCAGCCTGCGTTCTGTGAGACCCTGGCTGGTAAACCTTGTCAAGCGCTTTAGTTGTTGTGGGCGTTGTGCATGAAGACCTGCTTAATGGCTGACAGAATGACAAACGAGCCAATTTCACATGCGTAGCCTCCAGCTTGATGTCAGGCTCACAAGTCTTGCAGCTGTCTTGTATGCTCTGTCAGACTGAGCAGGTACATTGCAGAGCTAGAAAGGTATGCTGAAGCTCTGTCTTTGCTCCATCCTGCTGACATATGCTGCTCTGGATGCCAATGAAGATTATGCATTCGTCTGCAGGTTGGGTGAAGAAGCTGTGCTGACATTGGTGGATGGACCCGCAGCTCTACCTGCACTTCCTCTGCATGAGCCTACTTGGTACGCGCTCTTCTACTTCCTGCGGGAGGTTGGAACACTGCAATGCTCTATGAACGAGCTGGTGGACCAGGTGACTTCAGCCACATCACCTGAAGCTCAGCTTGAAGTGCTGAATCAATTCCAGCCAGCTCTGGACAAGCTGCCACAGGCGTCGTGGGACATGGCAGTACATCATGTGCTAGGCAGAGCAGCAACTGTTGCTAGGCTGGTGAGGGGGCCTGCTGCTGAGGACCAGGCTATGATCAGGTCACCAGTGACTCTCATGCAGTCAGCTGATGACATTGGGAAGCGCTTTGATCAAGTCACAAAGGCACTGTGTTGCAGCACCATGCAGCATATCAAGCTAGGCACGTTGCACACACAGAGCCTGTTATGTGATGAGTGTCGGCAAGAGATTGCAAGGCACTTGCGTGTCACTATTCAGAGAGCACTGAAGCAGTCTCTGTAGTTCAGCTTGGGACCTGCACCGTAACCGCATCTGAGTACTGGTCATAGTGTGTTTTGTTGAGGAGTAACGAAGTACAGTCTGTTTCTTGCCTAGAGAATTTTACAAGATATTCACATGTTAAGTCTTTGTAAATACAGCAGTCACAGTCAACTCATATTCAAGACCTCTGCAGGAAGAAGTGCTGAAGTTTGTTGTCGAACGGTATCTTGTGCGGGAAAGATGCTTCCTTCGCAAAACCCCCTTTCAAAAGTCGGTGCGCACAACACCTGCAAAGCACCTTGGGTGAGTATCGCCGCTGTTGACAGAGTGCCCTAAAGCGTGCTTGGGCAGTTTTGTTATAGCACTGAGGGGTGCCAAGCACCGTCTATGGCGATCTCGCCAACTGCATGTAGCTGTAGTCGCATTACTCTTTGCACGGTGTCTTCCAGTCTTGGAGGTGTCGGATAATTTCAAACCGACGAGTGGATGACTCGCACGGACAATCAGATGGCTCCGCGCAAACTTGACGACTCGCGTTCGGGCTTAGCTTTGACTTGAAAACTTGCCTCGGCGTGCTTGTTCCAGCGACATACGGGCAGTGTGGCTTGTGCGACGTCTCTGTGACTCAGATTTGCAATTTGATCACCCTAGTTGGTCAGCTCGCTCGTTGCGATCTCGTTGATCTCGTACTCACAAGCTTGGATGCTCAATCAGCTGTTGACCTGAGCTGTTCAGTGTTGCAGACCTGTTGACTGCCTTGACTTTGAACTGTCGTCAACACCGCGACAGTAGTGCAAGTCTCCTTTGATATGGCCACCTGCGGTCGCCCTGCTTTCTGCAACTTTGGCTGCCAGTATCAGACATACAGTTCGACCTGGAGAAAGCGCAGCTCTGTTTTATGCCAAGGATGATGTCATGACCGTACGCGGGCCCAAGACAGCTCAGGCTTTGTCTTCAACAGCTTGCTGAACAGGCGGTCAGCATCCTGTGGTGCACCTGTGAGCTTGTGAGCAGATTTGTCCTGAGCAAGTTGAATTCAGCAGCAGCCGGGATACAAGGCACCAACAGCGCAGCTGCTGTTTCAAACTCCACGATATAGCCTGAAAGGTCCTGTCGTAGCAGAAATTCTGCTCCATCTTTTGGACGCCCAAACGCACAATGTTTTGGAAAGTCAGCTCGTTTTCTAGTGGCAGTGCCATTGAGGGCATTCTTGACAAGCAGCAGGTGACCCTAGAAGAGCTGCTGGAAGAGGATGAAATGGTGCAGGTAGCTGCAAAACTCTCCGCATCCTCACAATGTTTGTCATGGGTCATACATTATATTGTCACTGACAAGCACATGCTCAAGATCAGGTAGCTGTTCTGACAACAGCATTTGTACAAGCATCAGCGACTGTAGCATATCATTTCTACTGCGTGTGAGTGGCTGATGCAAATATGGCCGAGTGGCTGATGGTACATGGGTGTCCAATCTGTGGCACATGCATCCAGCGGGCTTGCAGAGTGCTGCCGTCATCATTTGCAGGAGTGCAAGGCCTTGAATGCTCGTCTGATAGCATTCTTGAAGGAGAAGGATACTGTAAAGAAGCTGATCTCCTTTGTCATAGAGCCACCCAAGAGCTGGGCTAGTGAAAGGCAGCAGCAACGCTTCCCCTTCATTGCTTGTGAGGTACAGCCAGCACATTGCACAAATGCTATATTGAGCTCTGCCATGTTTGCAAGGTCGTAAGGCATTGTATATTTGTATCAACATTGCAATGCATTGCCTGCAATACTGCGTTGCAGTCTCTGGCTGCTTTGGTCTTTGGCTTGAAGACTCTTGCAGCACGACTGTACCTCAGATGAAAGGCTTTGCCTACAACAATGCGTTGATACAGGTCTTCTGCTGTGAGGTTGATGGCATCTTTGATGCCCTGGTCAATAGCAGCGACCTGCTGGCCTATCTCTTCTCTATTTTGGAGCAAGCCAGGCCGTTAAACAGCACCCGGGCAGGCTACTTTGCCCGCGTGCTGGCCAGCCTACTCTCAAAGTGTAGCAGCCCTGTCATGCACTTTGTGCAAGGTAACCACTCAGTAGTAAGCTGGCATGAGGTACTGGGTAATTGTGCACAGCCTGCAGACACGCACCAAGACAGAGCACACTAAAAAACCCATTATGCGGCCTGCCCTGACTGCTGCTAGGCCGCTGTTGGATAACAGCATGCATGCGAGCTCTGCCAGCTTTGGCACAGACAGACTATGGTTAGCTATGCAACACCGCCAACACAGCTGTTGCTACTGACTGCTTGTTGGCATCATCGATGACACTATGAAAACTGCTTTGCCGTCAAGACATCTTATGCCTTGATCAATGGCTGCATTGTTTGTGCAGGGCAGCCCTGGGTCCTGCGGAAGGCTGTGAACCATATAGAAACCTTCTCCATGCTGGAAAGCCTGCAGAGAATAGTGGGGGCAGCCGACCAGAGCAATGCTAATGTGCCTGCCAGTGACCTGAAGTGGCTTCCGCACACAACCATATTGCAGCATCTCACCAGCAAGTACGTCTTGCCAGCTATCTGGCCTGGCATAATCACCACCAGCCTCTTAGACTTCTTTCTTGAAAGCTCACCCCCGATAAAAAAATGTTGAGCAAGAAGTGTGCCTATGCCCTACCTTTTCCACAATGCCTTCCTTTGTGCCTGGCGCTGGGCGAGTGCTGCTGCTTTGTGACCCATTAGCATCTTGGTTCTTGCAATGACTGATTCATGTCAACAGACATGCTGCAGGCCTCCATAAACAAGCTGCAATTGCTCTTTTGCATACAGTTCTGGCATGCATCACACCTTCTTGCTTCTTAAGGCACAGACACACGGCACAAACTGTCAACACTGACCTTTTCAAATGCGCTATTACATATATATATTCTATATATATGCTGCAGGTTGAATGCTGAGAGCGAGAGTGGTGCAAGGGAGAATGCTGGCAAGCTGCTCACACACATTGGACGATCACGCATTTCACCCTTGACCAGCTTGTTGCCATCTCCTCAGCATCTGCAACCTATGCTGGAAAAGGCATTTGCAGCACAGCAGGGGACGCAGCTCAAGCAGGTGTGCTGCCATAACTCCCAGCACACCTAATCAATGCTCCATCTGGAAACAAACATGTCAATAGCACTGCCGTCTGGCTTGAAGTGTGTCGTACCAGAGCGTGACGCTGCACTTCTGCTCTGTTTGTCACAACAGCCACAGCTGACAGTGACCATGACTTGGGATAAAATTGCAGTTGTCATGTACAAGCGGCACAAGAGACATGTAGCATGCAGGCACATAACCAGCCCCCTGGCACAGCAAAGTGACACTCCTTCTTTTGCCTTGAATATGACAGTTTCAGAACTTGACAAGGCACATGTCAGGTCACGTGACCTTTGGCAAGCTGGATCCTCACATGCACAGGTCTGACCTCTGGTATCTGTTGACGTCAGGCACTGCATATCTGCATTGCATTGTTGGAGCGGCGGCAGCCCTCTCAGGCTGGTGGAAGGGCAGATGCCGTAAGACAGTCCATGGAACGCAGCGCAGCAGCCACCGCAGAGCTGGACAGCAAGCTGGAAGCAGACACTGTTGAGGGCATCTGCCAACACTCTGCACGCCTGGCTGCTCTTCTGGACACCTCTCCTCAAATCACGCAGCTGGTGAGCCAGCTTGCATGTGATGCCACGCAATGGCAACTGCAAGCCTTGTTGTCATGTTTGCCTAACAACTCTTGCATGTGTACTTTGGAGAAGGAGTGTTGCGTACACCCACAGGGTGTCTGTGTCATGCTGACAGCTCCTGCATATTGGGCACTTGGCTCCAAGCTGACAAAGCTGGAGATCAGCTCAAGCAGACGTGTTGCTGTCTGGCACACAGGATACATCATACGGCACGCTGGCGCCGCCCCTTGGGAGCGCACGTCTGGCTGTCATAGCACTGCTGGGATCCCTTCTCAGCACTGGTAGCCCAGTGGCAGAGCGGGCTGTTGTCGACTCAGGTTGCTCTTATACCTCACTCATGCTGCCATTGTCAAGCTTCTGCAGTGGCACTTGTCAACACACATTGCTCATATTCACAATATGGCAAAGTTTGTCTTCATTGCAGAAGAATTCTGGTCACACCAGCACGCTATCTTCCAAGATACAAATTGATCATTGCTCTGAGTCATGCATCTCAGTGAAAGTGACACCAGCACACCTCCTTGCCTCTCTGCACAAAGGGACGCATAAGGACTGTAGGCTGGTCATAATGAGGCGCTGCTTGCTCCTCAGCAAGTCTTACCATTGGCAAAAAACGCAGTCAAGCACTGCTCCTGCTGATCTGTACTGGGCTTGCTTGGCATCATGCAACAAGGTCTGGCCCAGATGAAGTCTGTCATGACAGCAATGTGCATGCTGTGCAGGTGCACTGCCCAGGTGTTTACAGCTGGTTGTACAATACCCCTTCAACAGCATCCTGCACCATCTAGTGACAGACATCATATGCACGGCTCTGGAGTCAGGGCCACCATCCCTACTGAGCCACCTGTTCCAGCATTGCAAATTGCTGCATTGGCTGCTCACCATCCCAGTCGCTGTCAACCCCACACCTCGCTCTGATGATGAACACAAGTGAGCGCCAGACCTTGCAGTTGCTGACCTTTTCGTTGTCAAGCTGGTTTGCCATCTGACAGAATGCACCTTGCATTCATTCAGCACCCAAGACACAATAAGGCATCATTGTGATGTGTTCAGTGTTTGTTATGTGTTTTGTACACTGCTCTGGATCAATTCCATTATTGGCGTCGTCACATTTTCTGCCTGAAGTTGTAGGTCTATGTTGCAAAAGCTCTCCCCACTGAGAGTATGTGAGGGAAGATACTGCCGTTGACGACTGCATATTAGGCTACGTCATGAAGTCTACCTCAAGCAGGAGACGAAAGGAGCTTGTTTGAGCCCACTTTGCCTTGTGACAGGCAGGAGAGACCCCCTTTGAGGGCAGGGTACATGGGCCACATGACACAGATTGCCAACAAGCTGCACATTGCAGTGGACACGCGTCAAGAGGTGGCTGAGCACATGCAGGACAGCAATCAATGGCAGGATTATATCACTACTCATCTAGCACCATGGAACGAGGTCGGCTTTCTTGTCTCTGATAGTTCTGTTCTACAAAGGCTTGCCTTATGCGGTCTTGCTTCACATTAGCACGATGCTCATCCACATGCCTTTTTGCTGTGCTGGGTCAGGATTAGGCCCAGGATCCTTTCCTATTTGCCTTAGGCTAGTCTGACTGTCAGCTCTTGTTTGGAAGATATCTGCAAGAGCTGAGCATGCATTGAACAGCTTGACTGTGGGCTTGTGCAGCTACAAGATGTGCATAAGTGGTCATTTGGGCGTCCAGACCCCAAGGCAAGCAAAGGTCATGATGAGGGAGGATCAGAGGACATTCCATTGGAGGGCTTGGACAACGCGCTGGCTATACAGGGCAGCAATGGCAGTCATGATAGGTGTGTTTCTGTTCACATGCATTGGCTGGCTTGTCCAGGTGTGAGACAGGTGGCATAAGCTCACAAATTTGAAAGACATGCAGCGCATTATCGTGGATGCAGCATAGCTGTTGTCTGTCTCTCCGATGTTGAGTTTATACTGCAATGTAGACTTCTTCAATGCACACCAGACCATCCAAGGCTACGAAACAGCCTGCAGCTGCACAGCCTGTGTCAGGGTAAACTGAATCATAATTGCACTGGTCCCCATTGCAAATGTCAGATGCGCCCATTGAGGTGAGTGAGCGCAAAACAAGTGATGCCCCAGCTGGTTATGAGCCTGTGTACTCATTTGTGCATTGCCTTTGCGGCAACCCTTTTTAAGCCTGTCACCAAAGAGATGTGCGCTATGACAGCTGCATGGTAATTGCAGGTATGGTGCCTTTGACAGTGATGACTACAATGAAGAGGACCACATCTTGTTCCAGCAGAATCAAGGCATGGGTAAGTGTAAGGCCATCTGCAAAGCACCAACCAAATCTGGCAACTTCTCATGTACACTGACCTAAAAAGGGAGTCTCTCGTTGAACCACCTTCAGCAGATGCACCGCTTGATTGCATTGGTTCTGGAAACAGATGGCTGTATTGCCTGGGCTATTACTTCCAGCTTCAGGTGTCAAGGTGCATGTTGCGTGCCTGGCCATTGGCAAAGAGACTTGTCAATGCTCAGATGTCAGGCTGAAGCCTTGCTGTGATGTTGCATACAGACTGGGGATCCTTGATTGATCCACAAGCATCACCCTTGCTTCACTTGTCACATGTTGTGGATATCGCATTGCCCACTGTGGAGTGGATTTTGAGCCTTTGTCTATCCACATTGCAAGCAACTCCCAAAGACAAGGCATGTGTTTGATTGATTGGTTGTTTTGGTTGTGCAGGCAGTGTAGATTTCTCAGACTCAGATGAGGAGGATGAGAACATAGCAGGCATAAGTGACAGCAATGGGGGCCTGTCATCCTTCCCAGTGGATAGCTGGGAAGACACGTGGGATGATAGTGATGCTCCTGTCTCGCAAGAGGTGAGATTCAGTTTGCCTCCACCGACCTTGTGCTGATGTCACTGGCAGAAGTGTTGCTTACAGAAACAATTTGACACACATGACAAGGACATCAGCATATGGCTGATGCATAGACTCAATGATTTCTTCAAGCTGTGAGCAAAGCCAGATGTGTGGACAATGATGCTAGCTGCTTGTAAATCATTCTCATGATTGTGGTCCTCGTGCAATGAGAACGTAAACCTCAGATCAGTTCCTTCTGCTCATACACGTCATGTGCACTGGCAATACCAATCGCTTCTGCGTCCCTGGGACTGCACCCCAGCTGCAACACGGTTCCCTCATTATGACTCAGGCAGCAGAGGGGTGGGGGCGTCTCAGCAGCCAGCTGTACCAGAATCATTGGGAAACCCAAGAGCATTCAGGCTGGAGTGATGATGATGAGCATGACCCTGACATGATGCAGCCGCACACAGGTAATGTGTCCTGGCGTCTGGTGTACAGTGTGTCAGGTTTCCCATGCAGCAGCCTGGTTGTTGCTGCAGCTGAAGACTGCTATGGTGCAGCTGTCTCATCAAAGCCATTCAAGAAGGTTCCATGCTGCATGCAACTTTTCAACACATGCAATGCAGTGACTGCAGGGTCATCAGCTTACGCATCTGACAGTGCCAATACCTTCAGCATTTGCCATTTGACATGATGACATCGTTTGTTGGAAGTGAGGAGTGGGTGCATGGGGGAGAGTGCATGGATGCATCTGTATACACGCGCACAAGGTCCTTGCTGTCCAACATCAGCTGTCCATGAATCCGGGTGCCAACTTTCAGGCTGCAAATTTGCAGATGACCATGATGCAACCGGTGGCATTGATGATGACACAGTGGTTGTGGAAGATGAGAATGAGCCAGAGGAAGAAGACAGTGATGCCGTCATGGTGGATGCCTTGGAAGCACTACGCCTTGCTCAGCCTCACATCACACATGCAACCCGCACAGAGCATCACTCTGACGAGAACCTGCGGCCGCAGACCGCCACAGGCAGCCGGCATAGCTCGGATGATGGCAGCCATGTCAACGGGGGTCACAGCATAGAAGGCAAAGGCCAGAGCCCATCAAAGGGCAATAGCCCTTCCAGAAAGAGAGGCAGCAACAGGCTAGCTTTCTCTGATGGCTCCATGTGGGGCATGATGACCAAGTGCAACACAGTTGATGAGGAGTGCAGCAGTGGAATGCATGACTTTGGCGGGAATAGTATGTCAGTGCAATCAGGCCTGCAAAGCCGCTTGGCAGAAGCAGCAGAGGACCTGAATGACACAGAGGATCAACGGAAGAGAACAGAGGATGAAACAGCCTTCAGCAGCTCACAGTATTGGAAGACACCAATCACTATGCCTGATGATATTGACAATGCATGAGACATTAAACCATCAAGGCAGACTATTGGACACTGACTCAGCTATATGCCATGTGATATGCTGACTCTGGGCATATTTTGGCCAGCAATTGTGAGGACATAAATTGTGCAGCATTTGATGTTCATTTGACAGATGTTTTTCTTTCATTAAATGCTAACAACATACTTTGTCATTTACTTTTTGGTACGTCCGACCCTAGGGTTTCACTTCCGTGACTTCAGGTTCATGACAATCAAGCAGACAGGTGCATGCATACTGAGTGTACCAACAGCATAGCAAATTGACTAGGTCTTCCGACCTACTAAGTTAGCGCTTATTATATGCTACATCACTTGCGCCTTTTATTGCCATACCCATACATACATTTCTGCTGAAAGATTGTGTCCTGCAATATGACTGATTGTGACCTTGCCATCTTGCAATAGTCTGGTGCTGCTATTTTGTTGTGACTGTTGACATTTTCACGACGTGTCATGTGCTGACTTTGCCCAGACTAAATAAGTAATAGAGCCTCAGGCAGAACACTATTGAGAGTCCCCTGTTTGCTCGTGCTTGCGGGCATTCACACGGTTCGGCAAAGATGTTGAAAGCATGCAGAACTACAAGCCCTCATCATGGAAAGGCAGGGCAGCAGTCTGTCCCTAAGCTTTACCAACGCAAGTTTGGTACTCGCGTTGAAAGTGCACACACTGAGCCAGGCAATGGTACCGAGAGCAGGTCAGCAGCTGCCCTAGGCGCAGTAGAGCTGCCGCACGGGGTTCTTTGGTGGCATGACCGGCAGCACAACGTCTATCAGCACGACGTATACCACGGACAGGACTTTGTGTTACAACGGCAGCGATCAGGAGGTCCTGGCCTGGTATTGTCTCACCGTTTATCTAGCGTGCAAATTGTGGACAAGGCCGAAAGAGAGAGGGTACAGTTGGAGATGTACAGCAGAGGCCAAGATAACACGGGTGCCCAATTGGCCCTCACTGACATGTTCACCTTTGACCTGACGGACTATGCGCTAGTAGAGGAGTCAGTGGCAGATGCAACTGTTGATGCTGCTGCTCCTTTGCAATTTCCACCCACAGCTTGTACAGGCATTGTATTGAGGGATCAACCTGCAGATCATACACATCAGGTAAGCAAAGGTACAAAGAATCCTGCAACAATAGACAAAATTTGCACAGACATTTTGAAAACAAGCATTTACATTATGCAGGTGAATGACCAGGTCTCCACATCACATCCACGAAGAACAAAGGCGGTAAGTTCCTGCTGCACACCTTGCACAGTTGTCTCAAAGAGTTTGCAGATGCTGTCGTGTTACTGCTTGCATGTCGTTGTCACAGCTGGCAACTGATGAAGGCTGCACTCAATACATTTAGGTGAGATACACCTGCAAAAGGTGTGGGACCACAAACATGAAGGCAGTCAACCCTCATGCATGGGCAACAGGGACTGTATTTGGTCGGTGCGACGGTTGCCAAGTCATACACAAGCTGACTGACAATCTGGAGCTGTTCCATGAACTATCTGGCGCCTTGCTGGAGGACTCTTCAGCAGACTTGCAAAGTGTCAAGATTCCTGAGGGCCTCCCTCAGAAGCCATACATGCCATGACTGTTTGTGTTGAGACCATCGGCAAGCAACCCAATTTTGGGACCATCAAGGGTTATACATTGCAATTGTTTATGTATAGTGGTCACTGCCAAGTACTGCCTTAGAGGCGGAGCCTTTGTAGTTCTGTACTCATATTCCTGTTTCAACTGATGTGCTTGTATGTATATTTCCTACTGTGTAGCCTTGTTGCGCACAGTCTTGTATTGAATACAATTGCTGGTGTGACTGCAAGTTTGTATTTGTAACATAATTGCTGGGTATCTATTTGCTTTGACCGCACAGCTGTTGTAGTACACACAACCTACCAGTAGCATGTTAACATGAGGCAACATGCTGCATCAGAGACTGCTTGTATCAAATCATCGTTTCAACAATGCGTGTCAACGCCCTTACACCACCACGATTCAACTAAAATTCGTTCAATCGGTCAGCATTAGATTCTGTTCGAATGTGTATAGGCAGCAGACCTGTCCCAGGTCCATCCTTGCATGCTTCACAATGGAGAGAAAGATTGGTTTGTAGCACCATCAAACAGTTCATCAACGGCAATTTAGCTTTGGTCAACCTGCACATGAATCGTGTCTGCCAAACAGTGCTCAAGAAACATTATGGGGACGCTGTTGCACTTTATGTAGGCTCGCCTACAATGTCTGCTGCTGGAGCTGTTGACTTGATCAAGTAGTACATTAAAGACATCAAAATGCCTGCTACTGCAACAGCCACTGAAGCGCCCTGCAGCGCTGCCCACAGCCCCTCTTTGATCATGTCTCGCTGCGACTTCACCTTGACCTGAGGCTTTGCTATAGCTGGTGGACTTTTCCCCTTCTTGCTGGGAACTGCCACATTCTTTTCGCGGCGCTTTATGATCAGGATGTCGTCATCAACATGAACAGCACCTTGAGCTTTGGGGACTATATTCCACCCAAAAAAGACTGCTGACTTGGACATGTCCCAGCCCAAAGCAGCACTACTCCTGAAGGTTTTGAGAGTCACCAAGGGCTCCTTGCCAACTTCAGCAGTATCTTGATCTGTGCAAGTCACCTGTCATGCACATGGCAGGTCAGCATGTGCTTCAACAATGACAGCAACGCTTGTGAGTCCAAACTGCATCTGAAGACTGTGTGTTGCATCAGAGACAATTGCATATCAGGCAATGCAGGGTACAGTCATGCATGGACCCACCGTGCAGCGATCACACGGCTTCACAGACTCCACTAAGACATCTTTTCCAATGCCATACTCAATCCAGCCGTCCTCTGCAGCTGCTGCACAGTCTGTCACAACTATGTTGGGTCTGAAGCGGTTCATAGGCAAAGGCTCTTCAAGGCGCTTATTCAGCTGCTCCAATAGGCCCTGCACACAAGCCATATACAGTGATGATATAGTGACTTTGATTTGTCAGCTTGAGACGATGATAATGTGCATGCAAGCTAATTGTCTGTATGTGACGCAATGAGTGGCATGAGCTTCTGCTTGATCTGCCTTGCATCTGCCAATTGCTGATGCGGAGGCTGGCCAGACAGCACATTTTTGGTCATGCACTCTGCACTGCTACATTGCTTCAATGCTCAGCAACCCAAAATAGGCATCTACTCAAATGCCTGAGCTTCAGCAGATACACCCATCCATGATACTTGCAGGCAAGTGAGTGACATGCCATACCTCAGATACAATGAGTGCAGGGTAGCCATCTGCAAAGGCAACTTCCTGGTCAGTGACCCATCTAGCATCTGCTGGCCGGCGAGAGCTGTGTAATACTTCCTGCCCTTGTGATGCACCTCCTGCCGTGCCAACAACATTGTAAGCCACATTGTAAGCTACAGAAGTGACAATGAAAGCAAAGCAGATGTAACAACCGAGAGACACGGCAAAAGCTGTGCCAACCTGACAATCTGTGATGCAAGGTGTGACAACTAGGATCAGCATTCACGATCTCGACTACCTGCATATCTGACGAGTCTATGAGGTCCTTCAAGGTATTTGGAAAGCCAGGCAGCTGCCTCTTCTCCTTGGTCGTATGCTGTTCCTTGAAACTCCCAGCAGCTGACCTCTTTTAGCGGACCAGAAGTGCCTAGGGGAATCTACAGCACACCAAATCAACTGTCTTCATGATGCTCAAAGAGCTGCATTTGCAAATTGGACGGCAGTGGCATTGCACAGTATAATTGGTTCCAATACATGACTGAGGACAAACTTGATGCGCAAGCAAGTTTGCACCTGTAGCTTGTCCATTCCTGGGGCTTCCAGAGTCAACACAGCCCCTTCGGGAGGGCTCTGGCTCGATTGCGTCAGAGCATCTTGCGGTATGCTTGTTGCGATCAATGCCAACCTGCAGCACCGCACTGGGCCTTCAAAAAGTAGCCCAACGTTGTCAGACCTTGGTCTCTTGTGTGCGTTCACATACTTGGCGACTTGTCGCTGGGTGACAAACTTGCCCTTATCTTCCTTGACGATCATCCAGTTGCGGTCATACGCCAGACCTGCGGCGGCCCTGTAGATGTGAGACAATTCGCCACCACTGGCAGCACACAGGGTTGTAAGTGACCTTACCTGTGCGCTCGAACCATGCAGCCTCCACATCTATGCCTTTGCATGCTTTCACAGGATATACATGCAGACTGCTGACACGAGGATGCGGCATGATTGCAGCGGACAAGCTTGTGCCTGCAAACTCTGGTCAAGGCACCATATGCTGTTCCGGTAAGGCTTCTGCCATGGCTTCTGCCATTAGTCATCCTGTTCGATACTACTGCAGCGTGTAATGTTGCATGGCGTACACAATACAAGCATCAGCAGTTGACATGAACCTGCGCATGCCCAAGTTCTGCCTTATGCAAGTCTGTTGAGTTGTGCTAAGCACTTAGATTGATTCAGTCAAGTCATTCATGAAGTGGTTAGTCATAGTTGGGTCATGTGTCTCTGTTATGACTAGTTCCGTATACCAGCGTCCCGCCGTCAGCTATTCAGGCTAATGTACAGAGTCAGCGGCCTGATAACAGAGTGATAGCAGCAACAACAGAGAGTGAAACAGTCTTGTAATGATTTTGTCTGGTTACACAAGACCGCCGTGACGGCCTTGCTTCAATAGGTTATGAGCCCTCTCACGTTGAGGTAGCTAAGAGCAAGGATTGTCTGTGCAGTTTGCAGTATCGCTAAGCTTGAGCGATGCGCACAGTCTCTGTGGATCTCTCCATCGCTCAAGCTTAGCGATACTGCAAACTACACAGACAATCCTTGCACTTAGCTACCTCAACGTGAGAGGGCCCATAACCTATTGAAGCAAGCAGCCAGGGCACCTTAAGGCAAACTGCCCTCAGCGCAATTCAAGCAAGCACCATGGAGCTGATGTCAGGTGTGACTACTGCGGCAAGGCAGGTCACTTGGAGAAGAATTGCCTCACTATGGTCACGGACAATCGTACTGATCGTGACAAGCAACGTCGTATGGTGTACTACTGAAT
>JAABUP010005961.1_pt1 | contig 17945 bp, 15 predicted proteins | sample 5559201 | NCBI WGS metagenome assembly JAABUP01 (sample SAMN10711887, study PRJNA513373) | rock metagenome | isolation source: Antarctica rocks | place: Antarctica
CGCGTGTAAAAAGCACCCACCAAATTCTCGGCCATAAAATATTCACAGATATCTGGTTTCCTACAAAGCCTGGCAGATTCTCACATTTAACACCAGATTGTGGCAGTGACATACCTTACTTACAGACAAATTTCTCATCCGGGAAATAGATTGCAAAAGTGAATATCTACCTCGCGTAGTGCACGCGTTCTTTACATTCGCCCTTGCAAGGGACCGAATTACCAACCACCCAACCACCCACTAATTTGTTCACCTTCACGGGCATTGCACTCCTATCTCAGGTGTCGCATCCTATCACACATCGTCTACACCAGAGCTCAACCATACGCAGTGTTATCAGGTTGCGCTCACTATCATCGCCTCTATTTACGGTGCGTTCCCCCATTACATACTAAACTCTGACGTATGCGAGATCCTACCCGAGTCAGATGCACTCTGTCAACAAAGGAGGGCATTGCGCATTGCGCCTGCCGCCTTCGCCCTTGATTATTCCCAAGTCATCGAGTATCCTTTGTGTCGCTGATTCAATGTGTCGATAGCAGTAATACTGTCTTTCCCAACATGTCAACCCCCGCTACTCGGCGAAGTGAACGCAAGCGGGCTGTCAATACCCGCATCGCAGACCTCGACTCCTCGCCCACTCAACGAGCGCAGCCACAGTCGAGGAAACGAAAGGTAAGTGAACCCTGCGCACATACGCCGCAGCTACTCTAACATATGCTGCAGGCCAGCAGCCATGCTCCAGCTCGGCAACGCCCTCATGCTCGACCACGGACACCAGAACAAGAAACCCCCGAGACATACGATGACACCGATGATGAGACAGCGATTGATGACGATGAAGTCCCAAAAGATGCCGAGATCATCATTCCCCATTTGGCCTTATCAAAAGATCCCATTGTCATGACAAACACCAATCACAACGACAAGATCGAAGAAGCGTATAGCAATCAAACTGTCCAGGCGTTTGCCAAAGTCTGTGGTAGACATTGGACATACTACGTGAAAGAATTGGAAATCAGCATCGGGCGCGAGCAAGCAGGAGAGATTGGTGATGACTCGCCGCCAGTCCATATTGACTTGGGCCCGAGCAAAGTGGTATCAAGAACGCATGCTGTAGTGTGGTACAGCCATGATGATAATCTATGGCACTTGAAGGCCCATGGACGCAACGGTGTGAGACTCGACGACGAGGAGTTGAAGAAAGGAGAATCAAAAGCAATCCACTGTGGAGTTGTCATCGCCATTGCAGGAACTGAGATGCTATTTCAGACCCCGGAGCAGGAACCGAAAATCCATCAAAAATACAAGGACAGGGTCGTTAGATACGACGAAGAAATGGATAATGTGGGCCTCCAAGACAGCTTTAGTAACGCACATCCTCCCCCTCCGTACTACGGCATCTCAAGACCATCATACAGTGGAGGAGCTCCTTTCTCACCGTATCCTCCTGTTGGAATGAGCTACGCCGGACAGCCGAATATCGCCCCTACGCCGCCCGGTCCAGCTCGCCCTGTCACCCCTGAGACCTCACCCCCCAAGCCGGCAGCGGTGGGATCGACCAAGAAGCGGACGCCTCCCAATCGACGTGGAATCAACGGAATAATGATGGAGTCCACCGAGCAGATCGATTATGCGCTCGACAGTTCAAAGGAGATCAAGCCTGCCTGCAGCTATGCAGCCATGATAACTTGGGCTATTCTTTCAAACCCAGAACAAACACTCTCGCTAAACGACATCTACATCTGGATCAAGGCGCACTACTCATTCTACCGGTACGCCCGGACTGGATGGCAGGTACGAGAAACATCAACTCTCCTTGCGTAAGCTGTCAGACTAATCATTCATAGAACTCGATCCGCCATAATCTTTCATTGAATCAGGCTTTCTACAAACTGCCTCGACGTCCCGATGAGCCGGGAAAAGGCATGAAATGGGCTCTTGATCCTAAGCATCGTGAAGCAACCCTCGCTTTAGCCAACAAGAACGCAAGCAAGGGTGGCGGACGCGTATCATCAGCTCCAGGTACGCCAGCTGGGGGCCCATCTTCCTCGGGAGGTTTCCTTCCGGCTGCTCCAAATGGCAATGTGAAAACATCCCCAAGGTCGCGTACGCCACCTCTATCATCATATCCGCCAAGTCAACAAGAATCCTATACTCCCACTCGTGGTCCTCAAATGTCAGCCCCTTCTTACACACCTCAGATGCCTGTCTACGCGCCAACTCAAGGAGCACTTCCTGTCCTCTCGGATGAAACATCTCCAATGCCTCGCCGCCGCGTGAATGGAACGTTCACTGCTGTCGATTCATCACCTACGCTGACCTCCGGTGCCTGGGTTCACGACGCACCAATGCGCACTCCAGCACCCAGACCGCACAACCTTCACGTTCCGCAGCCCAATACGGCCAAACTACCTACGAGCCATATGGCCGACAGCAGTCCGGCACCCTTCTGGAGGTTTGACAACAACGGCAACACACCAGCCGGTGCCTGGCCCGAGATCAGTCCCGTCAAGCCCAATGGAAACGCCGCCGGACCAGCCTTCCCAAGTAGTAGCCCACCGCCAGCGGCGAATGGAGTTGAGAGTCCGACTCGAAAGCCGAGACCTCCTATCTTTTCTAGTAGTCAGAATGGAAATGCTAAGACCGAGGACGAAGACGGCGGTATCGATATCACAAGGTAAATCCAAATCCCTAACAATGCAAGAATCAAAGGACTAACGCAGTGTATAGAGGATTCCCCAAAATCAGCTCTTTCCACGAACAACGCAGCAGCGCCAATGGCGTTGCGTCTTAAATCACGCCATCACCACTCACGGAGGCCGGAGCTTCAACGACATGTTCTACGAAACCACGACATCGGTAGACCGACCAAGACCTACAAAACCGAGAAACTCTTCACGTTACTTTCCTAATCATTGCTATTCACCAGACTCGCCTTCCTTTCATTGTACATATCCTGTATCACCCCCCATGTCATAATGACAAATTTCGCTTCCTGGCGTTGTGAAGGAGCCATCCACTTTGTTCGTCACGCCGCCTGGCTATCCTTGGCTCTACTCGCAAAGTATGGCTTTTATAGCTCGGTTTCGCAATGTACGCTGGCTGGTATGGATGGTGTGTGTGGTTGTTGTTGCACTCGCTTGCAGGGTTGGATATGGAGAAGGAAGTCGGAGATAGATTGCTTATTAGTCATTCAATGAACCATCAGTTGCTTTTGATGATGGGAGTCGGGTTGGGAGATGCTGATTTGTGATATGTTTGGGTCTGTGCCCCAGATGTACTCCTTTCTCTATGTGTTCGATCTCACGCTTTGCTTCATTATGCCATGTTTCATTTCGCCATGCTATGCTACGCTATGCCACACCGTTGCTCCGAAAAGCTCAGCCATGCAAACTCAAGCTATGGTACAATGTGCTGACATTGAGGTTATCAGCTATTGTAGCTATCAGCATTTGAAAGCCTTTGCCACTATATTCCAGAGCTCATGATATCGAACGCCATGCCGTTAAGTTCATCGTCGGATCTCTCGTAGCTCATATGCTCTCATATCTCGTTCCTGTCATCGCAAACTCTCATCAAGCAGCCTTCTCTTCAGATAAGGAAATATTCATCAATATCATCCAGCGCAGCCAGCCTCGCCGCCGTATTCTGATCCAACAACGGCACGCCCCCCTCCGTCTCATCATCCCCATCATCCGCCGCTTTCCCCTTCGACTCCTTCTTGTTAATCACCCTCAGATGCGGCGGCGTCCGATTCGCCATCTCCCTCAACTTCGCCTCATTGGCCGCATGGAACTTGACATCTCCCTTCCTCTCAACAGAAGGCTTCAACGGCGGGAAATCCTGCGCGTAGCCGCTACCCAGAGCTCCGCCTCTCTGCCCACCACCTCTACCGCCTCTCGACCTATTTGTCGCATTCTGGCGGTTTCGTTTCTCCTCTGCCTTGTTAGCCCTCCGCATACCTTGCTCAAAGGAACGATTATCGATCATTTCTTCATAGCTGGGGACTTTGACGGCCGCGCCGCCGTCGCCGCCTTCTTCGTCTGCGATTTCCCATTCTTCGATGTCTTCGATGAGGCGGGCTTGGGCTTCGGCGGAGGCGATGTCGAGTTGCTCGGGGTTGGGGGCGGGTTTGTGGGCGGTGTTTAGGGCGGCGATGGAGATGCCGATGAGGGCTTCGAGGGTGTAGCCTGCGTCGTTACCCTAGCATGGTGCTGTTAGCTCTGGCGCCTTTGTAATGACACTTGCTACTGCTAGAGCCTCTCGAAGCATGAGCATGGCGAAGGGTATGACTTACAGCGTTATGTAGATGCCATCCTACCAACTCGAGTTCAAGAAGGACGGCACCTAGGCTACGGGTCTGCTGTTCATGCGTCATGGCACGAAAAAGATCCGCGGTATCTATTGTTTCCAGCAGATTCGGCAGGTTGGTGACGTCGTAGCCGATTTTGCGGAGATAATCGATATCAGCCTTGATATCGTGACCGACAAGAACAACATTGCGTTTGGGTTCACCATTGTCCACAGCGGGTATGTATTGACTTCCAGACCCTTGTCTCCCCACTTTGTTCCTATCGTTCGGGTAAGGGTGATATTTTCCAAGAGCGGAGAAAGGGTGACGGAAACAGGACGCTATGACTTGGGATGCTTCCTTGATTGATATCCATTCACTGGTGCCAAACTTCTCCACGAATTTATCTGCACATCCGGACACAAACTCGGTGTTGTTGAGGTGACCATGCTCTGCTATGCGGAAGTGACGAGCTCTGAGTTTCTTCATCCACTCTGCTCCGCCTTCACCAGGTGGGGTAGTCTTGAGGTCCCGCGTATCCACAGTAGAGATTCCGATCTCAGTGACTTTGTTGTGGTCCTTTTCGTACGCTTCAACATCCACGCAGACGAAGACGATGTCCTGATCGAAGGGACAGGGGGCTGGATCGTTAATAACGAGCTTGGGGAGTTTGAGGCCTGCAGCCTTTTCGTAGGCTTCTTGAGCAGCTTGAGATTCCTCGTAGCTATGATTGGGATCATTGTGGAATGCTTCTTTGTCAACAGTGCCGCGAGGCCTGACACCAAGGTAGCATTGAGCCCTTTTTAGCTGCGCACACCAACCTCTCTTCGTCATCACACGATCTCTTCTCTTCCTGTCTTTGGCGTTTTTCTGCTTGTTCTTCCCAGCTAGAATTGCTGCTTCCATCTTGCGGCGAAAGGCAGGAAACGATCGATCGTCTACTACCTCGGGTTCAACTTCAAATGAATCTGGAATCATTGCTTCGAGATCGGCTAGACTACAGTCCTCTGTCAGCCGACCTAAGTACCGAGGACGAGGTCCGTCTTCGAAGCCAATTTCGAACCCAGGATGTCTGCTGATATCGGGAAAATGGCAGTAAATGCCCAAGGCTTTGTGGATTTCCCTGAACAAGGCCTCCACTTCTCTGGATGGGATCAGGAGTAGTGGCTTGACCTCATGGATTTCGAGCTGGGTCTGGATGTAGTAGCTAGATGTGCTAGTCAGTAGGTGTTGCCCGAGTGTTGCACAACGAAATCATCACTGGTCAGCCGCAGCCGTCCCCAATTGATTATGTGAAATAGCCTTGTCAATCCCAATGTGCAAAATGAAGGTAGTAAGACACATCCTTTTATTAACACACCGATTTCCATTCTGCACTTGCCGTGAAGGGACGAGGCAAACACAGGTGACTTCCCCATTCGGAGAAAGGAGACGTCGTGTGAAGTCAAAAAATGATAACCTACATTGTCCATCCCTGGGCTCGAAACTTTCCATTCGCAAAATATCGATCAGACACCAATTCAGAGGCATCCCCATGCAGATGGCGGTAGGGCCACTTCGTGACTGCAGCAAAAGGACAGAATCTCTCCTTTGGAGAGGCTAGTTGGCCCGCTTTCAGCGTAGTCATGGTGAAGTCGGGAGCGGATGGTCTACAAGGAGATTGAGACGCGCTGAATCAGTGCAGTGAAAGAAGTCGAGAGAGCGGAAGAAGAGAATTGGCAGTTGTGAAGAGAACTGAAAATGTAAGGAAACGAAGACGAGCTTCACAAAGGACGAGAGTGATCTATTGGAGTGAATCAGCCCGTAGGAGGTGGCATCAACCATGTGTCAGCGTTGATGGTTGCTAGCCCGAGTCACAGGTTTATATATTCAACTGCCGTGGTCAGAGAATGCATTAGTGATGGAATAGTCGGACCGCTGGCAACATTCTCTCTTGTTTGTTTGGTGGTTTGTTCCTAAAAGGTAAAGCGTGCCATATTCGGTTAGCTTGATCTTAGCCGCCTTTCGTCGAGTCTTTTCTGTCACTTCTTCGTCTTCCACTGCCTCCATCTCAAAACCATCATCGATAGCTCCTGGCCTTGTCAAGAATTCTGAAGGTGCCTTTGGGGTTCACGATCTATCAATAACCGAAAGTTATTTGAAGCAGAGTGTACATGATATCAACGTGGACGATGTTTTGACATGGAGATGCCAATTTCTTGCTCTCATTCTCTTGCCCTCCTATAATCCTCATGCACCATGAACCCTGAACTGGTTTTGTGGTCTGTATGCATTCCATTCTGATGTCAGCATGACGAGAGCGCGATGGACTTCTGCTGCTCGCCTGCACTTCAAGCTATTGTCAAATACAACGAGAACGCGCAGAAAGTCTGCTGGCCTTATGGGAATATACTGCTCAATCCCTAGCGATGACGAAAACGTTCTGCAACAGTGGCTTTCCTTCTCTTCCCGTGTTACCCATTCCCGCGCTCCTTAAAAGTCCCGTTGAAACGCGTGATGAAACACCGGGACCATAGCTGGCCCCAGCCGTGGCCACTTGATCGCGGCTCTGATCGGACTTACTTAAAGAATAGGGAACGATTCGCGTTGCTGCATTTGACAAAACACGATGTTCTAACTATTGCGCCTGATCTTGGCCCCTAAGCAGGGACCTAAGTCGTCATTGCTAAGTGAAATCTGCTGCAACTCGAAAGTATGAGGGCAAGACACGGCTGGTCATCATGAATGTAAGGGTAGATTCAATCTTGTTTCTATTTATTCGGCTCTTCGCCAACCTTCCTTTTCATAAGTATGAGATCAAGTGCTTTTACTAGATTATTCTCTTATGTTGCAACAAGTACTATCGACATCACACGATTTCAATTTCTATAGTTCATAGATTCAACATCTGAAAACGAGAATAATGAAGTCAGCAATCTCTTCCTCCCTTCTCATCCTCTTCGCCTCCGCTATATATGGAGTCCCTCTCGATACCACCTCCAACAATAGTACCATCTCTTCTGGCAAAACCTATCAAGCGACGATAACCGGATACACCGGAAACTGCGGCGGCCAAGTCGGCGCCTGTGGTTTTCTAGGCACCAGGGGGTCCTACCAATTTGCCATGTCCGCCTACTGGCTCCAACATGGTCTCCCAGGCCAATGTGGTACCTGCTGGCAACTCTCTAACGCCCGCAACGCCAATGGAGACGGCACCATCGCGGACCCTATCAACTCACCCCCAATTGTGGTCATGACAAACAACTCTTGCGCAAGCAACCCGGCCGATCCAACCGGCAGCTGCAATACGAGCCCGACCCAGGCAAAGGATCGTTGGGGCAGCGACACGGCCGTTGATCTTTGTGCAGATACGGGCGCGGCTGATGCCTTATTTGGGAGACTTTATGAGGATAAGGGAGGAGTTGCTGTGGGTGATCTAGTTCAGGTCGATTGTGGAAGTCAGTGGAAGGGGAGTGCAGACCCTCAAAGTTTCGTTGACTGGGCGGCTTATGTCCCAACGCCTGGACAAAAGCTGGCCGTAAGCAAGAAGCCAAAGCGGAGAAAAAGGCTGTTGCAAGATATTTTGATACGTTTATATGGTAATGAAAGATCCAAAAACCACAATCGCGCTTTTGAGCAGAGTGTTGCCGCATGACACTCCAACATCATTGGAACAACAAAGTGACAACCTTGTAGAAAACCAGTCCGACAACCATTGCCTGTGTATTTTAGGGGAAAATGACCATCATTTGACTAGTCGGCAAACTTACCTAGCTCAGATCTGCCCATGGCGCTAGTTCGGCTTAGCGGAAAAGGCTAATACCAATAAGGTTAGTGGTGTCTTGACTTCCTAAACAAGTCATAGATCTACCTACGAGCACCTCAACTCTCTTACGCGACTGAGGGGCAGAAGATGTCTGTACATCTAGCCACCATGACGACCCACATGGAGGTCATTGCCAGAGATGACACCCCTCCAGATTTACCAGAAGATCCAGACGCTCAACACGCCGTGACCGACTTCTTGGATTACACCGAATACCTTCCTTCGGATCTGATTCGATCCCTCACCTTGACTGGCAAGCTTGATGAGTCGTACCTGGCGGCAGTGGGCAACGTCCATGATCTGACAGAGGATTATGGATCTCTTCCAACCTTATCGCCTCGGAAAGGGTCTGCCGCCCAGGCTCAAGCTCTCCGTCAAGAGATCTCCCATAATCTTGACTACGCAATGAGCTGCCGTGAATCCTCCTATGGTGAAGCCTCACGCTTGTACGAGATGGTAGATCGCCATCACAACAGGTTGACGAACATCATTTCGAAATTGCACGCTCTTCCAAAGCCCCCGTCAAGAGATCCGACACCCGTACCCCGATCTCCCCAAGCAGTTCGCCATACTCCTACTATTACTCCACGTATCACGCTTCGCTTAGACGGTGCGCGAGCTGCAGCTTCCGCCAACAGAGGCTCACCGAAACCTCAGAAACCACGCAGGAGCCGAAAGATCACAGTGCCCGGGGAAGTGCTCCCACCTCCCAACCCGGATTCTCCTCTTCCATTTACAGACTCCGACTGGGAGTCTGTCCCTCCATCTCCAATACCTATGCCTACATCTCGCGTTGGTGGCTCACGTAAGCCTCCACGCATTAGACCACCAAGGCCACCAAAAACGCCAAAATTGAAAGCTCCAAAATTACCCCGACCACCTCGACCGCCAGGCGCAGTGGGAACGAATGTGCATAGTGCAGTTGCTGGAATATCTACAAGTAATGCGCTGTCATTGCTAACTCCACCACCCCCAGATGCCAAGGCCGGTAGCAGACACGCGCCCTGGATGCGTCTGACAGAATGGGAAATGGCAAAGTTACGAAAGAGAATGAAGAAGAATGCTATATGGACACCTAGCGAAACGATGATTAGGCGCGAGCTGTCACTGGCTGGTCGAGGGCCTGATAATTACCGCAATACAAGAGCTCAGGCGGAGGCGGCTGGAGAAGATTTTGTCGATGAAGATGATATCGCTAATGCAGAGCCAGGGAAGCCTCTACTACCTGGTGAGATTAGTGCAGACTCACTTGGCTTGGCAGAGACGAATCTAGAGAATAGAGGGATGAAGTTGAATGAAGCGAAGAAGATGAAGAGAGAGGTCTTAGCGAAACAGCATGCCGCAGAGCTGGAGTCCGAGGCCCAGAAGCTGAGTGTTCTTGGCTCCAAATTCAAACAGCTTTTCTCTAAGCCTCCGGAACCGTCGTTGGAAAGCCCACTCAATGGCGCAAGCCCCTCAAAATCAAAGGGTGCTCCCAAGGAGAAATCTTCCCAGAGAGAGAAGCCGAAAGAACCTGAAAAGACCCCTGCAAAGAAGAGGAAGCGAGAAGAGACCCCAAAGCTAGATGTGCTCCCAAAACCAAAGGAAGAGTCGATGCCTACGGTGAAACTTTCGAAGAAGCGTAAGACAGAAGAACCACAACCGGCTCCACCAGCAGTTGCACCACCACCACTGACTATCACTACGAAGACAGTGACAACCACTGTTCCCCTAGCAGCCCCTGCCCCTTCTCCAAAGAAACCATCACGACAGTCTACACCTGCAACGCCGGCCATTCCTGTTATGGCCGCCCCTGAAAAGCCCAGGCCAGCTCCAACACCAAAATCTACAGCAAGTGCGTCGCGTCCTCGTCGTGTCTCATTGACTTTAAAGGGGCCTGCTGAACCACCTCCTGAGCCTGTACATTCGTCTCCAAGAACCGCAACTCGTGCGACCTCTCGACGTTCGTCGACGGGACCACCTTCAGCGACCATTCCCCGTGAGCAACCGCGGCGCACAAGCCTCACCCCAGCTCCGCCAGCGAGCCCAGCACAGGCCGTCACCGCTGCTGGGAGACGTAGTAAGCGGCCTGCGCCTGGCCTGGTCGTCGAGAATCAAGAGGGCGGCGCAGCAATTAGTGTAGGCAAGCGACAGCATGCGCCAGCAAAACGTGCTGGGCCTAATGCAAGGAGGGCAGTCCATGACGCGAGTGCAAAGGAAAAGGACGAAGCGGCAAAAGAGGCTGTCGTGGTGGAAGAAATCGACCCAAACGAGCCAAGGTACTGTCTGTGTGGCGATGTGAGCTATGGGGAGATGGTAGCATGTGAGAACCTGAACGTGAGTCTGTCCTTTCGGAGAGAAGAATTCCATGTTAGCTTCTGAACTATGCTAATCGGCACCATTCAGTGCGAAAAAGAATGGTTCCATTTCCCATGTGTGGGCCTGACGGAGTCTCCACCTCGAAGGTCAAAGTGGTACTGTCCTGAATGTAGAGCTAAGTTCCCTAAGAAGTGATTTCGCAAATGCTACGCCCCTGTAGCTTGCGGTCGGCGCCTGCTTCCGGCGGGCATGTTGATGAGGGCTACGTTATGAGGGGCCTTGTACGATGATGAAGATGATATGCTTTCTACACGTAGTGATCATGCCCTCAACATTGGCGATTGACAGATAGCGCTTTACCCTTCTCCAGAGATACCCAATACTAAAGATACTAAAGTACATAAAATCAACCATTGCATTTCAGAAATCTGATGCAGTCCTGGTCTCACAACTCTTCACACCAGCTGTTGACTGGTTCGACGTCTTAGTCCTAATTCCTAGTAAAGACTTCTTTCATCTTTGACAGTGTATGGCGACTCTATGACTGAGAGAACAGAGCAGGAAAAGCATAAGCGCGATGCACATATAGACATCTCGGCTTCACTTTCACTTCATTATTCATCTGTTGCTGATCTTGGCAGCCAAAACAGCCCAAGTGCCAAATTGTGCGACCAATTCCCGAGGAAAAGGAGCCAGAGGACTTTGGAACACAAGGCTTGAAAAGCGGTCTCAAGGCAGGAGTTCGCGAATCTTGGTCACAGTCGATGTTCCCATAGTTGCCCATGGTACACGACATGTCGAAACTCGGAAGCAGATCTGGAAGTTGAGCGGCGCGAAGGTTGACCAGGATCTTCTCGATGCCCTTGCAAGGGATGACTGGTCGGCTTGATTCTTACCAGTGGTTCATGCAGTGTAACTGGCGCAATTTTAAATGGTGTGGCACGGATGGACTCTGATCACATCCTTGTTTACCAGCGGGATTGGTCTGCATCCTCTGGAGGCTCTGGAGTTTCATGTGCCCAGACTCGACAGCAACGGAGAATTGGACACATTAGACGTAACCTCCTCGCTGTGGGCTGTGGTTCGTGACTGTCAGCCTGTTATGATGTACAGAGATGACATCATGAACTGTTCTCTCCCCAGCCAATCCAGTCTTCTGCGTGATATCTCGTCGGAGATGAAGCAATCTCGCTTGGTGGTTATTTTTACGAGGCGATCAAGTTGAGTTGTTTGGCCATAAAGGCCGCCTTACTGCATTCGGACTCGCTTGTCTTCCTCTACCGAGAATCCCTGTCAGACCAATAATCGTCTTCACCCTTTCCTGTTGGCCTCCTGTTTCTTCCTTCAACCCAAGCTTGCGCCATCTCGTCAAGATCCAGCAACGGCCGAGCTGTCGTCGGCGTTGTCGTGGATGTAAGAGCAGTGAGGTGTGTGGTCAGTGGAAGAGAAGGGGCAGGTCCGAATCGTGCTGAGGTGCGCACATCTCACGGTCGGACCTCAAGGGGGGTGGACTTCTGGAGAACAACCCGCGACAACCACCACCACATTCGTTATACACATCAACATACCCTTCGGCATTAGGTATTCGCGTGAGGAGGAGTGCAGCTATTCAATAATGCGATTTTAGGAGTCAATGTGGGTCTTCGAAAACGCTTGTCGAGTGGCTGCGGTCGGAACTGAAGTGAACTGAGCTGTACTGACCAACCTTTACTTAGCTTTAACAGTCTTAATATCGTCGGTCTACGACTGGCAGCCATTCATTACAAGACGCAGCTATCAGAGCAGTACTGTCGAAGCTGATCTTCGATACTTCGAGCGACTCCGTCCGCACAAAGACTGGTTTCATTTCATCAGCAACAACGATCATTCAGAAACAAGGCAACACATTCAGCACATCAAACACTTCAGCAGAAACAAACCTTCATGTTCAGTGGCACACTTCAGCAGTATACGAAAGTTGTTCGAAACAACGGTTTTAATCACCATAATAAGAAGGTCGATTGTTCAGCAGAACACGCATTCTCTATACAGCAACATCCATTTTCAGAATATTAGACCAAGGATTCGATGGAAGGACACTCGTCCAAGAGACGGAGAGTCGAGAGTGAAGAGGACCAAAAACCCGGAGACTTTCGCTTCAACAAGGGTAGAGAGCGAGGGGGCAGCTTGACTGACAAGAGGGAAAAACTAGCGTTACCGAAGCTAGTTCTCCCGGCTCACCATGCTTTCGGTGTCCATGGAGCTTCTCGCCAGAAACCCCAGCATCTTCACGAGGCACAAGAGCCTAACCAAGCTACACCTACGAGAATCCAAGCCCGGCAGCTTGTCGGAACCCAGGTGAGCAGCGTGGCCCAACCAGCACCGGAGACTGCCTCAACAGTCTTGGCTATCGCTATCGACAATGGACAAGGTGTCGTCTCTGAACTGGATGTGCCAATGGCATCCAAGAGTGTTTGGATCCAGGGCTATGGCGAGCTCACCATGGCAAACGATGGCAACATGCCAACTATAACGGCCTCAGCTGAGAACAAAACGAGTACCATTAAATCCAAACCTGGGGCTGTTACTCCACCACCAGCGGCCGCTGCGTCTCAAGCAAGAAGCCAGGCTCTACAGACACAAGAAGCCATTGCAAAGCAGCTCGATGTTGTCCCGCAAGCGCCTTCTACTTCGGCACCAACGTCTCCACAAGCTACCCCGGAATCTTCGAACCCTAGTACAGACCAGAATATGGCATCCAGCCAGAGTCCTTTGGCTGTCAATACTCCAGAGTCTCACTCTCAGCAGGTCCTTTCGTCTCCACCAACCCCTGTCCCAGCGACTCCTCAGTCATCGACAGGCTCATCGTCATCATACTTCTCATCCTCCCCAGCATCACTACTCAGCTCGTCTTCACCACAAACCTCAAGCCCATCTACTACATCACCGATCCTGAATCCAAACAATTCTCAGCTGCCAGCTACTAGCAATTCTACACTTTCTGGTAAGACATCAATGATCTATCTATGGTACTGACTACGCTAATTCCTCCCCTAGCTACTACTTCGTCAAGCTCAAGCATTGCCACGTCTTTGAGCATTACCAGCGCGAGCTCCGAAGCGAGTGTGACAGCTAGCTCCCTTATTTCGCAGTCTGCAGCATCAGAGGCTTCCCTGTCAAGCTCAGAATCTCTAGCTGCGTTGATCTCTGCAACCCGGAGTCCGAGCGGTTTCACAACTTCCACTTTGAGCAGTCAGAGTCTCAGTTCAGGATCCTCCTCTACACAGATCACTCCTATACACACTACGCTTACCTCATCCGCCCCAACATCATCGTCTTTGTTCGCATCTTCATCAACCTTAGCATCGTCCCAATTATCGAGTCAGTCGATCTCGGGCTCGTCTTTGTCTGGAAGTCCTTCCAGCACTGGTATCGGAGCGGGTGGTATCGGTAATCCTAGCAACACTCCCTCAACCGCCTCGCCAACGGCAAGCTCGGGTGGTGGTTCCAGCGGCAGTAGTACACCCCCAGCTTCAGTCCTTGCAGGAGGCATAGTAGGCGGAGTAGCCGGGGCAACTATCCTTCTATTGATAATTGTACTATTGTTCCGCTGGCGACGAGGAAAGACGGCCCAGCGTAGAACAATCTCGCCTCCGATTTCCCAAGCAATCAGTCCTGGTGGTGTGCCGCAAGCTGGCAATATGACTCAACGCTCAAGTATTACTCCAATCGTCGGAGCTGGGCTTTTTAGCCGATTGAGACCTGCTTCAGCTCAGACCGCAACCACCGCCGATACCGCCCCTAGCGAGCGAGGCTTCCAGAAGATTTCCGGCAGAAAGCTTCCCTCGGTCCTTGCGTCTGGTGGCGACGGCTATGGGGACGCTGCTGCGGCAGGGCCTTCTACTGCTCCCATGGCTGCTGGTGGCGCAGGAGCTGCAGGAGCGGCTGCTGCTGTAAACACCAGAGGCTCTGCTCCGGGTCCTTCTGCTGGACCTGCAGGCTCTAAATCCAAAGGCATCGCCCCAGGTCAAAGTCCTTTCGCTGGTCTTGCCCCTGCTTTACGTCCTGCATCACCACCCCATTCACTGTCTGGGTCTTCATTCTACCGCGACTCCCATGGCTTTTACGGTGGTCTTGTGCCAGAAAGCACGACGCAAGCTGAGACCGACACCTCCAGTTCTCCATCCACTTCACCATCCTATCCCGCACCCCTCAACATCATCGGCCGCTCGCCTCAGGACCGCGGCGGCCCTTCTAATCGGCAGCCAGAAGTAGCAATCACGCGACCTGGTCCCGCTCGTACGCCCGTGATTAATCAGCCTGGTGTTGTTCCTATCCGTACTCCCTCACGAGCCAATCAACCGCCTCTTCGCCCTGCCCGAGGCACTCCACCACCTCCAGGCCCCTTCCGAGATGGTTTGGGTCGCAGCCATCCAAGTCAAGATGGCTCCCGTGGATCAAGGTTCAGGGAAGATACTACTCCTCCTTGAGGTGTCTTTTCCGACACACAATCCACCCGTCAAAACTTTCGTTTCTATTGTTCATATTTCACCATACCCGAGGTCTTGGTTCATCTTCGCCGGCCGCGCTTTCCTATGTAATTAATCTTTCAGTGACCGATCAGTGGAAGAATATCAGGATTTTCCTCCATGGCCGTTCGTCTAGCACCAACCGCCGTACAATAATACCGAGACTCTTGAGAGTTTCACGCCACGCCTTCGCATACGGTCGATTTTAATGAAGGGGGAACGAATGGTCGCTTAGGGTAGGATATGGCACGTTTTTTGTAATAGCGGCATGTCTTCACCAGAGGATGTTCCCAATGCAGAGCTGTCCAGAATGGGACAGCTTGGTGGAAGTGGCTCCGTTTGTGCATAGCTAGAGATACCACTGTGTACATATCTTTAAGGAATTGAAAAAGATTCAAACAGTCTATCATGCCATTGAGTCAAGTCGTTGCGCTCGCTTGTGAGCGACATCTTTACTTTATCTTCAAGTATTCTAGGTTGTCAACAGTCTCAACCGGAGCTAGCGCGGACATAGAAAGCTGGAGGACTCTTTGTCAATTGCTATTTCTCTTGACATTGGGAACAGCATGGGACATAAAGGGGACCAGGACTACCATGGGGAGACATTTCGAGCCACAGAAAATCCCGATTCAGCGGACCACCGACTGCCATCCGGTGGAGGACCTCCTCCTCTACCACCCCGCGCTGGGACAATCGACTCCACGGCACCTCCACATGGTTACTCGGAAGCACCGCCCCCGTACACGGCGACCGCACCGACCTACCACTCGCAGCCGCTTTCTCACTCCTTGTCTTCGCAGGATCCCCGCTCGTCTTCCACTCAATCCCTTGTACCACATGAATCGACTGAAGGAAATGGAAAAAGAACGCTTCTTTTGGTCTATATACATGGATTCATGGGAAATGAGACCAGCTTCCAGAGTTTCCCGGCTCATGTGCACAATCTTGTCACTGTAAAACTTGCGGAGAGTCATGTGGTACATACCAAGATTTATCCAAAGTATAAAAGTCGAAAGCAGATTGAGTTTGCCAGAGATGCTTTCAGTGAATGGCTACGTCCACACGAAGGTTCTGATACAGATGTCGTTCTGCTTGGCCATAGCATGGGAGGAATCCTGTCAGCTGAAGTGGCTCTACTGGAGAACCACCGCATCCTAGGAACAGTCAACTTTGACACACCGTTCCTAGGCATGCACCCTGGCGTGATCACGAGTGGGCTCGGCAGCATTTTCAGGCCAGCATTAGACTCGCCTTTACCTAAGCCTACAGAAGCGGAGACAGAGAGCCAGACTGCATCCAGAACAGCAACAAACGATGTAATCCAGTCACCGGTATCATCTTCGTACTTTGGGCCTAATGCTAGCTCTGCGTCAAGTCTCATGCCTACAGAAACTAATTCAACGGCTGCACTTCGAACAATGTCTTCGGCATCACTTGATCTCCCAATCAAGGACCCAAACTATGACCCTCCATTTGTCAATGACGTCCGATTACCACAGCGCAGCGGCTGGGCCAACGCCTTGCATTTCATTAACAAGCATTCTGATGGCCTGACGAAAGCCACTCAGTCGTATGTAATGTCTCATCTCGAATTTGGTGGTGCCATGGCAGATTATAATGGACTTAAGAGACGCTATGAGAAGGTAAGGGCTCTCGAAAATGGCAAATCTCCAGGAGGAAATCGGTCAACTCAAGTCAGGTTTGTCAACTATTACACAGCAAGCACTGGCAGACCCAAGAAGCCCAAGGAGCCCAAGGAGCCAAAGTCTGTGGCTGTCTCGAGGGTTCCGACATGCGAAGCAACAGATGAGACATCAACGCCTGAAGACGGCATCCAATCTGTGAACCTACAAGCATCTAGAACCCCTTCACTGTCTCCTAGCTCTCCAATCGTCATCAAGAACGCAGTTGATGAGACATTGCCTGCAGAAGCAGAAGATACCACATACACAGACGAAAACTTCCTCAATGCAAATGAAAGCTACAGCGATGACGGTGATGCTGTGTCGGATGGTAGCCTGGGGTTGAATCACATGGATCCGGCTCCAATAGTAAATTCTGAGAGTGACAAAGGGTCTGCGGTGCAAGACGATTCTAAATCTCTCGAATCCACCAATCCCACTGCCACAGGGGCAGATCCGCCCCCAACAAACGCTTCCAGTATTGCACCTCCAGACCACCAAGCTCCAAATCTCCGTCCAGTCCCACCTGCTCCCGAAGAGCCACCGCCCTTCAATCCAGATTCATACCCAGACAAAGATACCCGCAAACTAGCCGAGAAGGACCACGCCCGGCTAGTGAAAACTTACAAACAAGCGACCAAAGACCGAGACAAAGCCATCAGCGAAAGACGCAAGTTCCTCGAAAAGCGAGAGAAGAACGCAGTCAAAGAACGAGAAAAACAGCAGAAAGCCGACGAGAAAGAAAGGCTTAGTCTAGAGCAGCGGGGAATGGAAAGGGGAGAGCAAGAACGCGCCAAAGCCGAGCGAGAGACCAAGAAAAGGCAGGGAAAGGAAAGAGCGAAGGCGGAGAAAGAAGCAGCGAAGAAGGCGGCCAAGGAGAATAAAAGAGCTAAAGCGGCTTCGGAAGCTGATGATGTGAATGCTGATTCGAAGGACGAGAAACCGAAGCGGGATAGGAAATTCTGCATGCTTCCTCCCAAGATCAATGGCGAGATTGATCCGTGTTGGGTTCGAGTGTTCATGCCGGGTGTGGATGAGGTGGGGGCTCATTGTGGGCTGTTCTTTGTGGATGGGGAGAGGTATCAGAGGTTTGTGGCTGATGTGGCGGAGGGGATAGAGAGGTGGGTTGAGGAGAGAAGGGAGTGAGGATGGGAGATGGCGGTGAGACTGAATGAGCAAAGTGGACGAGGAAAGGCTGGGAAACAGGTCCTGGGAGATGGGGGCTGGTTTGATCCGCAATTCTTTTTTGTTGTTTGATGATACCAATGATACCCCATACCCGCTTTTCAACTAATCAAGAAACCACCATGAATTCCCAAATCTTGTAAACCGATCACAAATGCCTCATCCTATTATTC
>JAABUP010005962.1_pt1 | contig 17942 bp, 27 predicted proteins | sample 5559201 | NCBI WGS metagenome assembly JAABUP01 (sample SAMN10711887, study PRJNA513373) | rock metagenome | isolation source: Antarctica rocks | place: Antarctica
ATTGTGCTGACACCCCCCCCCCCCCGCCCCTCCCCCCCCCATTTGTATGTGCAGCCTTATGCTGTTACTGGTGCACATATATAGGCATGCGGTAATGTGTGATTTGCATCCTGCATCTTTATAGAGCCTGTGCATAAACTCTGCGCATAAACTCTGTGCATAACATGGGCATCTATACTGGTAGCTAGCCAGCAGGCACACAGCTGCAGTTTTGAATGTGTGGTACAGGTGACACAGCAGCATGGCAAAGAGCTCAATGCTGCCTCCCTGGGTGCAATGCCGTATGCAGATGCAACCATCAAGGAGACCTTACGTTATATTGCCATTGTCACAGCAAGTGGCAGAAAGGCGTTGAAGACTTTTGAAGTTGGTGGCTACACAATCCCCAAGGCAAGTTTGGGGTTTCAGCAAGCTTTCCAATCCACCAATCCAACATCCTGGACCTGAGACTCAAGTTACAGCTCTGCAAGTTGCTCATCATAATTGCATACCATAGCTTGTTTGCGAAAAGCCTCTAGAGGAGTGGGGCTTCTTCTTGTACCACTGCCACATCATACATCTCTTCTCACACATGAGCTTCCAGACTGTTACCCTTTCTGGTCTGAAAGCTGTGCATGCCAATGGCACATGGCTTTGCACTGTATGTGCAAGGCGTTGATGCATTCCATGCTTCTACTCAGCGTGCTTGGAGTTCAAGCATGTGTCGGACAAGGAAGCTGAATACAGCTCACTGATGCAGCACCACAAGTAGGATAGCCACTTTGTGGTAAGCAAGGTAATAAGCTTGTTATGCCTTGGCTATGACTGTGCCTGTCATGCTTGATGGCAGGGCTACAACATTCAGATTGAACTCTGGAAGGTTCTGGAAGATGACCCCAGATGGGCTAATGGGGCCACCCCAGAAATGCTGCCCTCCAAGTTCAATCCTGACAGGTACGCTCTTTGGTCTGCATGTACATTGAGTCAGACTCAAAAACTTTCCTCGACGAGCTCAAGCCATGCAAAGGTTTGCTTCCAAAGGCATGCCCTTGTCTAGAGTGCTACAGAACAACGTCTCTGAAGACTGAGAAACAGCATTCTTGCGGTGCAGTATATGTGGCTCATGAATGTAAGCAGCATGTGCACATGACAGCAGCAGACACTGACAATAACAGCGACCCCATGGTGACAGTAATAACAACAGTAACAGCAACACAGTGACAGTAGTTGCAACAGGTGCTGAACAGTTCACTGTTATGCTGTTGGGCAGGTGGTTAAGTGAGGAAGGGCGCAGACAAGGCTCCTGGATTCCCTTTGGCTCTGGACCACGCATGTGCGTTGGCTATGTGTTTGCACTGCAAGAGATGAAGGTCAGTACCGCTGCTCACAGTTGGGTTCAGAGTATGCTCTCTGCAGCATGAAGCTGCACCACCCATCCTGCATCTTCTGTCATTACTTTGCACTGCTGCACTTGTCTGCCCTACAAACACAGATATAGTTTCAGTTCCAGCAAAGTTGCAACAATACATGCATGCATGTGTAGTACTAGCATGCACTATATGTCACTGGATATGCCTTCTGCAAGGGCTTGTCGCCCGCTGCAGAGACTCCAAAGCTACTGTTTGAGCCGGCACAAAGAGCCCTTGCGTCGCTCATTTGCACTTTTGCCTCTTTTCTGCATGCTGCTGTTCCTCTATGCAGCAAGGCTCTGGCATTGCTGTCATCCTCACACCTGAGTGACTCAGCAGACTTCTCACCAGCTTACTTGTGCCACACACCCCATGCACCTGTGCTTTCAAGTCCGAGCTGGCTCCAAACCCCAGACTGTACAGTACCAAATTGCTCAAGTAGCAACTGAGCTGCAGTACCAAACAGGCGTGGACATCGATGAGATATCTGAAGAGTTGCTCCTGATGTGCAGATCATGCTGGCTGTGCTGGCCAGAGGGTATGACTGGCAGGTTGACTTGACTGAACCTATCAAGAACTTTCCACTGTCCCTTCCCTCCTGGGGTCTGCCTATGACCTTTCACAAGCTAGACAGCCCAACAATCAGCAGGGAGGAGTGATGTTGCGATAAATGGTGTCAGGCCGCTGTCACTGCAAATGAGGGCAAAAATGTTGCGGAAGGACAGTGAACTTGTGACTTTGGGGATATGGAAAACCTATTATGGGCAGAATGATGCTGACTGGGACTGGTATGTGAATTTTGAAGAGCGGAAAGGCACAACTACAGCATACAGGACTGTGTCATGGGTCAATGAGGAATCAGGCCACAGAAGGCTATTGTTTGAAGATCAGTGTGCTGGCTCAGCGCCATGCCATTGAATATATTTGCTGTGTCCCTGCCACACAGACATGACTCACATACCAGTGTTGCCTGCCTGATAGATTGCGTACACATGTCATGTGTATGTCAGACCAACGGCCTAGATGATGATGCAAGCTGTCAGCATTATGTACGCGCTGAGTTGCATGCTGTTGGCGCCCCGGGCCGTGCATGCTTGATCAAGTCATGTGCTGATTACTTGAGACCGTGATGATTAATATTGTATAACCTAACACACAAAGCAACTGACTGAGAGTTTGGCTGCCATATGCACTGCTTTTTTGCAATCACTCAGGCAAGCGCTTCATTGCGCACACAGTGAAAGGGTGATGTGCCAATGTTGCTAAACGCTGTGCCGCACTGTGTGTGTGCCATTGATTTTGAGTACTGTGTGACTCATTTGGTGAGTCCGACAGCTGGTCTCAACAGGTGTCGCAGTTTGAACTCAGAGGGATTCCCGACATGACTCGACATTTGGAGTACTGACACCCACCGCAGTACATTGTGCGGTATGCTTTCGCCTCAAATTGCCCAAATGTATTCCGGAACATTTTGAGGGCGCGCGATGTCAGCTCAGATGTCAGCTGAAGGAAACTTTCACACTCCGACACACACTTTGTGACACATGCCGAGGCATGCAGAGGCATCTGACCAGACACATCATCGTGTCTGACACCTCAGCGCTTTGCTTATCTTTGTTTCGTGTTGCGTATACTCGTGTTCATCAAGCGAGTCTGACTGTGACGAGGTGTCGTTCGCACTTTTGGTGTTGAGCCCCAGTCAAGACGCTTGTCAGTGACTTCAATATGGCCGCTAGTGAAGCTGCTTTGATCTTGAAGGTAAGGCACAGATGTTCAGCTTTAGCAAGCCATGGGCTTTGTGTAGGCATGTTGTCTCACCCTTTGGACCTTGCTTTGTTCAGTACTTTGGACGAGCGGTATCGGTCGCTTCGAAACCCGTGCAAGACCACACCACCCAGATCTTGGGAACTGCAACCACTGCATCCACAATGCAGCGCTTGTCCGGGACACCAAAAAGGCCGGTGGTGCAAGCTCTTGCTGAGCTCAGCAGCGATGCAAACAGAATTCTGGCATTCCTGCAGATGCATGGTATATCTCCGCTGCTGTCAACGTCGTGTATGACTTCGCAAAACCCAGGCTGCACCACCCTTGCTGAGGCAGCAAGCACTCAAGAAGTCTGATGTGATGCAGGCAGTACTATCAACACAAAGCCTGGTGACATAGTGTCCAGCACAGCAGCCCCACGTCCAGCCTTGCATCAACAGACTTTTCATGAGAAAGACATACTTCCTGGCAGCGACCGCAGGTGGGACTTAGGAAAAGAGTCTGCTCAGTCACCACCCTATGAATCGCTTTGGCGAGAGTCTGTATATTATTGTCTCAGGGGATTATAGCCATGACATGTCATGCAGGTACAGGAATGCAGGCCAAACACTGCACATGATGGGCTTTCAGAATGTGGCAAACTTCAGTACACAACATCAATGGCTGCATGTGAGAGCCACACTGGACATGAATGTGACCCCCATGATCAGAGCACGAAGTGGCATCCCAGCTGCACACATTGCCGGTGGTCTTAACATATGATCCTCGCTCAACGAGCAGATTGAGATGGACGTCAATCCATGTACCAACAGCAAGCATATACTCAGGTCATGGCCAAAAGGCAGTGTACAGCGTGGTGATGTGCCGCCAGCTTGATGTAGTGTAATGCCAGTAGCGCATTTGCATGATAGAAGTGTAGTCTACTAATGTTAGGAAATAAAGCCACAAGACTGCAGTAGATAGATGTGTTACCCCGCTTAAGCTTGCTTGCGTAGGTTTGTTATTTGCCTCTCTTCCCACTCAGTGTATCTGTAGGGCTAGTGTATATGTAGGGCTAACTTTGTTTCAATGTACAAGTATACAGTTTTAGCTAGTGCATGTATTAGGAAGGTTTCTTTGTAAGTGCTGTCAGGTGTGATAACTTCACCATACAAGGTACATCCTGGCATGCTCCAGAATAGGTCCAATTGGTGCCTCATTGAGCCTCAGGTCCAGTCATGCTATGCTAAAGCTTGTTGAACCCAATTATAGCTGATGGCCTGTGTAGCTCACTGATGCTGATGACAGGCTGCCAATGCTGAAGAGTATGCATGATGCACAACACTGCTATGCCAGGGCAACTGCAGTGCTTGAAGGTACTGAGATGCATGACACACAGCCTGCAAAACAGCATCAGCATCAACACTGTCTACATCAGCAGATGCGACATCACCAGAGAATGCTTGCAAAACCTTGTTGGTATCTAGGTGTTTTTGTAACAGGTGAATGCCAATTGCATGGACAGCATTGTCTTGCTGGTGATCCCCATCTGCCGGTGAATCTGATGTCATCGATGCTGCAGCCTGCGTGTTGAGTAAAGCAGTGTCAAGCACAGCACGCCAGTCCTCAATTTGCAAGTATGCTGTCAGTGTCTCAATCGGCAACTGCACCAGCATCTCATAAGCCTGAGACTGGACTCTGGAATCTTTGTCTCTGCATTTGAGAACCAAGGCACGTACAATGGCCTCTTCTTGGGCTGACTGCTGTTTTGACACTACCGAGGTCAGAAGTGACATCGCTGCCCTACGTATTTGGACAGATGGATCTTTGGTGCAGGTGAATAGTAGTAGGTGGACGCACTCTTCTGGCCAGAGCTGTAGCTGTGCTTCATCACTGCTGCTGGGACTGTTGAGGAATTGGTCTATGGCTCTGTCCATAGCTGCAGCCAGACCCCAGCAGCGTTGGGCAAGGCTAGCAGCAGCAGCAGCAGCATGACAGGCAGCAACATGGCAGCGGCAAAAGCGCAGCAATTACAACAATAGCAGCATAAGTGGCATCAGCAGCAATAGCAGCATTAACAATCAGCACCAGCAGCAGTTGAGTACCCTTGCATCCCAGCCACTGCGATTTTGCAGCTTGAGTGAATCAGAAGAAGAGGGTTGCACTCACTCAGTAAGCCTTCCATGCGCACTGCAACTGGCTGATTGCTGTCAGGCTTGAGCAAGTCGCAGCAGCTCAGCAAGAGAGCTGTTGCACAATGCTGGAAGCATGTGCTGAAGGCCTCAAAAGTCTTCTTCATTCCTGCAGGAAGCGCAGCCTGGGACTGCTGCTACAGAATCGATGCCAATGACCTTTGCATTCGCAATGCCTGCAAACAGTTCCTGACCCCTAACCTGCCTGTCAAGCAGACTTGCACAAAAGTCATAGTGCTTTTCGTTGACAGATTTGCTCTGCAAAAAAGCTTCTGTGTATGTACCAGTTTGTATTGTGTATTTGCAGCCATGAGTGATGCGACTACTGACAGCTGCCCCAGCAGCAAAGATTACAATCAAACCCTTCACCCTCCTCTGTCACATGATAGCCCCATGCAGCAAATTCAGAATCATGATACCAGCCAACAACATGAATCATCATTAGTCCATGCACACAGTGCTGCATGATTACACGGTGTCTATGGTGCTCAGGTAAGGCAGTTTGAGCAAAACCTGGAGACAACATCTATAAACTAAAAACAAAACAAATAGAATCTGAAGAGTAGTTAATCACTTGAGCATCACCTTTCGTGCCAGCAGCACTTGGATGTGCCAACATAGTCTTCAGCCATAGAGCCGCGGTATGGGAGCAGGCAAGCACTTGACACAGGGCCAAGCACGGCAGCTCAGAAAGGCAGCCAGACCCTCTCTCAGCAATGGACACTGTAAGCTGGTGTACAGTAGCAACCAGACAGCCATCCCAGGTGTTGATATCCAGATGCCTCCACCTCCAAAGAAACTGCAATCCAGCACTCTCCTGATGTGACAAACAACGCATAGGGCATGGCGGGGTGACAGCATATGCTGGTGCATTGCCTGTTCCACAGGCAAATGGCAAGCACCAGTGTCTGTGACAGCGTGAAGGAGGACTGCTTGGACTTTCGCTTTTGCTGTGTCAACACATTAATGATCAATTGAGTCACCTGAAAGATGGCTTGAGCTAGCTGTGCCTGGCTGCAATTATGCTCATTGGACGCTTCCACTACAAGACTAGAGAGGCCCTGCAGCACAGAGTGTCCCTGCTGTGTCACCTCATAACATGGTAGTAGGCACTGCATAGAGCTGAGCAATTGGCAAACGGTCCTTCTTGAGCATGCAGCTTTGCACAGAGCTAAGCAACTAGCAGACCCTCCTGGTGGTGCTTGCTGGTGATGTGACAACAGCTGACTGGTAGAGAGGGATGTAGTGGTGTTGGAAGAGAAGGTGGCAGTCAATATGAGCTGTCAGGGGGTTGGTAGCTATTGTGCAGGAAACATGCACTGGTCATGCAAGGCAACATGCAGCAGCTGCTTTCTGGTTTGATGTGGTAAACAACCAGAAGGTCAACTTGTGATGCAGTGCAAAATAACCACACAACTCAGCAAAGCAGGCAATGGCTCATTGGACGCAGGAACAGCAGATTGTGCCAGAGGCTGTCTCACTTGCCTGTATAGCCGGCACTGCGGTCTGCCAAACATCTACGACGCAGTTGGTTGTGGAGCCAGCAGCCTCCTCCAGCAAGTTTCTGACAGCTTCAGACGCCGGATGGTTCCGGACCAGCAGATGCAGCTCAAGGGAAACGCTTTCTTGGAGAGTCAGGTTGTGCAAGGTGGGGAAGCTGCAGCCCTCTGTGATGTCCACCAGCACTTCAAGCATGACAGGGAGCAAATCACCTAGCTGAGTAAGGCCTGCAAGATATTTGCTGAGATCGCCTTGGCTGTTTTGTAGCTGGTGACTGTGCTGGTACCACAGTTCATCCAGCTGAGCAGGAAGGACAGTGGAAGCTGTCATCATAGTCAGGCACTGATGCACAGATGGCCAAACCGCTGACAGCATGCTGTTGCAGTCTGATTGCTGGAGGACCCTGCATACATGGAATGCATGTTCATGACAAGTATCAGGACATGCAGTGCTTATTCAGCCTCACATACCCAGGCTTGAAGACCAGGTGCAATAGCTCTAGGCAGTATGTGCCTGCCTGCTCAACGACCGGAGGATCGAACAAAGGGAGATCTGCACTGCACAATTGAGATTTCAACACCAAAGCCTTGCATCACTTGAGACGTGCAACAGTGTTTCCACCCGTACCCTCAGCATAGCTTAACAATGTCTCAGACAGCAAAAGCAATGCCCTCAACACATCCCGTGTCCCGCAGGTAAGCTTCAGCTGTGTTACGTCGCTTGTGAAGGCCGTCTGCACCTCCGCCATCTGATCTTGATCCATGCCGGTCTAAACCCGGAACTGCTGATCACTAGTGCAGCACTGTCGCGAGCTGGTGCTTGCCGACAGGCGGAAACACTGACGCAAAGGGAACCTCGCTTTCGCCTGAGATGGTATGCAGCATAGTAGGCGCCCGACCGGCCACTGCCAGCGCAGAGTAAGCATCGTCTAAGTAAACCGACCGTTCATCTTCATCAGGTTTCGGCCCTTCCCAGAGATGCGCTACACATGCGCATGAGCCGATCGGTGTATGATATTGCATTGTCTTGCCTCTCATACCCATCTTTTGCAAGCCGGGTGCCACTGCAGCAGTGGCACGTCGCGTGAACGGTAGCAAGTTTGCAGCGGCTGATCACCGTTTAAGCTGCAAGGCACTGTACGTCCTACACGTTACGACAGGCAGGGTTGCATCTTCTCCACTTTTACATGTTGCGCTTTGTATACTGACAATGTTTGATCCAAGTTCTCGTAATCACTTGTGACTCCTAGCCTTGGCGGGCAAGCGATGATCTCAGGTAACAGTCCTTGTTACGGCTGCCACTATGCTGCAACAACAACTGCTGCAGTTGCATGCATCCGCCGTGTTGGTCTGTGAACCTACGCACTTTGCAGGCAGGGCTCTCCAGTATAGGCTGCGAAGTGTACTGCCAGCTGACCTATCCTCCAGGAGAGCACCTTTTGTAGCTTGGAGCCGCCAATCCTTGATTTTGACTGTAATCGGGGCCAGCCTATGCTTAGCTGTGATCTTTGGAACCAACTCAGGGAAAAGTCAAGCATTGCAAGCTCAGGATTTGCAGGCTTGCCACCAAGAGAAAGAAGCCCGGGTAGGTGTACCCCTCTAAGGCAAACTTACGCACTGATTGCATGCAGACAGTACAAGTCAGCCTGTTCAACAGCTCAAGTGGTGGTTGCCATGCAGTCAAACTTATTGGAAGCTCTCACCCTCAAACATGAGTCTGCTATCAGGGAGCACAGGAACATTGAGGACAGCCGGTCTGCACTCAAGGTGCTCATTCAATATATTCCCAGCTGAGCTTTGCATTGCTCTGACCGAGCGAAGGGTTGTTGAGCCAGGGCTATGCTGTGCAGTTCAAACTTGCCTCAAGTGCATGCAGCTGAAGTCTTGGGAATGCTCTTTTAGCTGAAGCAAAGAGTACTTGCACTGATTTGCAGCAAAGCAGAAATGAGGCCCAGACAGAGCTGGCCACTGTGCACCAAGACATGGAAGAGGCTCTTCAGCACGTGGAAAAGGCAAAGAAGGAGCGAGATATAGCTAGAGATCTTGCAGCAAGTCTGCTGAAAGAGCAAGCAGACCTGAAACAGCAACTTCAGGATCAGCCACAGACTCAACCAGAGGTAAGCAGATTTGGCATGGGTGCCACTGCATATGACTGCCTTGCTTTTCCTGCGCCCAGAACCCATGTTGTTTGTTGAGACACCAGGTCATGTAGTTCACCTTTCACCAGCATTTACATTCACAAACAAATGGATACTGTTGCTTTGGGCACCGCTCCTTCCCATACATTGCATACAAACGCAACCACTTTGTCTATATGCTGCTGAAGGACTTGTGACAGCCTTGCACAGCACTGGTGCTGAACACCATTGGCTGCAACTTGCATGCAGGCTGCACGGCATACACCTTGGCAACCTAGTGCTGAGAGGGACAAAGAAGATCCTGAGCTTGCTGCAGTGCTGCGTCAGGTCAGTGACAAGTACCACATCACCAAAGTCCAGTTTGTACCATTCCGTTGTATGCATTGCCTCAGACAGATTAGGCAACATGTGGCCTGTCACAACAGAGCTGCCCTTTCACACACCTTCTCTTCACTACTGCCTGAGGGTCATGCCCATGCCTTGCATTGCTGCAGGTCTCGATCAACAGTGAAGTCATGGTGGCAATCTCGAACAGAAACTATGCCATGCCTGGTGGCATGCTGACAACATGGATGGAGAGTGTGAAAAGAGCTGGTGTCAAGAATGCCATGGTGGTTGCTCTAGATGCACAAACAAAGACCAATGCGGAGGCACAAGGCATAGTGGCTCATGAGATGCATCTTGAGGTGAGCACCCTGTGTGATGATTTGTGTGCAAGAAGCAGTGGCATATTCCACCATGAGCACTTGACCCAGAAAGCATTTCAGCATTGACCCTGCTGCAAGTTTCCTGACGCAATCTGCTAAGCAAACAGAGAAGTTTTATGTGTCTGTGTTGAGCCGCTGAGTACATGACTACCAAACCCTCTACACTTTCTGGCAAAATGTTCTTGTGACTGTCACATGCTGGTCACGCTGCTGATACTTTGCCATTTGCTCACATAAGGCTTCTGCAACCAAGCCTCAGATTACTGCATCTCTGACGCCAGTCAGTGGGGGCGCGTTTTGGGCCTGCTTCCCCAATCTTTTGGCTGGGGTACTCTTTTTCTTTACTGGTCTTTTCCAACTTTCTTTATAGATGTACCAGTGCTTCAAGGCTGTGCTGTTGCATGCAGATCTCTGCTGCACAAAAGGATGTGGGCAGCAATCATGCAGTCTCTGGGCTGAAGTTCAAGATCCTGCGTCACTTCCTGCAGCTTGGATATGCAGTGCTGCTATCAGATGTGGACATTGTCACTCTTCAGAATCCCTTTGATCACCTATACAGGGATTCTGATGTGGAGGCCATGTCAGATGGCTGGAACAATGACACAGCATATGGTAATCAGCATGCACGCACCAGCCCCATGCATAGGTTTGCTAACAGCTTCATTGAGATGTAAAGTTGGCTTGCTGAGCTCTTGACATGAGGTGTGTGGCAAAGCAGCAAAGAATGCTGTGCAGCGCGATCAGCAGCATTGTGCTTGCCGCATGACTAGCTGCATTGTCAACAATGCAAGGAACAATATGTGCAGCAGGTGGGTCAGTAGTTTGGCATGGTTATCAGCCTGTCAGACAGTTGCACAGCCGCAAATCTTGCGCAAGCCTTTCACTCTGCAAGCAGCTTGGGCTGACACTGCAGTGACACACAAGCTTGCTCTGCACGAGCTGGATTAAGTGAGGACCAACGAAATGCAAAAGAGCAAGTGATATTTCAGTGGGTTGGCAGCTTGTGATGCATTTGACCACAAGCTGATATGTACATGCAGGGTACAACGATGTGCTTGATGATGCCAAGATGGGATGGGCAAGATATGCTCATTCAATGCGCGTCTTTGTCTTCAACTCAGGCTTGTTTTACATACAGCCGACCCTGGCATCATTGGACCTGCTAGATAGGATAGCCTACAGGCTGGACAATGAAAATGGTTGGGATCAGGCTATCTTCAATGAGGCAAGTTTCCTCATGCTATGACGGGCTGCACTTTGTCTTCACAAACATGAGTGGACTGGCGTCACCAGTCACAGCTTGTTCTGTGAAAACACTCTCATGCTGATCATCATGTTTGCATTTGGACCACTAGGCATTCTTCAATTTCAGCGCTGCCTAGTCTTATTTGCAACAAACTCAGGATCATCATTCAACTCAGATCATGGTCCGATAATCAGCTTCATCATCCGATAGACATGCATGCTTTCACTTTCGTTCTTCCCTGCATGTGTACTGCTTTCTCATGTATTTTACGCAAGAAACAATGTCACCAGCTGCTGCATGTGTATTGCTTTCTCATTTATTTATAGAAACAATGTCACCAGCTGTTGCATGTGTGTTTTGCAGGTCATTTTCTTCCCGTCCCATGGCCATCACAAAGACCCTTCAGTCACAAGACGGGTAATGGATTACATAGATTTCATGAACAGCAAGACTCTTTTCACAATTGTACGCAAAGATGAGTCATTGCGCAACTACCAGCCTGTCACCATTCATGTCAACTACCATCCCGACAAACACCCCAGGATGTTGGCTGTCGTGCAGCGCTATGTTGACGGTGACATGCAGGCTTTGAATCCTTTCCCAGATGGGTCCATCTGATCAGCATCAACTGCCTGCTGAACAAATGATGCCAGATAACAGTGTGTGAATAAGGACTAGGTCTCCCCTCCCTCTTTTTTTGGCGCCTTGCATGGCTGAACTTTTGTGTTTGCAATATGTATGGTCAGCCTGTTGCAATGGTGACTACCTTATTCACAGACCACTGAACTGTCGATGTCACAGCTTTCAAGCGCATGAGCCAGCCCTGCAAGTCACCCTGCATGGAGTCCCCAGGTGCTTGGGCAAACACTCTCTGCCTTCTGAAACAGATGACCAGCAGCATGAACTGCTTAGTCAGTGTACATCAAGGTTGTGTAGGCATCATTTGTGCATGACAAGCTCATCAGTGAATGCTCTAGCTGTGAAATGCATGTTGCAGCAGTGCAAGTGCTTTGTAGCTACCTATAGGTGTCAGACAGTGTAGTGCCTTTGCTGAAACGCTGCCAGACAAATGGCAACAACGCCGATGGTTGCAGTTCATAGGTCCGACCCATGACTCATTAGGGTGTCTCTGACATGGCCATGGCCCAAATGTACGTATGCCAACAGTGCCAGCTAGCATGCTAGGTCACCTATTGTAGGTGTGATTTTTCAACATGAGCTGCAGCTGTCTGTGAAGCTCACCACTCATGTTGCCATTGATGTACATAGTCCAGCTAGGTTTCATCTGCCTAGAATATGCAATACATGCAAAGAACTTCAGTCAAGATCGACTATTCTTCAGCTGTGTAATTACATCAATCAAAGTGATACCAATCAGCTTGACCTGAAGACTGGTATTTTAATCCAATCCAGCCACACAGTACCACTTCATATGACTGTGCCAGGCAAAACCATGTAGTCAGCCAAACCTTTGGTCTCAGCTCCCATAAATCAGGTAGCTAAAAAGCCTGACGGTTTACAGCGGTAGAGAAGTCCAAACCTCCAGCTGCACACAAGCAGCCAAACAATGCTCTGGCTTCAAAATGACTTGCCAGAGCACCTAACAATTGGAGTCTTTACCACAGTAAATGCTTGGTAACATGCAAAATTTCAAATGAAGAGTGACATGCTTGATTAAGCTTTGCAATTCTGACTTTGTCACCCCACTGCAGCCACACCTTCAAAATGCCTGTCAAGCAGCTTTTCAAGTCCGCCAGCATCTTGAAGATGCGGAAACAGACTCTGGCAGTGGTCAGAGTGCTTCTGGGAGCAGTACCCCTTTCACAACTGGTGTAATGCCCCTAGGGCAGGGCTAGACCAAGAGCCCTCCGTGCTGCCTCTGCATGTGACGCAAGCAACAGCAGATATAATGAGTTGGTAAGCAAGTGATGCATTGCAGCTTACAAAGACACACTGCACAATGTTGTCCAGGTTGGCTGCAAATCTGGCATATGCATGTAGCAGTGCACACCCAACTTTGAAGTCATGCATGGACCCTGAACAACATCAGACATGGTGTATATAGTCAAAGAGGCCAACATCAGGTACTAGCAAATGCTGCTGTCATTGCGGGGTGTTGCGAGGATAGGCTACAATGTTGGCAATATAAAGTAAGATGTCACAGTGAAGTTGATGAGTTGGGTGGAAATTAGTATGTGGCGCAAAGCGCCGTCAAAAATAGTTGAATACAGCTTAGTGAGGATACCGCTCAGATATCTTTAGTAAAAGGCGAAAGATATGTATGACACAGTGGTAACCTCGCTGTGATATCAGACTACATGCAATTCCTTCTGTTATGAGGCAAAGCTGAGCAGGCAATACCTAGCTAGGTATGGGTCACTCAATGACCTGCCAAACCCTACCAAACCAACAATTGTGACACAACACTGGCAGGCACTATATCATTACACAAAAGCAGTACAGATCCATTGGCACACAGCAGAGAGTCCGGTCTGCTGCAGTGAGCTGAAGCCTGCAGTGTCAAAGCTGTTATGATGACACTGTTGATGATCTCCGTGGTGTGCATGAAGTCAGCGCAAACACTGTGGTGGCGGTTGCAAGCTGTCCAGGGGAGGCAGAAGGTTTGGGACCAAAAAAAGGGGTACCCAGGGGGGAGTACCACTATGTGCATACAGTGTGGGGCAGGACTGCTGGAAGCAGCCCCAAGACAGGGCAGAAAATACTCAGAGCAGAGCAATGAATTTAGAACACAATGCACTGTGTTGCTAGCTAGGCCTGTCATGACTTGCCAAATAAGCTGGGATGGCCTGCAGCATGTCTCAACTTTCGAGCTCATGTGACCTGCAGTCCAAAAGCAGAACAAGACACACCAACTGAACTGCCAGTGCAGGCCTGAAGGTACCAGGTAACCTGTAATGTTGAACTCTTGCCATACTGTCAACATGAAGTGCGGGTAGAAAAAAGCGCGTTCCGTGCACATATGTGGTTACAGTTGGAATCTGCTCTATATTCTAGCACAGTGCCTTCAATGTCTGCATAAAGATGTGAAGCGATAGTACCTCTCCCACGTGTCGCACATATGACCGACGCGGCTCGGATCAAGGCATAACGTGCAACTAATTCGTCAACATGCTGCTACCACATGACACGTACGACACCGTACTGCCTGGAGGATTTTCAGCTTTCTGCTTGCATCAACTTTGACACATACTGTGCCCTTGGGTTCAACACGTGAGAGTGCTGACCCTGGTGGTGTCTGAGCAGGTGTGCTCTGCTGCAGCCAGTGCCGAAAAGCTTCCACTGCTCAATGGCACATGCAGCATGCAGTCAGGCTGCTTGGTCATCACATGAGTCACATTCATGGATTTGGATCTGGACTCAGCTTGTGGCGTCAGCCCAATTATCTGCTGTAGAGTCTGTCCATTGACCGTTATACTCTGTGTATCGTGCTACCTCCTTGGCTGTCTGTGACCCAGCAAGTTTGTCGATGAAGCACATGGTCATGTCCATCCCAGCTGATACGCCACTTGATGTCCAAACATTACCATCCTGCATCATGACATCATCCAAGGTCATATGCATGCAAAGATGTTACAATGATGCAATGTCTACATGCTGGTCTTACAGGACTGATCAATCATGAAGTGTACCTCAACCCAGCGAGCATGCTGTATCCAATTGGTCTGGTCTGATTGAGACTTCACCCAGTCAAATGACATCTTGTTGGAGGTTGCCTTTTTCCCATCCAGGAGACCTACTTACAGACATGTAGTTGAGCAGTGTATGTGTAAAACATACAAATAGCAATGAACACAGACAACTTGTTGCTGGCTGGGGTTTTGTAAAGCAGGGTAGTACCTGCTCTTGCCAAGACAGCGGAGCCTGTGCAGACGCTCAGAAGGTATTGCAGAGGTTTCGGCCACAGTACTGACGCCAAAGCCATCGTAGTACACTGGTGTCATTGACAAGCTTCCTGGTACCTGAGCCGCCTGCAGACTGCAGCCTAGTATTTCGAAAATCGCTCGATTTCTGGTGAGCTGCATGAAAAGACATACATTTCTATACCTGGCACTACTAAAACATCTAGCAGGGGACAGCTCGCAAAGCTATGATGTGGAACACAATTTACGCCTTGCAGCTGCGCTGGTCAGGTCACATCTCGGAAGCCAGGTTGGGTCTCGGAAGCCAGGTTTGTGCAACCTGCTCCGAAACCAGCTTCTCAGCTTCTCTGGTTTGTTACAAGCTTGAGCTTCGACTGTAAGCACTTGTGGCATCCTCAAAGGAACTCCAGGTAGACCCGGTATGTACGTACGTACCTCCTGATAATAGACTGTCACTCATTGACATTGCAGGTCAAAATCGACACTCCCAGCGCTTGATATCAGTTGCGCGCGCGCGGAAGGCTTGTCCAGCTATTTGATGCAACCGCTGACGGTAGGCATCTTCTTATTCCCAGACTATGAGACACTGGACGTGATGGGGCCGGTGGAGCTTCTGGGATGTCCCCCTGTCAAAGACATGTTCACACTGCTGTTCGTCACAGAAGATGGAGAGGCCGCAAGCAACAGTGGGGAATGCATTTTGCCCAGACCAGTGTTGCACTGGATTTGAGCTGGCTCACTGCACACCTGTATGAAGATAAAATCTTTAGAGGTGCTATTGCAGTGACACAAGCCTGCTGTGAGCCTGTTTTGCAGAGCACTACTGCAACGCATTTACGTCAACGTCAGGGGTGCGTTGCCAAAGATCGTTCGTTGTACGCATGGCTGTCTCTGAACCGGTGCAGATCCAGTGTGCCGGGGCGTACAGTGGCACTGTGACGTTACCGTCGCTTGAAGTCGCTGGTTCGGTCGCACAGGCAAGACAGCTCATCAGTGGCCGCATTGGTACGTGCAACGAGTCTATCCCTTTGTGTGTTCTTGTATTGTGCAAAAGCGAAAGTAGGTGATCACTGCTTGACACTCCGACGCACCGCCCAGGTGAGGGCAACAGCGCTTCTGTCAAGCTCATTGCTGGTGGGAGGACTCTAGAGGTGAGTACGTGTCGCTTGAATATTCCCGTGCCTCACGGCCACACAAGAGGTTTTGGCCTTGCAAGCAGTTTTAGGGTGGCATCGTGTGCAGGATGATGCCAAAGCTCTCACAGACTATGGAGTACATAGCAAGACCAGGCTGCTTGTCATGCGCACAGCAAGGGCAGCTGCAAGTGCCAAGCTTGCAGCACAAGAGTCACGTGCTCAGCGCTTAGCACGACTCAAGGATGCTGCAGCAGCTGTTGCTGCAAGAGGAGATGGCAGGTGACTCAGCGGTTGTACTTGCCGACTGAATCATCATGGCTGATCAGCAGCAGTGTGCAGCTGCTTATCTGCCCTTGCTCTGCTGTAGTTCATGGAATGATGGTTCGTATGAGTTTGCTTTGGAGAATCAAGCTGGGGAGGGGTTGCGATTTGATGACCCTCAGGACCGTAAGGCACTTGTCATGGGCCTGGCTCTCCATGAGCAAGGCAAGCAGATCCTGGAGAAGGTACTGTTGCCTCAACAACTTACACAACATCATTCTGGAGTCTCCTGTTGCTGCTATTGGGAACCTGATGTCATGTTTTAATTGAAGCATGCATCATTGGCAGAGCAGTTGTGTGTTGATCAAGGAAGCTAGCAGGGAGTCTATTGTTGGCAAGGGCAGCACAGCAGCCACGAGTCATGACACGCATGGTTCTGTGCACGAAGTCTGCTCATGGGTGACATGCCAGTCAATCCTGTGCCACACCCACATGCTGTTGGCTAGCTGTTGCGGCTTGCTTTCATTCTGTCTTCTAACTCTGCCACAGCCAAGTCATGTTTTGGGTGTTGACTGGCTTCCAATTTGTCGGCTAATAGGTACCTGGCAAGAACAATTAGCTGGAACGCCTGTCAATTGTTACTATTTCTATTAGAGTGTCATGTTCATGCAGGAGGAATATCAGGAGGCTCTAGATGTGCTGCTTCTAGCTGAGGAGGCGTTTGAGATGTGCAACCCAAAGCATCTGGACATGGTGGACAATGTGGGTCTGCTCATGATTGATATTGTCTGGTGAGGCATCTCCTTCTTCACATGCTCATGACTAACACTGTCTGGTCAGGCATCCCCTTCTTCACACCTTCATGACTAATTCTGTCTGGTGAGGCATCCCCATCATCACACGCTCAAGACTAATTCTGTATGGTGAGGCATTCCCTTCTTCACACTTTCATGACTGATATTGTGAGGTGATGCACCCCCCTCCTCACATGCTTCCTGTTGATAAGCTAGGAAATCTCTTATGGCAAAACAAGGAAGGCACAGAGCATCACAGGGCATGCACACAGGCTTGGGTGTACCCTCAAGAGCCTGATCTTGTTTTGCTGGAGGAACAACGACACCTGTGCAGAGCATGCACAGGTGGCTTCAGATTGTTACATTCACCATTCATCGCCTTTACAAATGTAGATGGTCCAATTGATTTGGCCATTGGCAATAGGACCAGCCATGATTGTGAGACTAACACCAGTGTTGTCATCAGGAGCTAGTTCAAACTTGTCTTGAACTGCAATCAACACGGAATAGTATAAGAAGCTGAGGAGTTGGAAGCAGAAAGCAATGTTGAGACTGAAGCTGGCGTCATTGGGGACCAGTACAGTCAGCGTCTGAAGCCAGATTGCTGGGAGATGTGGAGACATCAGGCTGTGAAACTTTGCAGGTGCTACTTCCAGCTGAGAGCAATAGGGCAGTTGGCGGCAGGCAGGGCTCGTCTGGACAAGGCCCAGGGCAGCTTGCAGCGCAGTCATGGCCCTTCTGGGGCTAGGATGCGCCGCCTGCATGGCAACTTCTGCCCAGAGCTGGCCATGTAAACCACAGACTTCTGTTACACTGTTGCTGTTGCTGCTGCTGCTGCTGTTGCTGTTGCTGTTGCTGTTGCTGTTGCTGTTGCTGTTGCTGTTGCTGTTGCTGTTGCTGTTGCTGTTGCTGTTGCTGTTGCTGTTGCTGTTGCTGTTGCTGTTGCTGTTGCTGTTG
>JAABUP010005963.1_pt1 | contig 17940 bp, 18 predicted proteins | sample 5559201 | NCBI WGS metagenome assembly JAABUP01 (sample SAMN10711887, study PRJNA513373) | rock metagenome | isolation source: Antarctica rocks | place: Antarctica
CCTCCCAGCCTCCCCCCTAATCCCATCGGCAACGCTCCCCCCACCCCTGCCACCCGCGAAACCGGTGAGGGAATTACACTTCGCTCTAGCGCACGAGGCGTCCATCATCTGCCCTGTTTTGGCCCCCTGCGCGCATGGGGCCCGCAGCATGACGCCACACGCACCCAAACGGCCGACCTATCGGCATGATTCCAGTCTGCCAGAAGCCGTTGATGGGGCCGAATATCATTCACATACGCAATATGTACGGTAGTGATATTGTCATGATGCAGCATCACAACATCTGCTCCGCAGTATCACAATGCGACCATGGTCCTCGGCATCCTCACCTCCATAGCAGCCTGCCCCGCCATCATCGGCACCACCGAGGCCGTCCGACAGGGCCAGGCGCAGAACGCGCGCGAGAAACACCGCGGCACGAAGACGAATCTGGTGGCGCGGTGTGCGAAGAAGTCGAGCTGGGGGAGGGAGGTTGAGGGGGGGTTGGTTGTGTTGAGGGATCATAAGGTATGGGGGCGCATAGGCACGCTTGTGTCGCGGTTCGATGATGAAGGCGTGATGGGACTGATTCGGGGATGGTGAGTAGTTGTATATCACGACGCCCGGCGACGAAGATACCGAAGATGCTTCGGATAAGGAAGGCGGCGACGACCACCCCTTCACCGGCTACTTCCTCCCGCACCCCGCCCACACCTGGCGCTGGCGCGGCGAAGGCATGGTCAGCACCGTCTCCGCCGCCAAACCTCCCCTCCTAAACTGGATCTACGTCGACAAAGACACCTGCGAGGTGAAATACGGCAACAAGATTGAATCGACCGGGCATGTCATGGGGCCGTGGACGTGCACGAAGGTGGATCGGAGGCTGTTGTTTGAGGGGTGGGAGGGGTTTTTGGCGGTGAGGGAGGAGGATGGGGGGTGGGCGCTTTATTTTGATAGGGAGGATGATGGGTTGGGGGGGAGGGAGGGGGGGAACTTGGAGGTGGAGTTGTGGCGGAAGGAGTTGAGGAGGGGGTGGGGGGAGAGGGAGGAGAGGTTGTGAGGGGTGGTTGTGTAGATATGATTTTGATGATGTTGGATTAGTGGTGTGGGCTAATGATGTAAGGGATGAAGCGCATATGTTAGCGATGTAAGACTCTTGTACATGAATCAAAGTTTGGCAGCGCAGGAAAGGAGCTTGACGACGCACTGATGATTGCGAGAACAGACTCAAAGAGATGGTTGAGTATTCGCGAGCTCTCAAATTTGAGCATTTAGGGTAGAGGCAAGCTGGACGTATGACCTCATTTCGGCGGCGGGTCTCAGTGGTTGCAAAAAGCATCGCTATAGAATGCTCTGGCTTTCACTTTCATGGCCAGGCGCTATTGTCAATGCAATGTATCAGAAGTGCCCATGCTGTCTAGATTGATGTCGACGTGATTGTGCTAAAGAGTATAAGCAGTGCAATTGTGATCACATGAATGTTTGATGAGCATCGCAAGCCATTTGATACGCAAGCCATCGCACTTTTATCAGATAGACGATTCGTGATTCTCTCTGCCAGTTGCCCCCCTTCTTAGAGTCTCCGTCCATTGGCCCCAAACCCCTTCCATGGCTAGTGTTGTCGACAGTGTAGAAAATCCCGACTGAGAGTTGCAGCCACTCCAAAGCCTGCATTAGTCCAGGCAAGTGACGAATTCAGGCACCTCAGGAACTCAGGATTGACGTAGCACCTTTTGGATCTTGAGAGTAGAAGCGCCTCTGGGACGTAGGCGACGCACGAAAGGGCAGTCCTTCAAGGATGGGCGAGAGCCATCGGTGATGAGCCTGAGAGACATCTCAGGAATCTCTCCTTTCTTTAATGCGTCGAGCCATTCATTCTTTTGTGTGTCGTTGATACTGCCTTGAAAGTCGACCACCGCAATCTTCGACAGGAACGAGGAACCGGCTATCCAGATGATTTCGTTGCACTTTGCTTGGAGGTCCCCACTCGCTGCCCAATTCATCGGCTTCGTGTAGATGTCGGGAAACTGGATGCAAATCCGGCGTAATTCCAGACGCTCAATCGCTGATGGAAAGGTTTCCCCCCAGAATCGGTTCGAAGTCCTTGTGCCGTAGCCGCGGGTAGGACGAGCTTGGACGAAGAGTAAAAGTGATCCGAGATCAAGTTCCAATCTGACATTCCGAATCAGACAGTGGTCGTTGAGGACATCTTCAGCGAAGAAAAGTCGAAGTTGTGCTTGTGTGAGAAATGTGAAAGTGACACGCGAATGAACAATCGACATTGCTTCACGATTGAGCTGATTATTGACATATGCAATGGCAAGGTTTGGGTTCGGGTGTGCGACACCTTTGGCCAGATTTAGATCCTTGGCATATGGGATGGCGTTTGGATCGATGACATGATCTAGGATTTGGAGACGTAATTCTGTCGAAAGTCGCAAGAGAGACATTGCTGGGGGTTGAATTTTCTGTGGAGGCGGACTGATTTCGCCGCTGTATCGATCCGATGTTGTGTCAGATCGCAGCTTTGCAGATTCCGTTTCGAGGAGACTGTGGTATGACAGGAGAATGCTACCAGAGAATTCGAATCGGTTGATGAAGTGTGAAGCACCGAGTGATGAAAAGGTGATATGTTCCAGTGCCAAGAATGTGTTGAGGTAGGTAGAAAGTGAATTTGTGACACTTTTCACTCACTCTGACTCGTCCGTTTGTAATAATCCAAGGGGAGCTAAATGCGATCCTTGTGATCATGCCTGTGAAGGAGATCACCTAAGTAGTAGGTGACTGCATGCTAGATAGTATCCTTACAATGGTCGCACAAAGATTTAGTTTATGTTTGGGCTGACGCAATGGTACTGGCAGTGTGGACTGGATAGCCAGGATAGCCTCTTGTATGAGTTGGCCTCATCTCTTCTTCCACTTCAGCGTCTTCTCCTTCAGCTCCGTTCAGCCGACCCCATATGTCCTCCCAAAGACCTTTCTTGTGAACCATGGCTAGCACCATCACCACAGGTAAATGCCACACACTAGCCCAGAACAGGCCCCTTGCACTACCTTTATTACCTTCTCTCCTCCAAAACCTCCATGCTTCTCTGACCATCCATGCATTGACAACGCTGCTCGTCAGAAGGAATCCTTGGTCTGTGATCTGAAACCACCACAAGCCTATGCAGATAGGGAAGCACAACACAGCATAACGAAAGGCTACTCGACCATTCATCCTTGCGTTAGTCCAAACCAGCATTCGGTAACCGGCGTTCTTGTATTCTTCCCTTATGGGCCAGCTCAATGAGTTGAAATGCGGAAATTGCCATGCAAATAGTAAGCCAGCAAGAAGCCATCCACCAGTGCTGTCATCACTAAACAGGAGTTCTTTCCATTCACCATTGCCAGTAGCACTTTGTCCTGCTGCAGCAGCCCAACCCATCAATGGTGGTATTCCTCCAACAACAGCTCCAACCCAGGTATTTAGTACCGAGATTCTTTTCATTGGCGTGTAGACTCCAGCGTATAAGAAGATGTTCAAGGCCCCTAGAAAGGAAACAGTAGGGTTGACCCCGAACCACAGGCTTCCTATACCAAAAGCTCCGGTTGCAGTCGCGAAAAGCAACGCCCCCTTCTTACTTATCAGCCCGCGGACCAAGGGTCGATTCCGTGTCCGGCTCATCATGGCGTCGTACTTTGGCTCGAAGAGCATATTCAAAGCGTTGGCCGAAGCACTGCAGAGTGCAGTACCCGAAGTGAGAAAGACGAGGGTCAAGGCGGATAACGATGGCGATGCCGTAGTCGTTGGTAGGAGAAGAGCCGGAACCGGATAGAGCGAGTACGCCGTCGCTGTGGTCAAGACAATCAGGAAGGAAAGCCGTGGCTTGGAAAGTGATAAGCAAGTCGTGAACAATCGGCGGAGGGATGTGGCGGGCATCGCCGCAGAGATAGTAGAGAGGCGAGAGGAGGCATCGAGAGGGAGGGGTGTCTCTGCGCGGGCTTCATTTTTCAGGCGTTTCCTCCTACGATGTGGAGGCTCCGTAATCTGACCAAGGACTTCAGAAGGAGGGTAATGCTCTGATTGAGACTCTGGTAGCGTTTCTTTGCTTGCTGCTAAATCCCTCGATCTTGATATTCCATGCGGGAAATTCGACCCAGTCACTTGAGATCCGATATTCCCAAGGCTGCCGTTAGCAGAGAAGTATTCCCTTCTTAGCACCTTTCTGAATCCAGGGTCTGCAACTATGGCCTCCCTGTAGGATGTCGAGGCGCTGAATTGACGCCTCGATGATTTGAGTTTCGACAATCGAAGCAAACATCGTATACAGATATCGTGTCTATCTGCCAGACGCGGCCTGAGCGCTCGGACTTGCAACAGCATACCAATGGCAGAGAAACCATCTTCTGTGTACGTCAAATTGGAAGTTGCATGCCAGTCCAAGTGCTAGCGTATATTGCAGTCGCGCTAAGGACTAGCGTCATGGGTTTCCAAGTCCAACTACAAGTGACAAGTCTACAATGTGTTTCCCTAAAAAAGTGATATCTCAGCTCGTGGGCGAATCCAAATGCACATTTGGGCGAGCGACTGACTACTGAAATGTAGACTGCTGAGCTACCTGTGTGTGAGAAGAGGCAACGCCCAAGGCAGCACTCCAGGACCCCACTAGATGAGCACTATCCCCATTAAATCATATGCATGCGCTCGCCGACCATCGAGATAATCTACCTCATGCATGTGGAGCTGCATGAGCTATGTGATTCATATCCAAGTTCCCTGCTCCACTGTCGCTCTGGTCTCCTCGCTCAAAAGCTTTCAAGATTCTCGGACTCTCAGATGCTGTGAGAAAAACTTCCAGCCTCAAATGCAGTCGGAGGAAAGGTAAGACTACCAGAAGATAGAAGGAGTATTCCCTATTGTTACATTCATCCCCGAAGACATAGTGGACTAGACCTTGCTCGACAGCTGTTGTCACTTTTTGGAAATCGCCTCTTCGTATTGTTCGATTACATCATTAAAGGCGACGTTCAACACTCATTTTCATCTTACGCTCTTCAGTCTAGTCAAGCAATACGGGTGACAAATCTCCTTGATTGAATCCAGATCCTCTCGCAAATGGGAGCTCATTCCTGAAGCTCTGCGCCAAGATGTCTATAGACCCGTTGACCCACAAATTTTATCTGATTAGAGATGACCCGGTGGGAGTCCATAAAAAGAAGCAAGGGATGATGTGGGACCCCTGGCCCGTCAATGACTTCAGAAAAAGAAATGATCCTCTTTTCGTTTCCGCAGAAAAGATACTCCGACAACGTAATCAACAGTACCTTGATAATTTCATCGATTCAATTAGCGTTCTCCCTGCATCTAGTGATCCAAAGTCTAGAGTCCAGGGCGGCTCATCTGGTATGTGGCTTTACAGTATCCGCTCGCCAAGTACGCTCCCCATGCGAGTCATTCTATGGAGGACTCCAGCAGGTAAAATTATGGTCCGTCAAGGTACACAGTCCGTTTCCTTGGAGAGGTTTGTCTCGTCTTGGGCAAATACGGATCGTGAAATCGAAGGGCCTTGCAAAGATTACACGTTTTGGAAGTCTGTCAAGGTCAGCGATCGGTGGGTGAAGGCGTTTCCGAAAGACCTCCAACAACTGATTCATGAGAGGTGGTGGGCCATCAATGGGTTTCGCTTCCTTGATCTCCCATTTGAGCTGCGAGAGATGATCATTACATTCGCCATAGGCCCTGTCGCAGTACCTTGCAAATGGGGTAACAACCCTACGTCGGTGTACGCACTACCAAGGCCAAATATGCACATGGCACAGGCGAACAAGCAACTTCAACTGGAGATCATGCAAGCCCTAATTGCGCATACAACTTTCTATTTCGTGAATAACACCAATCTTCGGGGCTTCTCCAAGGAATTCACGAGTTTACTTGGTAGACTACGCTTCATTAGCCTTGGTCAAGGTTGCACAGAGCTTCTCGACATTTTCGGCGCTAGAATGAAACGTGCGCGGCATGTTTTTAAATACGAGCTGTCCCCAAATGAAGGTAGGGTGCCATTTTCGTCGATAGTGGTGGATTTAACATCACTTCGGCGCATACGGATCAATGTCCCACACATAAACGCGAAGAAAGGCCCTCCACCGCGTAAAGCTTGCCAAATGTCATACTCGGCAGCACTTTGGGCGGTGGCGAGGGAACATCTTCGTGGCGTACCGCTTGTAGAATTTCGAGACGCTATTTGTGATGGTCAAAAGCAGAGCTTCCTAGAAGAACATGCCGTCGACAGGGGAGGCATCATCCCAAGCCAGGAAGAATTTGAGGATTGGAAGAGCAGAGTACTGATGCAATGGTGCGTTCGTGCCTTTTCTTTCTGTTTCATCGCATGACCTCGCGAGCTCATCGGCTGAATATTCGGTAGCTCCCTCTCGCACTGTGTCTGCAAACCTAGGTGTCGGGACTACAAGAAAACGGCAGGATGGCCAACAAACAGGCCCTCGAGGCCGTGATACGGACTGCAGATAGGACTCACAGCCGCTCCTCTGTCACAGTAATTATGATGCCCGAACGCTTGATATGAAGCAGATTCGGTCAGTCGAACGCGCTGTCGCATGCCGTAGGAACGCTCTGACTGAGAAGATAGGTCAATCACGTTCTGAGCAAAGCAGAACAAACAACGAAGCGGCTGGTCACAACGTCGACCCAATAGAGGGGAAAAGCCTTAATTTTCCTCTCAAGCAGACTTCAAACGAGATGAAAATTCCTAATCAAGCTGTGAGATTCTGCAATATGGGTATACGTTCTAAAGAAGCAACTATTCATCATGCTGCGAGATCAAAAGCTCTGGTCCAGGCCCATCATCCTCATCTTCCGACCTGTCCAAGAACCCCTGAGCAGGTGAGGGCGCATCCTGCGAGCTAGACGCTGGAACGGAGTCATCGACAAGCTGCTGCTCAGCAACTCCAACGCAATTCTCCTGACTCGAGCTCTCTCCACCATGCTCATCCCGAGACATCGCACCACCCTGCGCAGCCTCGAGAGCCCCTTCAAGAACCGCTTGCCCTTCAATCAGCGCCTCCAGCTCAGCTCCAATACAGCAAACCAACAACTTCCAATCATTCCTCTCCGCCTGCTCCAACCTCTCCTCAATCCTCAGCCTAGCTTTCCGCATAGTCTGCAAAATCCCCCTCATCCCCGCCACCGCACCCCCTTCCTCCCCCATCTCAACCAACGGCCTCTGCATCCTCTGCATCTCCTCCCTCAACCCCTTCTCCACGTCATCGACCAACCCCACAACAGCCCCCCACACCACCCCTCCCTCCTCCAACGCCCTCGCCTCCTTCTCCACCCCCTCCAACGCACCCCTCAATCCCCCAATCTCCTCCCCATAAAACTCCCCCACCATCTCCAACGTCCTTCTCTCCCTCGGCAGCGCCCACACCCCCTCCCCCTTACCCCTCATCCCACCCTCAAGGGGCGGCCTCTCCAAAAATCTCCTCACATCCCTCTCCGCCAACTGCAGCGCACTCTCATACGAGCTCAATTTACTCTGCACAGCATTACTCACCCCCTCGATCTCCCTCACCAAATGCCTATGCCGTGCCTTCATCTCAAACAACCTCGTCTCCATCTCGTGAATCTCCTTCCCCAAACCCTCCTCCTCCTTCGTCAACCCCTCCACCCGTCTCGCCTCCTCCTCCCCCTCAATCCCCCGTATCCTCTCCCTCAACCCCGTAGCCTTCCTCTCAAACCCCTCCACAGTAGCTAGAACCTCCTCTCGTTTCCCAACCTCATCTTCCAGGACCCTCCCCTCCTCCCCTTTCAGCCCAGCCAACTCCCCCATCGTCCGCGCGATCCCCCTCCTCGCGCCCCTTAGACCCACTTTCTTCGCCACGGGCTGCCGAACCGGGACAACCCTGTTAGGACTTCTGGGCAACCGAGCTGTGGAGCCGACGATCGTTGTGGGCGTCGTGCTGCCTGCTGATGATTCATCGTCTGGGATGCTGCTGGTGCCGGTTAGGCCGGCGAGGAGGCCGGAGCTTTGGGCGTCGAGGAGGGTTTGGAGGTGGGATTGGAGGTGGGATTGGTGACGGGAGAGGGTGAGGAGGGCGTCGGAGTGGGGGAGGACTGGAGGCGGGGGTTGCGGGTGGGGGGGTGTGCTCATTTTGGGAGGGCGGAGATTCGGGCTGCCGGGGGTGGTGTGGTAGGGTGTTGGTATCGTTGGTATGTGGTGGGTTGGGGAGGTTAGGGGGAGGAGAGGGATGGGGTGGTTTTTTGACGGAGAGGTCGGGAAGAGGGCGCTGAGGGACATTGTTAGATTGGTGTAGCAAAGGAGGGAGTACGGTTCCCAGGGAGAGCGTTTGGGAGAGGAAACGCGTACTGTTCATGTCTTTGGGGAGGGGTTGTTAGGCAGCATAGCTGTCATGATGGCTGCCTTTGTGTCGTGGTCTGAAGGTGTTGGAAAAGGCGCGATGTCGTGTGACTGGCTCCAAGGTGGAAGGAAGTCTCGAGTCATCCGCCTAATTAGGTCGCGTTAGGGCGTTTCTGTACTATATGTAGACAATCACCATTTGATGAGGCAATGATACTTCTCGCCGAGTTTCTTGGACTACAGGTCAACCATAGGCACGCTGAGAAGGTTGGCTGTTGGTTTTTTCAATGATACTTTCTGCGTGAATAGAGAAACGAAGATACATCTGCATCTAGTAGCACAAACAACGCTCCCCACCCCTCACAACTCTTGGTCATCCAAGTTTTCATCTTGATGAATGCTTCACAGTCCTGAGTGGAAGCTCCGGTGTCTTCAACCTCTCAAATCTCTTTATTCCTGTAATCATCCCATTCAAAGATTGACACCCGCCCACACAACCACAGGCAAGACCGGCCAAAATCGACTCAACTCAGCAGCCATCACCGCACCGCTAGAACTACCACCACCTCCGCTCTTCGCACCGCTTGAGCTCCCACTGCTCGAGCTACCTCGTCCACCGCCGGAGGACCCACTCGAAGAGCTTTCCCCGCCAGACCCTGAGCTCCCGGATGAGCTGCCTCCCGAGCTGCCAGAAGTGCCACCGCTGCTGCCGCCTGATGAACCTCCTGATGACCCACCCGACGAGCCTCCGGATGAACCACCACTGCTAGAGCCCCCGGGCGCTGCACTCACTGTCTGACTTAGCAGAGTAGTGAACAATGTCGCGAAGATTCCTGCTGATAGAAACTTCATTGTTTTTGTTACTGGTGCGGATGTTGCGATTGTTGGAGTTGAACGAGATCGCTTGAGGGCTTAGCGATTGAGAGTTTTGTGTGTAAAGGCAAGAATCGAAGAGACGAAGAGAAAATTTTGGCTAGAAGCAGTCTTGACACTATTGGTGCTGGAGCGAAGAAATGTTGTGAGGTTGTAAGTTATCTTGATACTGTGAGGATGTGACAATGCCATGGATGATGAAGCGATACCCCGTATTTTATATTTCTTTTCTGCCTAGCCTTGGTCGCATTCTCCTTGCATTGCCCACAGCATATGAGCCTCACAGCCTTGCCAATAACAGAAGAAAACTTCACACTGACCATCACGCGACTCCTGAAACCAAGTTTAGTCAGTTGTCGGCCAGAGCACTCAGCCTTGGCAGGGCGTATTTAAGGATCGGGAAAGCCCTAGGGCGGATTTAGCGAGGTCTCTTAACGTCATATAGCCAAACTCTGATGAGACGTCTCAAAGCCTTGTCGATAGAGCCTCAGAGCCAATGCAAGTTGCCTTTCTCAATTTCAATCTCCTAATCGAGCCAGTCTTGAAGTGTTCGATGCCGACAAGGCAGAGGAATAGAGGGCAAAAGTCGATGTGCGAAGTCTCGTCCGAGGCATAAATAAATCTGAAATACGTTGAGACCTCAGCTTCAATTTGAGCCCAGGAGATTCGTTAAATCAGTGAGCTCCGAATCTTTACACCATGATCTTTCAATGTCGTTCCGCACCGCCTCTTTAGCTCGTGGCTTTGCAGAAGCTCCGAACGCCTCGCTTCTGGTAGACGTTACTCCTGAGGCTCGAAAGACAAAAGTATGATGCCAGGTCTTGCACCCAACTCTACCTCATACAGAAACGCCCCAGAGGCCCCGACCTCCACTCACACCAAGCCAGTCGCCACCTTCACTTGTAAGAGCACTTTGCGGAGCCCAACTGATGTTGCCAACTTCGTAGTCACACTGCCAACTGGCAGCTGGGCCTTGGGTACTAACAGGCGCCGAATTCGGCTGTGTTTGCGGATTTCCGTTTACGCCTGCTCCTAGGCTGGTACTGCCTTGGTTCAGGAGATCCCAGATTAGTACCAAGGAGTCGTCTCCACCAGATGCCAAGGTTCCTCGTCGCGATGGGGACCATTCGATGCAATTAATTGCAGCAGCGTGCCCTCGTAATTCCAGTAGCGCCTGGCCAGGTTGCCGAACGTCTAAGATTCGTATACTGTTGGAATCCTGAGAGAATGTAGCGAGTAGATGCGCATCATGAGGCGAAGCTAACCATAATCAATTTCGAAGGGGTTGAATAGCTGAGAATGTCCGGGCACTACTTACCTGCAAGTCTTAGTAATGGCGGTGCGTACGACATTGTTTGCTGCGCAGTCGTTGGACTCATATTCCCCGGACTTGCAGCTAAAAGCAACTCGTCAGCCTCTGCGGTAGGTGCTTAGAGCGGTACTGACATTTTTCATTATTTTTCTCCGACGGCTCATAGATGATAGTGCTATGTTCAAGACTTCTGAGATCGAACATCCGTACACTACCGTCAGCACCACAGCTTACAAAAACGTCAACACTATTCGCGCAAAAGCGGACATCAAAAACTTCTTTATCGTGCGCTATCAGTTGTGTTTTCGCCGTAAGAGTGGGTATATCCCATATCGTGCACGTGGTGTCTATACTGGAGGTAATGATCAAACTTGGTGATAAGGTGTTCCAATCCAGGGAGGTCAGGGGGGCAGTATGCTCGGGCGACTTGGAATTTGAGAGAAGGGCTAATGGCGTTAGCTTCTGAGGCGCTTGTTGGGCCGAGTTCGATGAGCGGGATATGGAATTGCTGGCATTGAAAGACGATCCTGAAGGCAATGACCACAATCGTAGATGATCTCCAGACGTGGCTAGTAAGTCAGTTGACTGCTTCTGCGATGACGCTGGCTCCCACAGAATTCTTGTGACAGGATAAGAATGTGTGGCTTCGGCAGTCTTGACAAAGTCGAGACCAAGCTGAGGAGCATCTGGTCCTTGATCGGGCTCTGACTCTTGTGTGATTTGGGTATCGAGGATTTGGATCTGAGCAAAGTCGAGATAAGCGTCTAGGTCAAAATTTGGGCCGAGTCCCTAACTTACAAAGTTATGCCCATCTTCAACATAGCTGCCAATTGCTATCTTTCCTGCAGAATCGCCTGAGCTTGATTGCTGAACCGGCCATTTACACCAATCAAACGCATATACTGCCCAAGGAGCTAGATAATTACTGTTGGTAGGGATTGCCGGAAAACCGTCATTTGAGTAAGGATTAGCGCTCTGAGGCCCATCCAAACCAGCTTCACCTAGAGGTCGAATATCTGCCAACCCAAGGGGGGAGTATGTGGAATCGCTTTGCATCGTTTGGGAGGACGTGTACCTGTGACTTGGGGGTGAAGTGTATTTGGAACTTTCAGGAGTATTAACGAAAGGCGAGTATTTCGGTGTGTCCATGCCTGCAGGACTTGATCGAGAGTAACTATGAGCGTGTCCAGAAGTCGAGGCTGTTGAAGGCCGAGATGAGCTCGTATGCTGCTGGAGTGGGTTTTGGATTTGTGGAAGCGTTGGTATAGTCGAAGGAGCAGTCATAGATGCAGATGCGCCAGGACGGCCGGGCTGCAGAGACCCCGGCAATGACGTGCCCCCTGAGATGTTGGAGTAACTGGAGCCCTGGGGGGTGGCCTGATGAAGGCTGATCTCTGGTGCACCGCCACTTGCAAATTCGTGGGATGCGTGGTATGAGTGATGTCGTGGTAAATCCTTGGGGATTTGTTGGCTCATCGATGCGTTTGGTGGAATATGTAATTCTTCAGGTCTTCTTTCATAGGTCTGTGTTCTTCGTGGGGTTGAAAATCCTGAAAGGTGGTCAATGTCGCTATCCGCCAAGTGCTGGAGATCTGCTTCCTGCCAACTAACCTGAAGGGTCTGCGCTTTGTGGGGTCAAGATGCTCGGGGAAGAGGCATACGAATTATCGTGGGATATTGTCCTTGAACCTTGCTCTGCTACTTAAATGTCAATAATCGGTGCGAGTCTTGCGACCATAGGCACTCACACTGGTATCGCCCGCCAGTCACACCAGCCATTTCTCCAGGTTGGGCTGAGGCTGAGTGTCGACGCACAGAAGATTGGATTAAGCCGATGAGCCCATACGGACCAGTACTAAGGCAATGAGATTATGGTTCCTCCAGAGGCCGGCCGATCTGACAGATGAGTCGATCTCTTAGCCTGAGCTTGGTGGCTGGTTTGAAGGTTGACATAGAACTAGGTCTAGAGAATTGATACAACTTCGGGCAGCGCGCTTCGACCGGATCCTAAGCGCGAGAACAACCTTCGCCGGTTTATACCCGGCTACTCTATTTAGTCTACCAGGCTACGATTCAGTCGCCATATTGATATTACCTGCTCACGTAGTAATTAGAATTCGATGTCAATGACCGAGGCTTCGGCAATGGCTAGTCGGAATGGGGGTCGCCCAACTTGGCTCCTGCTTCTACCCAATCCACCTTCTGATATATCGATGAGTGCATTGAGAACTGCCTACGGGCCAGGCTTGACTCAAGCCTTGAAGCTTGCGTCCAAAAAGTCGACAGAGTCTTCGCGCCTGGTCCTGGATATTGCTGTGTCCTGCGAACATAGTTCAATCTACGGATATACAAGTTTACAGCGACTCTTTGGAATGATGTACAAATTGATATGCGTCATTTGCACCGAGGAGCAGATCGATTTACAGTATGGCAATGATGTCGATGCACGACTGACGATCTTCCAAGGGAATCTAGGCGCGAATGAGTCACAGGACAAAGAAGAGACTAATAGCTCATCGTCGCAGAGATCTTTCATTGATTTAGAATCATTGGCAAAGACCGAGCGAGCATGGCAACGCATTTGCTCTATGGAAGGCGAAAACGCAGAGCGTTTGCTCCAAGGCTTCCTGCAAACCAGGAATTCAAGCTCCCAAAATGTGATATCAGAGTCCCAGATTGAGCGACTGCCAGGTGGCTTAGCAGTCCATCAAAATCCACCACAAGTCTCCCGGGCTCCCAGTGATTTCATTCGATACCATGATTCGGTTGCTGTAGGAGGCACTTTCGACCACCTTCATGCTGGCCACAAGCTGCTACTGACAATGACAGCACTTTTGATCGACCCAGAAGCATCAGGACCTACCTTTTTGACCATTGGTATTACTGGCGACGATCTTCTTAAGAATAAGCAATATCGAGACCAGCTGGAAGATTTTCACGACCGCCAGTCCACCGTACAGTTCTTCCTGCTCGGAATACTGGAGCTTATCTCACCGAAACATGTCTTAATTGAGGCACAGAATAATGAGAGGTCCAAGCCTTTTGGCAGAGAAGTCCAAAATACTCTTAGATCGGGCCTAACCATCAAATATGTAGAGATCTTCGACCCGTGTGGACCGACCATAACCGACGAAGCGATATCGGCGCTCGTGCTCTCTGCAGAGACAAGAAGTGGGGGACAGGCAGTAAACGATAAACGCAAAGAGAAAGGTTGGCCCGCTTTGGACGTCTTCGAAGTTGATGTTCTTGATGCCGGGGAGGGCGAGAATGGCCCCATTGACGACAAGTTCCAGAGCAAGATTAGTAGCACCGACATCAGGCGCAGGGTGCATCAAACTGCTACCGCAAACGGGAAATTGTAGCGGGGACAGCGAAGGGCGACGGTCAAGATTGGCAACGACGGAACCCTGCTTAGCTGCATTCTGCAGCAATGTGGAGTTGCTGCAGTGAGAACGCACCGCGATCCAATAGACGAGAGACTCCTACGAACCTGCAGCAAGCCATCCACCTCCAAATTCCCGCCACGGTGGTTTTCGCCAACTTGTCTGTATTTGCTGACGGTGTCTCTCAAAAAGGTTTGCGAGAGGGTGTGTTGGCCGAAGCGCCTGTCCTGTCGCCTAGGTAACTTCCGGCTAGGCGCCTGAGGAACGATTTGCCAATCACGCCTCATCTTTGGTGTTTCCATGACAGCGCATTGCAGACGAATCATGCCCACATTCCACATTCTCGGATTACAGGCAAACTATATATAGTCTACACAGTTCTCGATGGAGATCGATCCGCTCGCTGAGGGTTTTCTTTCATCCTTCATCTCCGTTTAATTGGAAAAGAGCAGAGTTGTTCCTCCCGCTCCGTCACCAAAGACGCCATCCCAGCTCACCCGGGTTCTCTTGCGTACGAGGTCCTTCAGACGCCGCAACGGTCCAGAATAACTGACGTCGGTCCGCTGTCAGCCACTCAAGCACACACCGCTAGGATAGGTGCAGCGGGAAGGGTGTTCCCCGGCATGAAATGTCAGTCACGTGAGTTACTGGAGGGGGAGGGAAATCTATGATTCGTCCTTTCTGCACGTCGTCTGTTCTTCATAGCGCTGCGCTGCTGCTTGCGTCGCTCTGCAGCTTTTCTCTCGCCAGGGTGTGTTGGCGCCATGTCGCCTGACACAAAGTGCCAACCTCTGCAGGATTAGGATACGAGTTCTTGGGCGGACTGGGTCCCCACTTCCTCTACTTTATCCAAAATACCCCTCATCAGTCGGGTCATTGTCGAATGAGCACCTTCCAACGTCTCACTAGAACACTGTATCTAGCCTGAAGGTATGGCGTACATAGATAAACTCTCCAATGAGATTTTGAAAGACATTCTCGACCATATCGAATCTGACCCGCAGAGATCTATACCAGTCGACCGGCGAGAATATCTCTCCGTCGAAAGCTTTCGACCACCGAGCCCGCCTCTTCCTTCACAAGCTCAAGACATCGGGAACTTCAGACTTTCATGTAAAAGATTTGCTGAGCTTGGGATACCTTATCAGTTTACCAGGGTTACACTACGGTTCTCTTCCCGGGGATTTCAACGGTTGGCGAATATATGTAGTCACGCTCATCTCGCAAAACATACGAAGAAATTCAGCTACCTTGTCCCTCTTTTTTACGGCGACAGTACGCTCCCACGTTTTACTGTTAACCGCAAGAGCTAACGAGCTTCAAAGGTCGGTACCATGTTGGCGATTTTGTTCGATCGACCAGAAACTCGTCCGATCCTTACGCTAGCGACTACTTTCATTTATCGGACGCTGCGGAGCTTCGAGGAAAGGAGCAGGACCAGGCAAAAATTGTCCGAACGAAAAGAGACGTTCTTGTGCTCCGAGATGCAATGGTCGCGTTCACTACGCTGCAACATGTACAGGTTCTCCGACTTGAGAACGAAGCTGACCGGCGATTGATAAATTATCTGATCGTAAGGCATAACAGCCGTCAGTTCGGCCAGCCTCCAGTTGACTTACGATGGCGGCCGGCTTGCTACCATGCCACTAGGACTCTGGCCGAAGCGCTGATATTTGCAAAGTCACCTTTTAGCCGATTTTCAGGGCCAATGATGAATCCTCATAGCCTACTATCACTTCAAAGGAATGTTCCTCGGATTATTACATCTCTTGCCTCAGGACTGACATGCCTTGAAATGCATTTCGAGGACGGAACAGATGTCAATGACCGTGTCTTGGAGCTGTCACCATGCTTCCGAGCTATGTTTTCCTCTGCCACAAATCTTCAAGCCGTCCATGTTGGCTTTCCCACGCGGACACCACTTGACTTGAGCCTTGAAGATGTTTTTCATTACGTAAAGTGGGACAAGCTTCGTGCCTTTGGTATCCAAGCCTGGCGCCTGGAGGCTGACGCGATTATCGACCTAGTAAGACGTCATAGGAAAACTTTGAGGGGTTTGCGTCTCCGCGACGTACTTCTTAAAGACGGAAGTGCTTGGAAAGACATCCTCTTTATCTTACGGATGGAAATGGAACAATTGGACTGGGTGAGCTTACGCAGGATCGATTATTCGCAGCACTTCGACGAGATCTTCGAGATAGCGAAGCAAAGCATCGAAGTCCTAGACGACCCACCTGCCAGCGGTAGTGACAGCGACGAAGAAGACGAATTTTCCCGACATCTTGATGATACAGAACAAGACGACGAAAGTGAAGGGGAAGACTCTGACGAAAATAGCAACGCGGACACTGACCACGGGCCTGATGCAAATGAGTTTGCCCTTTCACCCGATACCCCTACGTCAATGCCTTTTTGTACTTGTTCGAGGAGCAGTTGTCCTACCAACCCAGATGAGTTAGGAGACAATGGTCAATCTGTGACGTATCAACAGAGGAAAATGTGGGAGAAATGGGTGTGCGGACGGTGTGCTGAGCATTGCTGACGTTTATGACTCAAGTCTTGGGTCATTCAACCTTGGCGGCATTGCAGTCGGTAAGATAAGGAACGAGGCATGAATCGGAAATTGTCCCATGCAGGGCGATACGATTGTGCCTACGACCTACTCATCTGCCTATATATGGCCTTCAATGACCAATGTTGCACATTTACCCTGCGACCAGGCTGGCACCTCCGAATTCTTCAACAATCGACGCCAGGGTCAATGACCCAACTCAAACTCCTTTGAGGATCTCAAATTTCCAGCAGCACTATCTCTCAATCTTTGGACTTTTGGCTACGAATGGCGAATCCAGATGTACAACATTGTAATAATTGGAACAGGAATCTGGTTTGGGTGCGTATATAAAGGAGTCTGGGTATGCTCCAGTGGTAGAAATGGCCTACATTATATCAACGCGAAGGGTAGGGCCAGACATCGCATTCAGCGCATTCATCGTTGCATAAGTTTTACATAGCAGGGACCGTGTGCCGAGTGGAAACCATGCTGCCTCCCTCTCAGCTTGTCCCCCAACTCTCCAAATTCTCGACGACAGGCACTCTGCCGGAACGTGTGATGATCCACTCGACCTCCGCATCCCCCTCATTGACCTCCTGATGCTCGGCGTGAGCAGGGATCAGGGCAAAGTCGCCTTTCTGCAGGACCTGTCTCTTCTTCCCGCCCTCGGACACGACCGCTCCTCGGCCGCGAACACAGTAGACGACCGTATCCTGCTCGCCGTGGTGGTGGATGGCGGATGAGGAGTGAGGTTTGGCTATCATGACCGAAGCACTGATGTTGTCGCTCTTGTCTATGATGGCGCCCTTGCGAATCATGCCTTCGGTCTGGCCAGTGTTCGAGTGCAGATCGGTGGATTTGGTGACTTCGACTGGAGCAGCCATACTCACTCACTCGCAGTGCCAGTCGAGCGGATGGTGGAAGTATACCAGATGTGCAGCAAGGAGTCTGACACAATGCTTCAGTTCTTCGAAGAGTCAGTCAATGCTGTACTTTCGACCAGGAGCGTCCCGTGGTCGAGGAGTGGAAGTGTGACAACATCGATCGCCCAGCCCGTCCCCACAGCCGAGGTCCGCAGGGAAAGGCTCCACCGCGCCAGTCACGCGGAGCACACCGGCCAATTAAAACAGACAGCGACCGCTGACCCTCCTGACGAAAGCGGACCAGCGAAATAGCAGCAGCCACGATAATCACTGCTGTTGGCGTCGGTCGTATTGTGGGGAATTAGCGTGTTCACTGTTCCGAGGCATCTTGGATAGACAGCCATCCTCACAACTCCCTTAATATCGTTGTCCGTCTCTGCACCTGCCTTTGTACCCGACATCGACCTTCACACTCCTTGGATACGACACGCCTTTTCCTGTTCATCCACAATGTCTAACATCCTTTCCAAAGATGAGGTCGCCGGCCACAAGACCAAAGACGATCTCTGGTAAGTAGACTTCTTCCCTTCCTCCGATATCATTGTCTGATGCTATTCAATAG
>JAABUP010005964.1_pt1 | contig 17938 bp, 6 predicted proteins | sample 5559201 | NCBI WGS metagenome assembly JAABUP01 (sample SAMN10711887, study PRJNA513373) | rock metagenome | isolation source: Antarctica rocks | place: Antarctica
GCGAGCCGCGTGACGCTGGTCGCCAGCACAATTGCGGGCAACACGGCGACCGAGGGCGGTGGCCTCTACGACGCGCCCAACAACGCATCCACCAACCCCGTGACCCTGAGCCAGACGATCCTGGCGGCGAACAGCGCCACCGCCGGACCCGATTGCAGCGGCCCGCTCGCGTCCGGCGGGTATAACCTGGTCGGCACGGTCAGCGGGTGCGGCTTCTCCAGCGCCGACGGTGACCAACAAGGCCTCGATCCCCGGCTGGGTCCACTGGCCCACAACGGGGGACCTACTCCCACGCGCGCCCTGTCGCTCGGCAGCCCCGCTGTCGACGCGGCGCCCTTCGCCGACTGCAGCGACGCGCACGGCGCGCGGCTGGCGACCGATCAGCGCGGGGTCACCCGCCCGCAGCCACTCGGCGGAAAGTGCGACATCGGCGCCTACGAGTTGGCGCAGGCGACCACGCCCCCTGTCTCCGGGACCATCTCGGCGTGGGGCGGCAACCGCGGGGGGCAGTTGGGCGACGGCAACACCGCGTCGAGCTCCAGCCCCGTGGCGACGAGCGGCCTGACCGACGTCGTGGGGCTGGCGGCGACATCGGACAGCAGCCTGGCCGTGACCGCCGACGGCGCGGCCTACGCCTGGGGCAGCAACAGCAACGGTGAGCTCGGCATCGGCACGACCGACACGAACGCCCATCCCACGCCCGTGCAGGTGAGTGTCATCAGCAACGTGGTCTCGCTCGCCGGGGGTGGCGACACCATGGGCAACGCCGTCCTGGCCCTTTTGTCCGACGGCAGCGTGTGGGCCTGGGGCAGCGACCGCCGCGGGCAACTGGGCGACGGCGCGGCCGACAACACCCCGCACGCAACCCCCGCGCGGGTGCCCGGCCTGACTGGCGTCATCGGCGTCGCCACGAGCGGCCTGCACAGCCTCGCCGTCAAGAACGACGGCACGGTGTGGGCCTGGGGCGACAACAGCTCGGGCGAGCTCGGCATCGGCACGGCCGACACGGACGCCCACCCCACGCCCGTACAAGCGCCCATCAGCGACGTCGTCGCGGTGAATACGACGGGCCAGGACGGCGCGAGCTTCGCGGTCAAGCGCGACGGCACCCTGTGGGCCTGGGGCTCGAACAACTACGGCCAGCTCGGCCTCGGCAACAACACCGACGCGTACACCCCACGCAGGTGCCGGGTCTGAGCGACATCGTGGCCGTCCAAACCGCCGGCGGCCACAGCATCGCGCTCAAGCGCGACGGGACTGTCTACACTTTCGGCGAGAGCGTCAGCGGGCAGGGCGGTAACGGCAGCCTCAACGGGACCAACACTCCGGCGCAGGTCGCCGGCTTGGGCGATGTCGCCGCCGTCAACGCGTCCATCTTCAACAACGTCGCGGTCAAGCGCGACGGCACGGTCTGGACGTGGGGCAACGACGACGCCGGGCAGTTGGGCTATCCGCAGACGCAGACCGATTCGTATCAGATCAGGAGATATTGTCAGTTCTCCTACTGTCAATCCCGACCCAAGCAAGTGCCCGGGGTCTCTGGCGCCGTGGCGGTCGTCGCCGGGCACGGCCACACTCTCGCGCTGACGGCGCCCTCGGCCGTCGTGACGGACACGCCGACCGTACCCCCCGCGACGGGCACGGCGACGCCGACCTCCACCGCGACGGACACGGCGACGCCGACCCCCGCGGCCACGCCGGGCACGCTCTTCACCGCCCCGGTCACGTATCCGGTGCAGGGCGACTCCTCCTCCTCCGTGGCCATCGCCGACCTCAACGGGGACAGCCATCCCGACCTCGCTGTCGGGGGCCTGTACGCATCGGACATCAACGTGCTGCTCGGCGACGGCAGCGGCGCGTTCCCATCCAACACCGCTTATCCCGCGAGCTATTCGCAGAGCGTCGCCGTGGCCGACATCACCGGCGACGGGTATCCCGACCTGGTCTACACCGACGACTCGATCGCCGGCGTCGGCGTGTTGCCGGGGGACGGTAGCGGCGTCTATACCACAACTGCGACGGAATACTCGGCCGACTCCGCGCCGGTCGCGCTTGCTGTGGGCGACCTCAACGGCGATGGCCGGCCCGACCTTGCCGTGGCGTGCGCCGATGCGCGGACGGTCGCCGTGCTGTTCAACGACGGCGCGGGCGGCTTGAGCCAACCCGTTACCTACACTATCGGCGGTTCCCCGACCTCCATCGCCATCGCCGACCTCGACGGCGACGACCGGCCCGACCTCGTCGTCGGCAACGCGGGCGCCCAGGTCAGCAACAACGAAGGCGGCTACTCCGTGACCGGCAGCGGCGTCAGCGTGCTGCTCAACACGGGGAACGGCGCCTTCGGGAGCGCCCAGACCATCCCCGGCGCCTACTATCCCACCGCCGTCGCGGCGGCCGACCTCAACGGCGACGGATACCCCGACCTTGTCGTGACCAGCCGCGACTACAATGGTTACTCGTCGGGCGACGGGGTGCGCGTCCTGCTCAACGACGGCGCGGGCCGCGCGGGCCAATTCGGCGCGGAGACCCGCTACGCGGCGGGCGCGAGCCCCTCCTCCGTGGCCATCGCCGACCTCGATGGCGACGGCCACCCGGACCTCGCCGTGGCCGACCAGACGGACCCCGGCGCCGTATCGGTGCTCCTGGGCGACGGCGCGGGCGGCTTCACTGCCGGAGGATCCTACGCGGCCGGCAGCAACCCCGTCTACGTCGCGGCGGGCGACCTCAACGGCGACGGCAATCCCGACCTTGCCGTGGCCGGCGCGGATGTCACCGTGCTGATCAACACCTCGCCGTCCCGCGCCGGCACCCCGACGGCTACCGCCGGCACGGCGACCGCGACCAGCACGGCGACCGCGACCAGCACGGCAACGCCGGGCGCGACCGTGACGGATACCAGCACGGCAACGCCGACCGCGACGCCACCCAATCTGCCTTCGCCGGCTGGCACGGCGACGGAGACCGCGACGGAGACTCCCACGGACACGCCGACCGCGACCTACACCCCGAGCGCCCCCCCGACCGATGTCCCCACGCGCACGCCCATGGCCACGTCGACCGTGGCCCCCTCGGCCACGCCCATCGACACCCCCCCCGGCGGCTACTGCTTCGACCGCACCGTCGGCGGCTGGCGCTTCGTCGCCGCTGGCTGTCCCCAGAACGGGACCGTTACAGACGTGCAGGTGACCGCCCCCGGCGGCCTTCAATTGGCGGCCACGCTGCCGCTGCTGCCCAGCCTGCCCGTCGACGGTGGCAACAATCTCCGCCGACCTGTCCACCTGCCCGATCTCTCGCTCGTCCTGGTGGGCTTCCCCGTCATGGCAGGGGGGGCCACCGTCGACACCGACGGCCTCACCGTCATGACCGCGACGCTCGCGCTCCCCAACGCCTTCGGCGGGAGCAGCATCGACGCGCACGGCCTGCACATCGGGACCAATGGGTCGATCAGCGGGACGGCGACCTTCGCCGCCCAGGACGCGCGCTTCGACGTCGGCGTTTTCGCGCTCGACGCCTCCGGCATCACGCTGACGCGCGACGGGCTCGGCGCCTCGACCTTGACCTTGACTCTCCCGCGCACCTTGGTCCCCGCCGGCGTCGACAACACGCTCATCGGCCACGACGTGCGGCTCGACGCCGACGGCACGTTCGGCGGCCGCGTCAACCTGCCCGACACGAGCGCCCTGCTGGCCGGCTTCCCCGTCGCGCTCCACCAGGTGCGCTTCGACGGCAATCGGCTAACTATTGGCAGCGCGAGCTACACCCTGCCCCCGAGCGTGTCCAGTAGCCCGCCGGTCACCCTGACCGGCGCGAACCTGAGCATCGACGCGAGCGGCACGATCAGGGGCGCCCTCGGCGCCGGGGCGGCCACGGTGGCGCTCGACGGCTTCGTGGCGCGGACGGGTCCCATCACGCTGAACGGCGACGGGCTGCGCCTCGCCGGGGTCGCGCTGACCTTGCCCGACAGCTTCAGCGCGGCTATCGGATCCACCGGCCCCGTCACGGTCAGCGCCGGCGACGCGGCGATCGACCCCGCCGGGAACGTGGTTGGCACGCTGAGTCTCTCGCCGATCCATGCCGCTTTCCAGGGGCTCGCGCTCGACGCGACCGGCGTGACGCTGGGCAACCACGCGCTGCGCTTCGACACGTTCACGCTCACGCTGCCCGCGTCGTTCACCGACGCGGCCGGCAACCCTGTGCGGCTCACCGCGCGCGGGGTCTCCATCGACAAGAACGGCAACGTGGTCGGCACGCTCGTCCTGTCGCCGGCGCACGTCGATTTCCACGGCTTCGCGCTCGACACCGCGCCGATCAGCCTGGGCAATCACCTGCTCAGCACCGACGCGCTCACGCTCACGCTGCCTATTACCCTGTTCGGCGCGACCGCCTCCGGCGCGCCGTACCAACTGGTGGGAAGCGGCGTATCCTTCGACGCGGCCGGACACTTGAGCGGGACGGTCGACCTCGCGCCTACCGCCGCCGACGCGCAGAGCGGCCCGCCGGACGCCGGCGACCCCACGGATGCAGGGGGCGCCGCGCTCTCGGTCGCGTCGCTCGCGTCCGCCTCCTGGGACGGCCGGTTGCCGGGTGGCATGTCCCGGGAGCGCCAGCTGCCGGGCGGCATGGGGTCGCCAGGGGCTGTGACTGCTAAGCCTGCGACTGCGGTCGCATGGCAGCGCGCGAGCACTGCGGCGCCACAGGTGGGTGAGAAATTCATGCTCTCAGCCCAACCGCAGTCGGCGTACGCTGCCATGCGACCGCAGTCGCAGGCGTCACCGGCGCTCGGCAGGGCGCTGGCGGCGTGGGGCGCGCCGGACGTGCCGCTAGCGTTGTACCGCGTCGTGCCGCGCCCCGGCGCGCCCCACGCCGCCAGCGCCGTTTCCCGGCCGGCAAGCCGCTTTATAATGCTCGACGCGGAGCGCGCGGCCGCCGACTTCGCGGCGCGCACGGGGGTCCTCGCCATCCGGCCGGCCCTGTTCGACGAGGCGCCGCTGCACGCCGGCTTCGAGGGCTTCGTCCTCGACGCGAGCGGCTTCACCTTGAACGACGCCGCGCTGGGCATCGCGGCCATGACCGTAACCCTGCCCCTCTCCAACACCGACGGCAGCGGGCCGGCGCAGCTCACCGGCGTGGGCATCGGTATCGCCTCCTCAGGGGCCGTCAGCGGGACGCTGGGCCTGCCGCACTACGCCGGCAGCCTGTTCGGTTTCCCCACCGCCGCCGACAACCTCCGGCTGGGCGACCACGCCCTGCGCCTCGACGCCATCACCGTGACGCTCCCGCTCTCCAACACCGACGGCACAGCCCCGGCGCAGGTGGTGGCCCGCGGGGGCGGGGCCAATCCCGCGCCGGTCAGCATCGACCCACACGGCAACGTCATCGGCGCGTTGAGCCTGGACCACTTCGCGGGCAGCTTCTTCGGCTTCGGCCTCGCCGCCGACAACGTGCGCCTGGGCAACCATGCCCTGCGCGTCGACGCCATCACGGTCACCCTGCCCCTCTCCAATAGCGACGAGACGGGGCCGCTGCAGCTCACCGCCAGCGGCGACAACGCCAGCGGCGTCGGCATCGACGCCAAGGGCAACGTGACCGGCAACCTCGGCCTCGCCCACGCCGCCGGCAAGCTGCTCGGCTTCGACGCGACCCTCGACCGGCTGAGCCTCGGCGACCACGCCCTGCGCGTCGGGGCCATCACGGTCACCCTCCCACTCTCCAACACCGACGGCACCGGCCCAGCCCTGCTCGTGGCGACGGGCAGCCGCACCGACCCGAGCAAGCCCATCAGCATCGACGCCAAGGGTCACGTCGATGGCGACCTGACGCTCAGCAGCCTGAAAGGCAGCCTGTTCGGCTTCCCCACGGCGGTCAGCAACTTGACCGTGGGCGACCACCTCGTGTCCGTGCAGGCCATCACCGTCACGCTGCCCTTCTCCAACAGCGCGGGCACGGGTCCGGCGCTGCTGGTGGCGCGCGGAGACAACGGCAACCCGGTGAGCATCGACACCAAGGGGCACGTGACCGGGAACTTGAGCCTCACCAGCCTGAAGACCACGCTGCTGGGCTTCCCCACCGAAATCAGCAATCTGACGCTGGGCGACCACGCCGTGTCGATCAGGGCGCTCACGGTGACGCTGCCGCTAAGCGCCACGGGCGGCACGCCCACGCCGTACCTGTTGACGGCGACGGGGGTGCGCATCCGCTCCGACGGCTCCATCGCGGGCACGATCGGCCTCTCCGAGCTCCACGGCTCGTTCCTGGGCTTCAAGCTCGACACCGGCAAGGTCACGCTGGGCAATCACATGCTGACCCTGGCCAGCTTCGCGCTCACCCTGCCCGACCTGTTCGGCAAGGACGCCAGCGGCGCCAACCGGCAGATCACGGCGAGCGCGCCGGTCTCGATCGACAACAAGGGCCACGTCGTCGGCACGGTACAACTGCCCGACCTGGACACCACCTTCCAGGGCTTCGAGTTCCACGGGCGCGGCATCACGCTCGGCAGCGGCGGCATCGGCATTGCCGACGCCAGTGTGCCCGTGCCCTACCTCACCCTTTCGGGCGGCGCGCCCGCGACGCTCCACGGCAGCCTCAACCTCGCCTCTGTGACAAGCGCCGCGGCGTCGCTCGGCCTGTCCAATGTGGATGTCACCTACGGCGGCAGCCTTGGCGGCCTGCACCTCGTCAACGCGAGTCTCGGCAGCGGTGGCATCGCCGTCGACCTGACCTATCCTCTCCCGGCCATCTTTGGCGGTGATGGCGTCACGCGGTTGGAGGGCATGCTCAACGTCACTGTCGCGGGCGGCGGCTACTCCGCGAACGCTACCCTCTCGCTCCAGGGCGGGGGCGGCGGCCGGCGCGCGTTCACCTTCGGCGGCTTCGCCGCGAGCGCGGGCGCGGTGAGCCTGTCTATCGGCAGCGGCACGGGCATCGCGCTCACGGCGACGGACGTGCGAGTACTACTCACCGGGCTGAGCGACACGGCCATGCTCACGGGCAATCTCAGCGCCGGCTTCGCCAACGGCGCGTTCAGCATCGGCGGCAACCTCAGCGCGTCCAATATCCCGATCTCCTTCGGCGGCTTCCAGATCATGGTCGGCTCGCTCACGTTGGGCAGCACCGGCACCTCTCTGGACCACGCCACGGTCACGCTGCCGGACATCGCGGCCACGCCGCTGGTGCTGCAGGGCAGCCTATATGTCACGCGCGACCCCGCCAGCGGCCGTATCACCTTCAACCGTGCCAACCTGGGCCTGAGTTCCGCCAGGGTCAGCCTCTTCACGCTCCCGGCCACGCTGCAGAACCTGAGCCTGGGCCTGGGTGGGCCGGACGGGCACACCGCGACGCTCACGGTCGGCTCGGCCGCGGTCGACCTCTCGGGGCTGGGCGGGCTCGTCGACAACCTCTCGGTCACATCGCTCGCGGTGAGCAACCTCTCCATCGTGGTCGACACGTCCCGTTCCGGGTTCCACGTCAAGTTCTCCGGCGGCGCGATCAGCGCCGGTTTCTCATTTGACGCCATCGGCGGGCACGTCGTCGTGCAGGGACTCACCTTGCGCAACGACGACGCGGGCGAGGGTATCGGCGCCCGCGCCATCAACGTGACCCTGCCGTCGGCGCTCGGCGGGTCACAGGTCTCGATCAACGATTTCCTGCTCTTCACCACCGTCGATAAGCAGGGTGTGCGGCACTACGGCATGTATGGGGCGGGCCGCACACCGAGCTTCGGGTTCGACCTCGACATCGCGCGGGTGACGGCGACGGGGGGCATCCAGCTCGGCCTCGGCGCCAACGGGTTCTACATCGGCGTGCCCAAGCTGGATCTGTCCCTGCCCGACCCGCTCGGCGGCGGCGTCTCGCTTACCGGCCTGAGCTACGACCGACAGGGCTTCCATCTGGGGGGCGTGGGCGGCACGATCCACGCGGCGCTGCCCGCCATGAACTTCGCCGCCTTCCGCATCGACCACGTGTCGGCCGACCTCGCGATCTCCACGGTGGCGGGCAGGCGCGCGCCGGTCTTCGTCTTCGCCGCGCAGGGCGACCTCATCCTGAACGGCGTCAACGACGGGAGTGGTGCGGCCGGCATCCACGTCGAGGTGCAGGTCGGCTCGGTCGTGTCGCCGTACAAAACGGTCTTCCGCGGCCTCACCATCAATATCGAGCTGCCCGCCGGCCTCGCCATCCCTATCGGGCCGACGCCGTTCGGCATCAACGGCGGCGGCGGCGGTGTGAACGTCCTCGACGAGGGGGGGCACGCGGTCTACGCGTTCCACCTCGACGTGCATGTCATCACCATCGTCGACGGGGGCAACTTGCTCAGCGGCGACGTGCGCGCCGCCATCACGACCAACGGCAACCTCGGCCTCAGCGCCAACGCGACCGTGCTCAAGTTCATCGGCGGCGGCGGCGGCTTCTGCTTCCGCAACACCGTCCCGCCGCTACAACCCGACGGTAAGACGCGCGACGGCGTCTGCAAGGACATCGGCCCCATGGGACCCCAGATCGAGAAGAGCACGGCGACCGGCATCTTCGCCGAGGTCTACGAGGGGCTCTACGTCGACCGGCCCGACGGCTGCCGGCGCGACCAGGACGAGTGCATCAGCCTGGTCGGCTCGGCCTACGCGCACTTCTGGAAGGATACAGACGGCGCCGAGGTCGCGGCGATCCTCGGCGTGCGCTTCAAACTGCCTGAGGGCTCGATCTGGCATTATCTCCCGCCCTTCGACGTCGTGGTCGGGGCGCAGGCCCAGCTCGGCAAGTTCACCTACCAGACCGGTCCGCGCCGCGTGTTCGGGGTCAAGGGCGATGTCTACGCCCAGGGGCCGTGCGTCAACATCCCCTTCACCGATATAGGTGGTTGCCTCTCCTTCTCCAAGAGCGTCTTCGTGCAGCTCAGCGATGGATTGGATATCCACCTGACCGGCTCGGACGACTACACCCTGTACGACACCGTCGGCGCGCCGCCGCCCGACGCCACGGTCCAGCCGAATGACGTGTCCTCGTGCGCGCAGTTCCCCACCTTCACGCCGGTCCCCACCGCCACATGGACCCCGCGCCCCGGGGTGCCGGTCTATCGGCCGCCCGTCGGCGCGGCGACGGCCACACCGAAGCCGTCGGCGTGCACGCCGACCAGCACGCCGACGACGTCATCCGCGCCGCCCCTGCCACCCTACCGGCCGCCCGTGACTGAAGGGCCTACAGCGACGCCGACGAGCACGCCGTGGCCCCCGGCGAACGGCACGCCGCAGCCGACGGCCACGCCGCGCACGTACCACTGCATCAACAATAAGTGCGACAACGGGAACTCCATGCCCGCTGCGGCCAGCGCCGGTGTTAGCACGGACGCAGGCGCCTCCTACGACTCGGCCAGCCAGCGCGTCGCGCCCGCCGTGGGACAGGCCGCGTCCGCCTCCACGCTCATGGCCGGCCAGACTGGGAACGGGCCGATACATCAGCGCGACGGCAGCTTCAGCGTCGAGCCCGGGCAGACCGACACTATCTTCGTCCTGAGCTGGCGCCACGGCGACCCCACGCTGACGCTCACGGCGCCCGACGGCACGGTCTACACCTCGATGCGCCCGTCGTCGCGCGCCAACCCGTTTTTCAGGACGACAGCGGACAGCGCCCGGGACGGGCACGAACAGATCATCTACACCTTCCAGCGGAGGCCGCTGGCGGGGACCTGGCGCGTCACGATCGGCAATCTGCATGGCGGCGAGGGCGTTTTCTTCACCATGGGTGGCAACAAACCCCGCCCCGTCCTGCGCGTAACCGCCCCCGCGGCGCGCCGCACCCTCGTGGCCAACCACACGGCGACGCTCGCCGGCACGCTCGGCGGCCGCGGCCTCGATCCGGGCGTCAACACCGTCTCGCTCTACTACACCAACACCCGCACCGCCATCGCCGGGGGCAAGACGGTGCCCAACTACGCTGGCCAACTCATCGCCTCCGGCGTACCCGTGCGCGGCGGCCGCTGGAGCTACCGCTGGGACACCAGCACCCTGCCGGCCGGCACGTACGACGTCTACGCCTCGCTCGACAACGGAGCCGGGCCGGCGGTCAACGCCTACGCGGCGGGGACGGTGCGCGTGGCGCAGCCGGCGCTGCCCGGCGACCCGCGCGCCGTCATGGCCACGCAGGGCGGCCGCCAGCTGCGCATCGTATGGGCGCCGCCCGCCTACTCAGGCAACGTTGCCGGCTACGCGCTGCGCTGGCGCACCAGCAATATGCCCGGTGGCCACTACTACACCTACACCCTCGGCAACCGCGAGAGCTACGACCTGGCTGAAACCCTGACCGACGTGCGCTATTCCGCCACGGTCTCCGCTTACGATGTCTTCGGCCATCAGAGCCGCGCCGTCCTCGTACGCCTGGCGGCGCCGGTGGCGAATCGTCGGGGCGCCGACTACCGTGCGGACGCCGGGCGTATCAGCATGAACGCGGGCGGCTATGCGTCGATCCCCCTACGCGTGCGCCCGCTTGGCAGGGCGACGGGCGGAGCGTCCGACATCGTACGCATCGCCATAAGCGGCGCGCCGGCGGGCGTCACCGTCCAGCCTTCCGTCGACGCGCTCAATCTGTTCGCGCAGCCGGGCGGCCTCATCGCGCCCGTGCTGCAGGTGCAGACGTTCGCCATGGCTCGCCCGGGGGCGTACCGCCTGCGCGTGACCGTGCGGCAGGATGGCACGGGCCGCGCTCGGATCGCCACGGCCGTGCTGGTGGTGCGGGTCGGTATGGCCAGCCGCGTCTATGTGAGCGCCGGGCGAGCCAGCAAGCGAGGCCGCCTGCTGGCCGTCCCGGTCGTCGCCCGCGTCGTCGACACCTCGGGCACGCCGGTCGACGACGGGACGGGCATCCAGCTCACGGCCTCGGCCGGCGCGCTACAAGCGATCCGTGTCGCCATGCGCGGCGGTCTCGCGCGGACGACGCTGCTCTACGCGCCGGGGCAACACCCGGTCGTCACGGCCGACGCGTTCACCGCCAAGGGCGCGACCCTCGTCGGCGCGGCGCCGCGCGGGGCGTTCCGGCTGCGCTTCTTCGCCGCCTCGGCGCGGCGGCACGAGGACATCGTGCTGCGCAACCCGTTCGGCGTCCCGATGGCGGCGCGGCTCTACCTGCACGTCGACGCGGGGGCGGGTGGCGTCACGCGGCAGGTCGTGCCGGTGCAGGTGTTCGGGCACGACACGGTGGTGGAGGATGTGCGCAGTCTCACGGCGGGGCGGCCGCTGGTCGGCGTGGTAGTGGAGAGCGACCTGCCGGTCTACAGCGAGCGCGTCGCCCACGCCACGGTGCGTCGCGTGGTCGTGCGCGGGAAGCGGCCCACGGTTGTGACCAGGGAGGTGGTCGCGGGCCGCTCGGGCGGCGTCGCCGCGTCGGCGGCGACCTACCGCCTGCGGTTGCCGGTGGGACGCCACGCGCTCGACCTGTACAACCTGGGGACGCGGTCGGCTCGCGTCGTCATGTCGATCGGCGGGGCGGGCGGCCGTGTCGCCGCCACGGTGAAGCTCATCCTGGCGCGGGATCGTTCGAACCGCCTCGACCTCGCGTCGCAGCTCAAGCGCGCGCAGGAGGGGGCGGCCGATAAGCGCACCGCGGGCCGTGGGAGCCACGCCCATGTCGCGCCGGCGGTCACCGTCACGGTGCGGGCCACGGCGCCCATCGTCGTGGAGGTTGAGCCGTAAGGGGCGATACCCTGGGAGCGCAATCGCCCGATCCGGCTATCATGGCGCGCGACAGGTCTGAGGCCTGAATAGATCCGGGGGCGCGAGGGCCTCGTCCGCGCAGACGAGGCCCTCGCCCCCCCGCGCCCCCCCCGCCCCCGGACCGCAATGCTTCAGGGCCGTGCCGCGACTCTCATGAGTCGCGGCGCTGGTAGTTGGGCGCTTCTTTGGTCACAGCCACCGAGTGGGGGTGGCTCTCGAAGAGGCCGGCGTTGGTGATGCGCACCATCGGCTTGGTGCGTAGGTCGGCCAGGTCGCGCGCCCCCGTGTAGCCCATGCCCGCGCGCAGGCCGCCCACGATCTGGTAGATCACCGCGCCGACGGGCCCCTTGTAGGAGATGCGCCCCTCGATGCCTTCGGGCACGAGCTTGGAGACCTCGGTCACGCGCTCCTGGCGATAGCGGTCGGTGCTGGTGCGCGTGCGCATGGCGCCGATCGAGCCCATGCCGCGGTACTCCTTGAATCGCTCGCCATTGTACAGGATGACCTCGCCCGGACTCTCGTCGGTCCCGGCCAGCATCGAGCCGAGCATCACGGCGCTCGCGCCCGCCGCCAGCGCCTTGACCACGTCCCCCGAGTACTTCACGCCGCCGTCGGCCACGATCGGCACGTCGTATTCCGCGGCCACGCGGGCGCACTCGGCGATGGCCGTGATTTGTGGCATACCCACGCCCGTGACCACGCGCGTGGTGCAGATGCTTCCCGCTCCCACCCCGACTTTCACTCCGTCGGCGCCGGCCTCGATCAGGGCGCGCGCGCCCTCGGCCGTGACCACGTTGCCCGCGATCAGGTCGGTGTCCGGGTAGCGGCTCTTGAGCTCCGCCGCCGCGCGCACCACGTCGCGGGCGTGCCCGTGCGCCGTATCGAGGACGAGCACGTCGACGCCGGCCTCGACGAGCGCGCCGGCGCGCTTCAGCGCGTCGGTCGTGCCCAGCCCCGCCCCGACGAGCAGGCGGCCGCCGCTATCCTTGGCCGCGTTAGGGTAGGCGCGGCGCTTGGAGATGTCCTTGACCGTGATGAGGCCGGTCAAGCGACCGTTTCCGTCCACGATGGGCAGCTTCTCGATCTTGTGGCGGTGCAGCAGCCGCTCGGCCTCGGCCAACGTGGTGCCCAGTGGCGCGGTGATGAGGTTCTCCCTGGTCATGACGGCGCCGCAGGGGCGGTCCGTGTCCTCCTCGAAGAGCAGGTCGCGGTTGGTGAGGATGCCCACGAGGCGGCCCTGCTCATCGGTGATAGGCACGCCCGAGATGCGGTAGCGGCGCATCAACTCCTGGGCCTCGCCGATGGGCCGGTCGGGCGTGAGGGTGATCGGTCGCGTGATCATGCCGCTCTCGCTGCGCTTGACGAGGTCGACCTCCGCGGCTTGCTCCTCTATCTTGAGGTTACGGTGCACCACGCCAAGGCCGCCCTGGCGTGCCACGGCGATGGCCATGGGTCCCTCGGTCACGGTGTCCATGGCCGCGCTCAACAGTGGCACGTTGAGGGTAATGCGGCGCGTCAGGCGCGCCGAGATGTCTACCTCCTGCGGGTGCATATCGGATTCGCAGGGTACCAGCAGGACGTCGTCGAACGTCAAAGCATCGTGATCGTGGCGTAGGTTCAAGGGAGGGTCCTCCGGGAAGGGGTAGCCCGGCGCTCTCGCGGATAGTCCCGCTCGTGCTCGTGTTACCCAGTGGTGTTGGGGCAGATTGTTGTCCTATTGTCGCAAAGCGTCGGGGTACCTGCAAGCAACATTATCCTTATGAGTGAGGGCTCCCCTTGACCAATAGGGGGGCCGGCCGCTATTCTTAGTGTGGTTGCAACACTAACAGCGCCGGTGGAGACCTATGTCCCCTACGTTCCCTGCGTCCCAGCAGCACGACGAGCAATACGGCGAGCAGCACGACGACGCGTCGGCGCACCCTCACCCGTCGGTGACGGTCGATGTGGTGGTTTTCGCCATGTTCGGTTCGCTGGACAACGGTGACAACGGCGACGAGGGTCCGGCAAACGGCGACGAGGGTCCGGCAAACGGCGACAGGGGGCAGGGGCGCGGCCGCGAGCAGGACGCGCCGGACGATCGATCGTCGAACGGCCACCTGGTTGTGAGCAACGGCCCCGAGGATCTGATGGCGGACGAGCCGGAGTTGCGCGTCCTGCTGGTGCGCCGGCGCGGCGAACCCTTCCGGGGCTGTTGGGCCATCCCGGGTGGCTTCGTGCGCATGCGGGAGAGCCTCGACGATGCCGCGCGGCGCGAATTGGAGGAGGAAACGGGGCTGCGCGATGTCTACCTCGAGCAACTTTACACGTTCGGGGGTCCCGACCGCGACCCGCGCACGCGCGTGATCAGCGTGGCCTACTATGCCCTCCTACCAGGACACGTGCAGGAACCGCGCGCCGACGACGATACCGGCGAGGCGCGCTGGATCGCGGTGACGCGCCTGCCGGCGAACCTCGCCTTCGATCACGGAGAGATTCTCGATCTTGCCTTGCGGCGTCTGCGTGCCAAGGCCGACTACGCCGGCATCGCGCGCGAGTTCTTGCCGCCGCGCTTCACGCTGCGCCGCTTGCGCCGCATTTATGAGATTGTGCTGGGGCGCCAACTCGACCGCGCTAACTTCACACGCCGCATCCTGATGGAGGACGACATCGAGGAGACCGGCGAGACCGATCGTAGCGGAGCGCATCGGCCAGCCAAGCTCTATCGCTACAGGCGCGATCACGTCCGTGGCACGCGGGACAAAGAGTGAGCGCCGGGTATGTTTCACGTGGCACATCGTGTCACGCCGGGAATTCAGCCTCTGTTTCGAGGCTGTTGCCGTCGAAGCCGGGCACAGGGGTGTTGCCGGTGGCGCCGACGATGCCTGTGCTGATCGGGAGCGAGTCGCCGTAGCCGGCGGGCCCATAGTCGGCCCTGGCATCCTCCGTATCGTCAGTAGCCGCTATAAACTCGCCTTCGGCGCGGCCCGGCGCCGAGCGTATCTCGTTGAGCGCCTCGTCGGCGCTGGAGAATCGTTTGCTATCGGGCAGGCGCAGGTAGACTATGTCCGGCAAGTCGGGTTGCTGCGCGCGCATATCGTTGCGCGTCAGCCCGCGCTCTCCGTAGTCGAGCCGCTCCAGCAGGACGTGAGCGTGTTCCAGCGGTGTCTCTTGTGCCATGGCTTCCTCCGCTATCGGGGTGCGCGGCGCCTCTCGAGGGCGCCCCACGCGGGGCGGCCGTGAGGATTATTCCCCGAGCTCGCGCCGCGACGACATCGTAGACTGGTATGGGAGCAAGATGGGGGCCATAGCCAAGCGGGGGGCGGCGCGGCGAAGCGAGCGGGCGGCCGGGCGGGGAGAGTGCCCCGGAAGCTAGCCTATTTGGGTCCACTAGCCCTTTTAGGGTATGGCGCGGGGTTGACAGCAGCGCCGGTTCTCCCTACCCTATCGTAGATAGCGCACGCGCCCATGGGCGGGGCGCAAGCGACAGATTGTAGGCGCCGGGCCGCGAAAACCGCCGATAGCGCGCATACCGCATAACGACATACGGGAAGAGCTTGAGTCGCCGGCCTCGCTTGCTCGGGGGACGGGCGGGCCAGCACTGTGAAGGGAAGCGTAACATCATGACCGACTCCTCTCCATCCAAAATCCTGATCGTCGAGGACGAGCCCGATATCCTGGGTTTGCTTGCCGACCATCTCAGCGAAGAGGGGTATGCGACGCTGACGGCCGCGACCGGAACCGACGCGATCGTGCGGGCCAGGCAAGAGCGGCCGGACCTGATCCTGCTCGACGTCATGATGCCGGGCATGGACGGGTTCGACGTCTGCAACATCCTGCGCGACCTGCCCGAGACGCGCGCTACCCCCATCATCTTCCTGACCGCCGTCGCCGAGATGTCGCGCAAGCTCATGGGCTTGCGGCTGGGGGCGACCGACTACGTCACCAAACCGTTCGACCTGCGCGAACTGACGGTGCGAGTCGAGGTGGCCCTGCGCGACCGCGGTGAGGTGGTGGGCGCGCGGGAGCGCGAGCCGCAAGAGCGTGTTTAACCCTTCTTCAGCTGGCGGCTTCGGCGACGTTCTCCGGCCCGATGTCCACCCACCCGCGCGAAACGGCGGCGCACTCGGCGGCTAGCGCCGTGGCGGTCGCGACGCGCGCCATGGATAGGCCCGAGTCGCCAGCCTCCCCGCGCGCCTGGGACACTACCAGGCGTAGCGATGCCCGGATCATCTCGAGGTACTCCGTACGACGGTCGCGCGGCCCGCGCGCCACGAGCGCCGCACGGTCGTCGTCCCCGATCGATACCTCCGGCAGCGCGGTCGCGCCCAGCACGGCTGCGACCGCGGCGACACGGTCTGCTGGGCAGCGGACCGTGAGGCGTGTCGGTATCCAGCCGTCGATGCGCGCCTCGCCGCCGTCGAACGCGGCCAGCACGGTGCAGCCCGTCGCGCTGGGGTTCGTGTCGAAGGCGTGGTAGACGCTGGCCACGGCGCCCCGATCGTGCGCTGTCGTGATGAGCCGGCGCGGCCCTACCCCCTCCATGGAGTTCGTCCCCCACGCGCTGACCTCGTGCGCGGGGCCGAGCAGGCGTGTCGCCACGTCGAGCCAGTGGATGTCGGCGGCGAGGGCGAGGCCGCCCGAATGGGACGGATTCCACAGCCAGTGCTCCGGCCCGAACCCCATCGCCTCATCGGCATAGTTCTCGACGGCGACGCGGCGCGCCCAGCCGAGCGCGCCACTGTGCGCGAGGTCGTAGAGCGCGCTGTATAGGCTGTTGTGCCGCAGCACGAGATTGATGCCCAGGGACACGTCGTGCGCCGACGCGGCCGCGACCGCCGCGTCGAACTCGGCCAGGGAGATCCCTAGCGGCTTGTCGCACAGGATGTGCTTGCCGGCCAGCGCGGCGGCCCGGACGAGCGCGAGGCTGCGGTCGGGCGGGGCGCACAACGCGACAACCTCGACCTCGGGCGACGCCAGCAGCGCCATGGCGTCGTCGTACGCCTGCGCCTCGGGCGCCAGGCGCCGGGCGAGGTCGAGGGCGCGCGGCTCGACGTCCGCGATGGTCATGACCCGGACCTCGGGCATGCCGAGGTAGGCCTCGAGACAGAAGCGGCCAAAGGCGCCGAGGCCGACGACGCCAAGCTTCACCGTGCCGGTCGTACCGGCAGACACATTCACGGACTCTGCGACGTTACGCATGGTGTAGGTAGCAATCCTTTTCCGCGACGATCACGGCGGCCGGGGCGGAGTAGCCACTGTCTCAAGACTGGGTATGGATGACGAAGGAGCCGTCTCACGGCCACGAGCGCCGGTGAGATGTGTTGGCGTATAGACGAAGCATCCGCACATGACGGCGTAGCCGGATATCCGGGCTATCCGCCTTCCGCGCGGAGTCGGGAATCCACGAACGCGCCGCACGGGGCACGACAGATTGACGCGAGGCGCGGGGGCGCGGCGGTCGACGCGGCGGGAGAGGAGACGAACGAGGTCTCGTGCCGCGGACCGGCCGGACACCGTGCCGGGGATGGTACCGATGATATGGTAGCGGCGGGCGCGAATTAATGCAATACCCCTATATTTGACACAATCCTCGTTTACCGCCTACTATCATATCGCTACGACGTATCGTAGCGATATGATAGTAGGATAGGAGGAAGCCATGGCGAGCGAGCACCTTATCCTCGGGGTGATCGGCTGGTATCCGTGTTCGGGGTACGACATCAAGGCTGAGTTCGAGCAGGGCGGCGCGGGCATGCTCTCCGGCCTGAACTTCGGCAGCATCTACCCCAGCCTCAAGAAGCTGCGGGACGAGGGTCTCGTCGAGACCGTGCGGGAGGGCGCGGCCGGCCGGCCGCGCACGGTGCACGAGCTGACGGCGCGGGGCTGGGACGAGCTCGCCGCGTGGCTGGAGGCGCCGACGGACTACCCTATCCCCATGCGCGACGAGCTGCTGCTCAAGATGCTGTTCTGGGGGGCCGCGCTGCCCGAGCCCGAGGATCGCGCGCCGCTGGTCGAGCAGCTGGGGCGCAGGCGCGAGCGCACGGTCGAACTGCTCGCCTACATCGCCGACTGGCCCACCAACGGTGTATCCACGATCGACGAGTACGGTATGCTCGTGCTGGACTACCTGCGCGGCCATTTAGGGACGCGGAAAGAATTATGTATCCCGATGACCCGAAGGCATATAAGGGATGTCCACGAACCACTTGGCGAGGTGGGGGAGCCGCGTGAGCTGGGCTTCCACCGCCACCATGGCTCCCTTGGTT
>JAABUP010005965.1_pt1 | contig 17936 bp, 27 predicted proteins | sample 5559201 | NCBI WGS metagenome assembly JAABUP01 (sample SAMN10711887, study PRJNA513373) | rock metagenome | isolation source: Antarctica rocks | place: Antarctica
CTGGCCTATTTTTACAGACAGCACTGCCCTCTTGAGGCCTGCTTGCCTATGGCTTTTGCTTGCTGCTGTGCAGCAAACTTGCCCTCCTGCTGACAACAGGTTTCCTAGGTCAACGCACAGTCAGGGTGAAAGCTCTGCAGCTAGCGCTACGGACGATATCTGCCGCACTGGTCACACCTACGCACGCGTTCGATGGTGTACTAGGCCTACCTGACCGTACCGCCGGTCAGATTGAGCTGTCGTCGCACACGAATTGTTCTGCTAAGCAAGGACTGGTTTTGGATACAGACTTTTGACGACCACTGTAGCTGTACCGGTGCACATGTGCTTGTACAATACAGCACAAGCGGTGCACGTTGCTGTAAACAGCTTCCCAACAAGATGAGGCAGCGACTCTTTTGGCTGTAATGAGACCTGTATGCTGTTATTGCTCTTCCCCACGCAATTCATCAACACTCAATCATCAACACTCGAACCTTGGGTAAACCACGCTGCAAGTAAAACTGTTCACTAGATGAACTACCTAATCAGGAGCATCTGTGCAGCAGCACCTCAGAGCAGAATGCCAAAATACAAACATAACAACACAGCAAAAGGCTGAAGAAAGCTGCATGATGAGCCTATCGCCTGCCGCGGGAAGCAACCCTGCCACGGCTGCCACCTCTGCCTCTGCCCATAGATGAGCCTGCCTTACTGCCTCCTCTACCACCACCACCACCCCTGCTGCTGCTGCCACCTCTACCGCCCCGGCTGCCACCACCTCGGCCACCACCTCTGCCACCACCACCATCCCTGCTACTGCCACCTCTGCCACCGCCATCCTTGCTACTGCCACCTCTGCCACCGCCACCATATCTGGCACCTGCCATATAGCAGCATATAGTCTGAGTACTCAGGAAAGAGAATCGGCACAATGGCAGGAACTTACAGATCAAGCAGGCATGGCATTTCAGGCAGATTGCAAGCACAGTCAGTCATCAACATCAACAGCTGAATCATGCTGATCTCCAAAAGCATGACTACATATCACTGCAGTCAATGTTCACATTTTTGAGACATGACAAAGCAACTCTGGAGCTATACTGGAACTGTCTACCTGGGGATGCAAACATCAATCATAGACATACAAAGCTGCAGACCACGTCCAGCATGAATGGGGAGCAGACACTTCAGGTCACTCCGAGGTGATTGATCTCCTGTTATCTCCATCAACTGAGCTGCTGCAGCTGAATTGTGAGGACCAGCCAAGGGGTGATTAATCTCCTGTCATTTCCGCCAACTGAGCTGCTGCAGCTGAATTGTGAGGACTAGCAAAGATTACAACGGAGTCAACTAGATAACGCAGATCAATCAGATCAAGTTGAATTGTCATACCCGCCCCTGACGAAGCCCCTCTACCCCTATCACCTGGCCTACCCCCCCTGCCAGAAGCAGGGGGGCCATGTGTGGATTTGCTGAACCTGGTGCCGCTGCCAGTAGCCCTACTGCTACCGGCTGCATCGCCTGCTGCACCCCCTCTCTTGTGATCCCCAGACATACGAGACTTCTTCCTCTCTGCATCTTTACGGCTCTTACGGACCTGTGCCATGAGAGGAAAGAGGGTAATGACACTGGCTGAGGTGAGTGATGCTGTCGACCCCTCACCCCAGGTTCCACCCCCAACAGCTCCAACAGACACCAATCAGGACGCTTCAACTGTCCTAGCTCACATCCAGTAGTACCTTCACATGTGATTGCTGCTTTCTAGCATGCCAAAATGGATGCATGATGGCTGAGCCTGATGATGTAGGTTGAGCATGGGCATGCAGGTAGATCACGGTGCAGAAGAGGCTTTTGTTCTCCCAGAGCATGCATGATGCAAGGTTTGCCTTTTGCGCTCTGGCAGCTGATCCAATGCAGCCATCCATGCTGAAGTTACCACAACAGCTCGGGCATGCAACAACATCTCTTCAAAATCAAGCAGTGGCAAAATGTGTGATAACCAGCACTTTCTGGTAGTCTTTACCATGGCAAGTAGTGCATATTTGCAGCAGAATGGCATGTGCAAACCTGTTCCATGGTGCGCAGCTCTGACTTGAAGCCCTTGCCCGAGGCAGGCCCTGTGGGAATCTTGGTCGGGTTGACCCACCCCCGCCCACCTTTCTTGAACCTGCATTAAACACCAACTCTCAGGGTGCAGCAATGGATGCCACACCATCTATTTAGAATATACTATGACTCATTACATAGTACATGCCAATATATATAATATAACACATGATATGTAACATGTAATATGTAATGCACTACATGATGATATATAACATAACATACTGTGCTAGTATTCAAGACTAATCTTTGGACAAGACTGCCAAGAGCTTAGGTCCCAACTTGCTGTAGGGCATGTTGCCATGCAACATGGCTGGCAGCACAGAGGATGCCGTCACTGCGGCACTTGGTGGCAAGTCTCTTGCTGTGTCTTTCGACATGTTCGAAGACATGTCTGTTGCATCTAACTTGTTGGAATTCCCTGTGTCTATGACATTTCTGAAGACGTGTCTGTTGAATCTAAATTGTCAGGGTTTGCTGTCTTTACAAAGTTTGAAGATGTGTCTGTTGTGTCTTACTTGTCTGCTTCTGATGTGCATGTGACTAAACCTCGTACCAAACTGCTGCCGGTGATGCAAGTCACCTGTTGGCAAGATTCTTGCTGTACGCCGCAGAAGCCCCAGACTCTTCCTCTCCAGCGTGAGTGACACGCTTCTTGTTGGCTTTGGCCCATTTCTGGTACAGCCCTGAAGGAGCATCATCTCCAGTCGTTTTGGCCCCACTCTCGGTCTTCAGTCGCTTGCCTGCCTTGATCTCCTCCTTGGGTTGCAGCTGAATGTAGCGCCGCTTCTTCTTGTCCCAGTGGTGTCGCTTCTGAAGGCTTTGCATTGTGTCCTGCAGCACATTTCAGCACTCATACTGACACTCATGTGCAGCAGCAACCTTGACGCTACTCAGCATCGGTATCAATGCTGTATCAGGATCAATCCTGAACGCATGTTGGAGGCTTCGCCCGTCTCTGTTGTGTATCAGATGCATCCCAATCCTGGAGTCAGCAGGATTAGAATGCACAACAAAGAGCACTAGTCAGCGATCGTCAACTGTCCTGAAAGGTCAGCTGAAAGTCCCGGCTTCCGCTTGACAACACCCTTGCAGCTGAGCAGCAGCTGTAATGTCCCGCACACCACAGCATGAAAGCTGTGCAATCACATGTGCCAGGTCCTTAAGGTCCACATTGCAGCCAATTTCTGACTTGCAAGGAGGCAGGGAGGGCACATGCTTGCATACATTCAAATACACATTGCCTGTCTTGCATGCCATGCAACAGGAACATTGTGCTTGATCTTATATTCAGGTTGTGTGCCGTCTAGTCCAAAGCCTGCGACAGGCGTGGGCAAAACAAGCCAAGCTTACATTCTCATCTCCCGCCAAATCCAGCACCATGTCTTCCCCTCTCCCTCCCACAGCAAAGCCTTCCTCAGCGTATCGATTATCTCCCATGTCATACCCTAGATAGAAGTTCTCATCCCTAAACTTGCCGTCCCCACCAGGAGCAGACCCTAGATCCAGAGTGTATCCAGCCCCTTGTTGGGGCTGCTCATCTTCTTCCTCTGCTGACTCATCACCATCAGCATCGCTGCTGGTAGCTGCTTCATCGTCAGCACTGTTGTTAGTCAGGGCTTCTGCCTCGCTCTGCATCAGCTTTTGCCTCTTGTTGGCCTGCAATGCAGCAACACAGTGCGCAATCAAGTGTAAGCCTAGTCAATTTGCATTGAGTTGCTGCCATGCAACTGAGTACAGCGTTCCACAGCCTCTTAGCGAGTGAGGTAATGAAACATCAGATCCTCAGATCGTCTCAGCTATAGCTTGACACACATTAAAAGCGCAAAGCCAAGGTCACAACACACATGTTTCAACGGTATGTAAGGACCACAAGCATGGCAAGGACGGGCAATTGTTTGTCATCCATGTCAGATATGGGTATACAGATAATGTGCAATGCATACCTGAATGGCTTTGTCATGAGCATGCCGCTTCTGCTCCATAATAGCTACCAGGCCGCCATCAGGGCCATTAGCAGCTGTCAGCCCTGGAGCCCCAGTCCCCCCTGCCCCCTCCCCCCTCCTGGAGGGGGCCATCTCTGCCTCCAGTACTGTCTGAGAGGGGCGGTACATCTTCAGTGACTGCGTAATGTCTGCCAGGCCGGCCTGTGGACAAAACACAAGACTCTACTGGATCAGGTGAAAGCTGGGAAGTGCAATATGTGATGAAAAGGGTGTAGCGTACCGCAGCATGTGCTTGCAGGTACCAAATCACCTAGTGCCACGTAAGCACCACATGCGACTGCCCCATGCCATGCAAAGCCTCATCTGCATCCTTAGCACCCGCATCATATGGTTAGGAAGCAGACAGAGTCACAAAGTGATGCCTGGGCACACAGCCTGTGTAAACAGCAGTATACAAGAGCCGATGCCCCCTCGTGGGGTAGGGCCTTAGCCTTGGCAGGAATGTAAATTTAGGCCGGCAACCATCGGTGTATACCATGTACAGTAGGCCAATCACGACTAAGTTTAACAGCAGTGTGAACAAGCGTAGCATGAACAGTTGTGCACTGCCACACTCCTAGTTGGTATCATGCACATGCAGCTTCACAACAAGCAGACCCTGAGCCCCTTAATGCAAGCCAGCCTTGTATCAGTGTAGCGTCACTTCAGTGCAGGTTACCTGAGCTTCAAGGCCAGTGCCTGAGGTGACAGGTACTTTGGATGCCAGCAGGGGGTGCATGCCCTCCTTGGGGAGCCCCTTGGCCCTAGCCACAGACTCTGGGGCGGCCGGGGGGCGGGTGCGTGTGTACAGGCCAAAGGCGTTGGTGCAGGCCTTCTGCAGGCCCATCAGATCATGGCTGCTGCTGATTGTGTCCCTTACATGCTCTATGCTGTCATCTAGAGCTGCCTGCAACACACATCACCTCTTGGCAAGGCAGGGGTGCTGTGTTCTTTAGCAGGACAGCTCTGTCACAGGATGCGTGGCCCTTGCCAAACAAAGTGCTGCTCATCAGCAACTTCCTTGCATGCTCTACGCTGTTGTGCAAAGCTGTGAGTGAAGCATGTAATGGAATGTGAAAACAACAGCCGTGCTCATTCTAGCAGCCCAACAAGGAGCGCATGCAATTGTGACATACGGCATTCAATTGTGACACACAGCATTCAGCGGTGCAATTGCAATGGCACCAACAGCTGTGCAGGATGGCAATGCACCATATGTCGTCCCACAGGGTGACCTTTGTTGAGCAAAAGTCACAAAGCAAGGCGCTCATGCTGTCAAATTGGCAGACATTACAGTGGTGTTCATCACACATGTGTCACACAAACAACTGCCAGGCATGTCATGTCAGCTGCTGTCTGATCAAAGCATGCATTAATGGTATTCGCATGATGTCTCCATCTGACACAAAGTCTGCTGACAGCTTGACAGGTACCTGTGGGAAGGTGCCATACACAGAAGTGGAGGGGTCCAGATCAGGGGCTGCACCTGCAGCCTGCTGCAACGACCTCACAGGTGCCGGGATCAAGGGCCGGGACAGGAACAAATGTAGATCTATGAGGTAAGGCAGCTCATCCCGTGTGAGCAGAGAGTAGGCGGTTCCCAGCCGCCCAGCTCGTGCTGCTCGCCCCACTCGGTGCACAAACAGCTTGGGCTTGGCTGGAAAGTCAAAGTTGATGACGTTGTCCAGCAGAGGAATGTCAATTCCACGAGCAGCGACGTCCGTGACTATCATGAGGTGCACCTTGCCTGCTCGGAACTTGCCAGTGTGTATCTTCCTGGCTGCCTGCAGTGCAACAGCAGACAGGTCAAATTCACAAACAGTCAGGCACATAACCAGCTGGAGCAGTTGTCTGCAGCATGGTTTGCCAATGCAAGCAGCAGGAGCAATCAAGATGAGCATTCACATCCTATGTGCTGCCTCAATTACAGTTACAGCAGTCCATCCATGGTGTCCTTTTGAACGACAAGCAATGACGTGCAGCTTCAAATACTGCACCAACCAGCGCCAAGGTCAGCATCTCTATCTAAACCATCTCCAGTCTTCGATTGGCAAAACCAACCATGGGCTTTGGCTGCCGAAGGCTACTGTATGCAGAGCTGTCCATCATGCACAGCTTGCTGCAGGCCTTGCGGCACAGCAAGCGTGGACAAGCTGATAGATAATGATGACAAGAGCTCAGCACTCAGAACTCAGAACTCAGCACTCAGCACTCAGCAGTGAGCAGCATTTGTGACCTGATCCATGGCGCCATAGACGCAGGCAGCGTCAATACCCTCCCTGATCATCAGGGTGTACAGGAACTCCACATGGTGTCGGGTGGAAGCAAACACCAGTGTTGGCTGGCCCTCTTCAATGGCTTCTCTGACCAGCCACAGCAAAGCAGCAATCTTGTCTTCAGCTCTGCAAAGTCAAGCAGCATGGTTTGTGGGAAGGTGGCTTGGCATGACTATGTGGGCCTGTGTGCAAGAAGCCAGTGTTGGCTTCATGAGTAGCAGTGGGACAGCATTTTTATGCCAGGTGGGATGCAACATCTGCTGAGTCAGACTCACACAAACAAGCCGCAAATGATGACGGCAGACTTTGGAGCATGATGCTGCTTGTAGCAAGCTGATGTCAATGTGAATAGCATGGGTGGAACTGCCGATTCCCCAGACAAAGCAACAGAATGCACCCACAGCTAAGCAACATAGCCCAAGACACCACAAACAGCTGCCATCATACAGACACATGTTTCTTGATTGCTGCTATACAAGATGATGCCATCAGCTGCTGTAAAGGACACACACAACTCGACTTTGACATCAGACCAGGATGTGAACAGCAACAAAATGTAACAGTGCAAAATGTAGGTTTGGAGTGTGGCCACACCTGACAGTGAAGAAGGCTGTGGAGAGTTCCTGGGAGATCCTAGTGTCTGTGTCAAGGCGGACCATCTCAGGATCCTTCAAGCCTGCCTTGGCAAACTCATGCAAGGCTGACGGCATGGTAGCAGAGAACAGCAGCGTCTGCATCAATCAGCACCCTTGGTGAGCCCACTGCTCAAAGCTTTCGCAACCCAAACGTGAAGTTTCTGAGAAGAGGCATCTGTGTTTTACGTGCACAAAGCAGCATGCAAACAGTCCTGGCAACAATGTAATGATGTAAATGCTCACATTTGATGCTTGATGGCTAAGCCTGCGTTTTAGTTACTCGTTGTGAACATACAAGCATGCCAACACCACACATTCACCATGGCAAGAAACCTGGCCAAGCAGCAGCCGTATGAAACATGGCCAAGCAGCAGCAGCGTGTGAGGACTGGAGGGAATGCTGACCTGGCGGGACTCATTCATCTTGGCCAGGATCTCCCTGAGCTGGGCAGCAAAACCCATCTCAAAGAGGCGGTCAGCTTCATCAAAGACGCAATACTCCACTGTGCGTAGGCTCATGCCCTCCACCTCCTTCAGGTGGTGCATCAACCGCCCTGCATATCATCTCATATTGATGCTGTTGGGGATGTGGAAATGTCACCAGTTTTACACACCAGCTTCAGCAAGGGAATCTGAACTCAGAGTTGTCTGAACACTAGTTTCCAGACCAGTTTCAACCTTCTCTATTGTAGGAACACCTTTCAGATCATGACTGACAATCTGTTGTGTTCAGGGCACTTGTGATGTGTCAGAGACTTTTCAGAAACCAGATTTGACATTTTGCTGAGTTGAGGACAATTGTGACGATTCACGAAACAGGTTGAGCAGCATGAGAGGACATGGGTCATGTGGCTTTGATCCCTTCTTCCTGAAAAGCAGACTTGCTTTGCAGCCATTTGATATCGTTGGAGCAGATCTACAAAACTTCTGGATTGTAGCAAAGATCATAGCTTTGTAAACATCAGCAATTTGGAGTGCGTGCATGCCAAAAATATGTCTCTCATGAACAGCAATGTATCCTGCAACTAGTGTCAGCATGCCTCAGCATGCCAACATCTAGCGTTAAGATAATGTGCACCTGGAGTGGCTACAATGATGTCAGGATTAGCGGCCAGCTCAGCGAACTGCGCCTCCATGGAATCACCACCCACCAAGACAGCAGTGCGAAGATCTGTGTAGCGACTGAGCTCCTTGACAACCTTGTGTGTTTGCAGGGCAAGTTCCCTGGTTGGGGCTAGCAAAACAGCCCTGGCACCGCCTCTCAAAGAGTGCCCTTTCAACCTGCATTTGCGATGCTGCTGTCACGCATCACATGTGAATTCAGGCGTGGCTTGCACTGACAATGCAACTGAAATGTCCACCACACAGCTGCAGGGCATAGGGTCTCTTGCAGACAGCACAACAGACTCTGCATGTACGTTAACAGGCTGGAGTGTTGTGGTGGACAAGCTGATGTGGCAGTTCAGCATGCTGCTATGCAAGCTGTGTATGATATAAAGCAAGCCAACATGGTGACAAGCATGTATGCTCATAATACATGTTTCGTGCTGCATGCTGACCTCTCCAGAAGGGGTATGACAAAAGCAGCTGTCTTTCCAGAGCCTGTGCGAGCCATGCCAACCACATCCTGCCTCTGCAAGATTAGTGGTAGAGTTTTCCGCTGAATGGGGGTTGGCAGTCTGTAACCTTTGCGTTTGATCCCCCTCAGCACCTCAGGACTCAGACCCAAAGTTTCTGCAACATGCAATGCACTTGTGAGCTAATGCAGTCTGACTTTTGTAGCTGCAAGGTGTTGTTTATCACTGCAGTTTTGACTCATGAGCATGCAGATGGCATTGACAACAAGGTGAGTGCGGAATGTGTCAGAGGATGCGCTCACCAAAGCTGCCAGACTTGGCTTTCTTCTGCTTGTCCTTTGCTGCTTTCAACCTTCTGCCGGTCAATGGTCGCTTATCTTCCCATCCGAATTCCACAGCCGCTTCGCGGTCTGCAGGAAAGTCCTCTCCGTTCTCAGATGCGTCTTCCTCGCCTGGCTCAACGTCGGACTCCTCTACCTGGGAGTGCTGCATGTTACACAAGTGCTTGTAGCTTCGACAAGATCCCACAGCGGCGGCGATTTGCACACGACGATTTGCGCGTGTGAATCAAGTCGTTGCTGCTGTCTGTGGGACTGATGGCGGGTGCGACTACAGCGCAGCCCGAGCAGCTATCGGCAGCTTGCGTTACGGTTGGGGCCCATTACTAACAACTGCCCTATAAAACACGCCAAAACGCCCCATGATAGCTACGCAGCACAAGCATATGCTGTACGAACTCAGCCACACGAGCGTCCCGTAAAGGCAACAAAATGGCCCACTACATGTGCACTCGGTTGTGTCGTCTGACACTAGCTTTGCGCGTGGTATAAGCCAGCCTGCGGGTCAGACCTGTTCTGTGGCCGCACAACAAACACGGCTGACGGTTATATATAGTTCACAGTCTTCAACATTCTGCCGTTAGCTTGAGGTGTCAGTTAAGTTGCATAGATACTTCTACCGAGGACCTCTGGAAGGTTTGCGAAGCACTCACGGTTGAACCACCATGGCGGAAGAAGAAAGCAACCCTGGTGCGGTTGCTGACTCGTACATGCACCCAACCGCAACATTGGACAAGCTGCTGGTTCATTGGTCAGCAGTTGCATATCTCACATGCGTCCTCTAGTTCGCAGCGACCTATTGTACTGGGCACGTGCAGGCATGATTGTGTTCCTGCTGCTGTTGTGGGCGGCAATAGGACACAGAATCACTGCCAGGTAATCTTTCACTGCAGGCCTGCCTTTTGATCCACACTACCTGCTACTGTCAGCATCTACACAAGCAGCACTTTGTGATATGCTTGCGTTGGAACCACCTTAAGCTGACTGGCTGGATTTTGTGCAGGTTGAGTTTTGTTGGGGATGGCATGACAGCTTGTGGGCTTGGCTTAGCGATGGGTCTAGCACTTCTTGCAGCGCATGAGTTCCTGGGGGAGGAGTCCCTGCACGCCATGCTCACATTCAACCCTGGCAACTTCTTCACGTATGTTCATGCCAATTTGATGCCATATGGCTGTATTTCTACTCTGTAATATGCACAGACAGCAGCTGTTGCAGGCAGCTGACTGAAATGCTCTTTTGTTTTGCAGTTTCTTCCTGCCGCCTATCATCTTCAGCGCTGGCCTTTCAGTGCGCAAGAAGTCCTTCTTCCGCAATTTTGTTAGCATTGCGTCTCTGGGCATCCTGGGCACATACGTCGCCTTGACCTTCATTGTGCTCAGCCTGCTGCTGTACAGGAAGTGCTTTGGCTTCCTTACTATGCAGGTATGCTTTGCAGAGTTGAGGAACCCCCTTGTGCCTGTGGACCACTCTGCTTCTTCTGCAATCTTGCAGCATGGCCATGCATGTGCAAGTGGTGTGCGTCTTATGAGCATCAGCAAGGCGCAACTGCATGTGCATAAGAAGGCATGCTTAGCCTTCAGAAGCATAGTCTCACCACCTATGCTGGCAGGCCTCAATCCCAGCACTCGAACCTGTACCAACAGCCACCCGGCGTCCAGTTGATGCGTCGTATTCACAGCGATACAATGAGCAAGATAGTCATCTCATGTCACAGCCACTGCCTCAAGCACATCAGCCATACTTCCATAGCGATCTGTTGCAGTGAAGGCCACCAAGCCATTGCTTACAGGCCTGTGCAGCGAGTGATGTCTGTCTGTGCAAGTCTGCAGGACATATTGGCACTTGGTGCAATTTTTGCCACAACAGACTCGGTGGCAGTGCTGCAAGTGCTGGACAAGGACCGCAGCCCCATCCTCTTCAGCTTGGTCTTTGGTGAAGGTGTCATCAATGATGCTGCTGGCGTTGCACTTCTACGTGCCATACAGGTCTGACACAAATGCACATTGGGCAAGACGCAACTGCAATACCCTCCAGTGACAGCCAACTGCCAGCAGAAGTACACATAAGCATTCCAATGCAATGCTGCATTATTGGCATTGTGTGCCAGTCTATACTGATGCTCACCATGAGCACAGGCTTGCATCAATTTGAGTGTGTAAATGGTGGGCTGGTCAATGCAGCTACACAGCCTAGGTAGTTCATCAGTCATGTGTCAGCTACTCCAATGCTGTGAATCTGTTGTGTTGTCAGTCCACTAGCAACTCATATGTCTGAAGCACAAGGGCATCAATGCACATGACTAGGGAAGTGAGACGTACTCTTTGTCAGCTTGATCAGCCCTAATCAGACCTAGACAGTGTCGACTGCATGTACAAGGATCAGTGCCCTGGTCAAGCTGCCTGCTCACTGACTGAGCATGCTTCACAGGAACTGGGAGATAACCCCAGCCTGACAGTGAAGAGCTCAATGGCGATCACCTTCAGCTTCCTGTACCTCTTTGTTGCCAGTGGCTTGCTTGGAGCAGCATTTGGTCTCACAGCCGCACTGCTGCTCAAGGCTTCCCCCAGCATCCATGTCCATCAGGTCAGTTGCTGCTGCTTTGCTGAGCTGCACTCATAGCGTATCAGCTGGCAGCTCCACCACCTTTGACTTGACCAACAATGACCAGGATTAGCCATCAGATGGACAACAATGACCAGGATTAGCCATCAAATGGACAGTCAATCTGCAAAGTGATCTGTATTGGATGACCAAGTCAGAGCAGGGTGTTGTAGTGACGTGCAGAGCTTCTGACCGTCAACTGTTTGTCACAAATACCACAGTGCAGCTGAGATGAAGAGCAAGCACATGAATGCTGCCTCGCAGCTCTCACCTGCATGACAGCTGCCTGGCTGCTGTGAGAGCACCATCAGCAACTGATCAGGGCTAGTGCATATCCATTTACACACCAAGTACGTCCTGACAGAAGCGGTAGACTGCACTGTGAGAAATATTGTGGTTTGATCTTTTGTTGAGGTCTGCGACCTCCCTATAGCAGCTAGGACTGACTTTTGCTAGTAAGCTGTGGCTGTTTTGCAGGCTGTCAGCATGGTGGGGATGATTGCATATCTGTCCTATCTTGTGGCAGAGCACTTTGGATGCAGTGGAATTGTGGCAATCTTCACATGTGCGGTGGTCATGTCACACTATGCTCTATACAATGTACCAAGGGAGATGCGCAAGGCCACTAGGCATACTGCTGAGGTGTTCAGCTACATGTGCGAGGGGGCCATTTTCCTGTATGTTGGCTTGGACACTATTGATCCTGTCACGTGGCAGGTATGCAACCTAGCTCTGTACAACATAACACTCAAAGCTGCATGCTTGTGTTGGCCTGTACATGGTTTAGCTCACTTCATCACTGATGGAAGCATACAACATCACAATTTCAAAGCTCAAAGACAATGTTGCTGACATGATGCACAAATGACACGCGTTGAGCTGACTCAAAAGAGTGTGTGCTCACACATGCATGTGGCACGGTTTATTGCCTTTTCAGCCTGCATTTCAAGCCTTCTTTGCTTTGCAGAAGATGCTGTCAAGCACTCACAAGACTCTGACCTAGCCTTTGTGTGCAATGCCGAGATCTACATAGTAGTAGATAATGCAGTGCTATGTAGACACATGTCAGCGCTAGTCACTGACTGTCAAAACAGCACCTGCTGCTTAGGGCTGTACGTACTTGACTCTAGGAGAAGACATATATTAGAGGAATGAATGAATGAATGTAGTGCCTACATCCATGCAATGCTGACTGGGCACTGGCTCACCCCTTGCGTGTGGTTGCAGAATAGCAACTTTGGCGTGGCAGTGGGATTAGCAGCCCTCATCATTTTTGTGTGCATGTTGGGGCGAGCCTGCTTTGTGTTTCCCCTCATTCACCTCCACAACAAGTGGCGACCAGAGAATGTCAAAATCAGGGAAATGGTGGTCATCTGGTAGGACCATGTATTCTCATCATGGCCAGTGCTGAACTTCTGCTTGCTGCTTCTGCCAAACACATGTATCACAGCCAGAGCAAGGATGGGCTTACTAGGCTCTGAATCGTGCAATGACCTGGTCTACCACAATGTTTATCAGACAAACCATTGTTGTGGCTTGTAGCCATGTTTATGACACCTCTCATAGTGTGCCATAGTTGCCATCTGATCAGTGAGCATCAAAGTTGGATGTTGTCTTCAGTAACCAGACCCAAGGTCTCCTTTGGATCAGATGTCAAACTGTGGTATTTTGCAGGTGGTCAGGGTCAATGCGTGGAGCAGTGTCAGTGGCGCTGGTTTATCATTTCTTTGACTTCTCAGATGAGAGTGAGCATGTGGCCAGCATTATTGGCATGACAATCATTGTTGTAGTCTTTTCTACCATGGTGTTTGGAGCTGTAACCAAGCCTCTTTTGGACCTCATGCTTGGGAAAGGTGAGCGCCTGTTTGATTGCTGCTTGCCTGTGCAGTTCATCAGCATCTTGCGGGGCTTTGCGTCATTTGCATCTGGCATTCAGTTTCAATGCGTGCATTGCAGCTGTTAGCAGCCTGATGCCTACAAATTGCCCATCATAAGCAAGTCTCAATGCCATCGAGACAATGAAAGTGTGAACGGTCTCACCCTCAAGACTGCATGCAGAGCTTCCAGACGCTCACAGCCATCTGCCAAGGCATCATGCTGAGAAGCCTTCACCATCAGGACCTCAGCCTGAGGTTGAAATGAAGCCCTACCGCCCCTCGCGTTTCGGTCAGGAGGCGGCTGCGATTAGCCCTCGCATTTCTGCCAGGCCCTCTGACCTGCCCATGTCGGAGCCTGCTCCTGAAATCCCTGGCGACAACGACGCAATCCTTTTTGCCAACGAGGAAGGCGCTGACGGTGACAGCGAGCACAGAGGACTACTGTCAAATGTGAGCTTCAATCGGACCGGCCATGCTCTCTCTCGCTTGATGCCTTCATTCAGCAAGCTTCCCCTTATCTCCCCTGATGGTGAGGAGGGATCATCAAGCGAAATCAGGGGGGCACCGCCTGGGGAGGGGCCCAAGGTTCCCTACCCGAAGCCAGGACCCCTTGGAAGAGTGTTAGCAGAAGAGAGGACGCCTAGAGAGAGCAGAGCAACGGAAGAGGAGCCTGACATTGAGGACACAGCCATGCACAAGCGCATGCAGCAGTGGTGGGCGAATTTTGATGACACATACATGCAGCCTGTTTTTGGTGGACCCAAGTTCAAGGTCTCTCACTAGATTATCGTACAGGACTAGCAGTGACATTCGTGTCATGCTTGATGAATTTCCACGAAGCGGATATCTTCATTGTAGCAGCACAGGTGATTACATGGAAGTGTTGCATGGAAGTTATAATATGGAAGTGTTGCATGGAATGCTGTCGATGTTACTTCGTTTGTGCAAACAACACGCAAGAGGCTCGAGGTGCAGCCACAGGTTCTGTGGCCCAGGGCGCCATATTCCCTGGCATGGGACCGTAGGAAAGTGCCTTCCTCGCTCACGCTCAGTGCCACATTGTACAACATCATGATGCCATAACGCAGCCCAATATGCATTGGATGAAGCACCATCATGGTGCAAGGCAAAGTACTGCACAATCATGTACGGATAGCATGTCCTGCAGCAAAGAACGACCATCAGGCCAGAAATGCGCCAAAGTTTGACAGGCATTGATGCCGAGATGCACCATGCATGGCCAATGCATTGCGCAGCTTAAAACAATCGTGCTTGAGTGCGCATACTTATCTGGCCACAACTTTCGATCAGCGAGGCAAGTCACCACGCTCTGCAGATCAGTGCATCTTCGGGACTTGTGTCTGGATCCAACAACTGATGCGGACACCTTCAACTGTCACCTTCCAGTTCCTTTATCCAAAAGCTTGGCACGTGAGCCCCATGTGATCAGCCATAGGCCGCTCTGCAGGCTTGCAGCAGTCTAACCAATGCCGAGCCTGCCGGGCGCACGCTGACGTGCTGGAAAGGTGTATTGGTGTCACAGGTCGGCGTTGAGTTCGTTGGTGGTATCATGCGCTTCTAGTCGGCTGGGTCTGGGCATGCATTCAGGCAAAAGCTTCAACCCAAAGCTGCTTCGCCAGTGTTTGCACATTTGTGTACCGAACGGAAGGACACAGATGTGCAACCCAGACTGTCACCAGGATCTGCTGACCGCCTTTTCGGCTGACGTTCGTTGCTTTCAGTCTCTGCAGAGGAGCTTTTTCACAGCAGCCTGTCATCAAACTCCAGTTTCAGACACAGAGCGCACAGGCAAAAGTTTTTATGTAGATCGCATCAGGGTGGAGGTATTAGCTGGGAATGGGGGCTCAGGGTGTGTGGCCTTCTGGAAAAGTGCAGCAAAAGGCAAGGCCACCATGCCACCCAGGGCAAACAGCTGCTGAGGCAGAGGCAAAGGCAACACTCCTGATATGTGTGCAGGAAAGTTCCAACCCCCTGATGGTGGCAATGGAGGCCATGGCGGGAATGTTGTGGTACAGGCTTCTGCAGCGTAAGCTTACAGCCTCACCAGACTACCACATTTTGCAAATCAGGGTGCTCAAGAAGTGATACCGTTAGAGTGCGCACAGGGTGAAGAGCATGGGCGGACTGAGGCAGCTTCATCGTGCCCAAAATGGTGGACCAGGTGGCAATCAAAAGAAAGTTGGTAGACATGGTGCTGACAAAGTCATTCAGGTGTGTCCTCTGCTGATCTTTATTGCCTTGCACCTCGACTTCAAACCCAATGATTTTCGCTTGTATGCCTGAGGGACCATGCTCTTCGTGAGCTTACAAATGCTTGTTTAGCCTGCCGTCTTGTCCTGACGCTGAACAACAATAGCCAAACATGTACTTGGCGTTTACAGGTCCCTTTGGGTACTGTTATACACAAGGTGGCTCCTGCTGTGAAGTCTGAAGACCATCACAAAGAGGAGGAAGAGCCATTCCCCTTCCAGCAGCACTGGATTGGCGCCAGGGACTATGTCTCCACAGACGAAGAGTCTGAAGATGGCAGCTCAGCTGATGAGAAAGACGCTAAATCAGATCCCAATCTGGAGGTGATCATGGAAGCATGCTATGCATTGACTTTCCAATGGCAGCGTGGAATGGATATGTCCAACCAACCCGTATGCTACATCATCAGCACCACTTTCACCGTTGTGACTGCAGCAAGCTGAGCTGTGCTGCACACCAATTTCGCTGCCACACAACAATGCTCTTACGTCTACTGTATGGTTGTTGCTGCAGATACACTTGTTATCATTTTCGACTCCCATCGTCAACACTTCACAATTCTAAAGCTCATCCTGCAATGGTTTTACTCCTTTGCACACACAACATCGTACGAGTGCAGCAAGTGAGTACCATTGTGACACTGTTAGGTGAGCCGTGCCTATGGCTGCGTCTGTTGGCAGAGATGCAGGTTGTCAGACAGAGCTGACAGGTGTGTTTCAGTTGTTGGCAGATTTGGTGCAACATGAGGAGAGTGTGGTGGCGGCTGAAGGGGGCCGGGGTGGGAAGGGGAATGCCCACATGAGGCGCCTGGGTCAGAACAGGTAAGGGGTCCACTGTCTTTGACCCTTCCCATGCTGCACCCACATTCTTCATCAACCCCCGCACCCCACGTTCCATGCAGCTTGGAAGGTTGACGGAGTGACAACAGGAACACAGCTTCCTTACAAGAGCAGCAAGCATCAGATGTTGATCAGAATGACACAGAAGCAGCTCTGTGGCATTGGGGCAGCCTGCAGATGAATTGAGGCCCTGTATTGCATCGTGATCAAACAGACGCATCTGCACATCACATCCACAGCATTGCAGTTGTGAAGGACAGCATTCCTCCAGTCTGCGTCAGCCGCGTTTTCAACTATCATCATGCCATTGACAGACAGGCAGCCCACAGAACTCTAAGATGCTCTGAGAAGCCCCTTGTGCTGTTTTTGAAATGTAAGAGTAGCATGGGATGTGAGCTCGTGTGGTTCAGGCCAGCAGTGAGCGAGAGGGAAGTTGGTCAGGAAGGGGAGCGCGCTGTGCTGATTTTGGAAATGAAGAGCCTGGCAGACATTGGCTTGGTTGGCCTCCCCAACGTGGGCAAGAGCACCCTGCTACGTGCTCTGTCTAGAGCTAAACCTGAGGTACAGTAAGCCTGCCGTACCTTCTGTATGTAATCAAAGAACTTGTTACACACCTGCTCAGCCATAGTCAACCATCAGCAGGTGAGGATGAAGGCAAGTGCTCATGCAGGGATGGGCCTTGATAACCTGCATATGCAACTATCCTGGCTGCATGCTTGTGTCATACATTGTCATCTCCCCTTTTTGTTGGTCATGTTGCACAAAACTTGAATTGAATAGAAAGTGGGCGTGTTGTACAGGGAGCACCGCACGCACGCACGCACGCACGCACACGCACACCATTTCACCTTTCAGGGCCTGCTGTAGAAGCTTGACAAGTGCCAGTATTAGCCATGCCTTCCCAGTTGCATTTGTGGGACACATTTGCATGAATTGTTGACATAGGTGCATGAACTGTTGGACGCATTTACATCGATTGACATATATGCATTGACTATTGCACTGACTGTTGGGCACATCATGCAGGTGGCTGACTATGCATTTACAACCCTGCGTCCTCAGCTAGGCATGGTGCACTACCCACATACCTCATCACTAGCAGTAGCAGACATCCCAGGCCTTATCAAGGGGGCCTCACAGAACAGGGGTCTGGGCCACAGATTCCTGCGCCATGTGGAGCGATCACATGCCCTGGCCTATGTGCTTGACTTGTCAGGAGGTGTAGGGCCTGACAAAGGACCCACTGCTTTGCAACAGCTGCACATGCTTCACGTAAGCGCATCTATCTCTTGTCTGATTCTTCGCGTGTGGCAAGAATGGGTTCATGCCTGATCTAAGTTGCAGGCATATAACTGATTATCACGCTGTGTATAACAGCAGAATTGCATTCTGCTCTTGATGTTTTGCATGCTGCCTGCATTCATGGATTCTGGTCAGCAGGTTGCCACCC
>JAABUP010005967.1_pt1 | contig 17931 bp, 18 predicted proteins | sample 5559201 | NCBI WGS metagenome assembly JAABUP01 (sample SAMN10711887, study PRJNA513373) | rock metagenome | isolation source: Antarctica rocks | place: Antarctica
AGTGACGTTGCCATTGACCTATGGTAAACACCATTAGTTATCGGCGACAGCGAGGTTATTTTGGACAGGAAACCCCCTTGTAATTGTGGCGTTATTAGCTGCATAATTAGCGTGTCTCATTACTAAATGGCTGTAGCTTCGTATTCGTCGTTGGCTTTCCTTAGGCAAGAACGATCAGCTACAGATATGTGACCACTGACCTGAGCAACTCTAATTGTTCTGCTGGGATTTCTGATGTTCTCACTGGATTGTATTCCTCGGACGCTCTCGTGCGAACCCAAGAAGGTAGCCAGATCGATCTTGAGGCACATGCCACAGGCGCAATGTTCAATGGGACAAGATATGTGTAATCAGGGCCCTCAGGGGTTGACTTGGCTGTCCCGATTTGGATCTGACAGCTCGCGAGTTTAGCCAATGGCAGGAGGCACAAGTACACGGAGATTTTTGAAATGCCACATGGTAGTGCAGCTGCATCCCGTCTCCAGATCAAGGTCGAGCCTGGCAATCGAAATTGTGAATCCAACGGTATGAAGGACTGCTGCTACTCTTCCACTATCAATGATTTACTCGGATCAGTCCCTCGAATCAGTCCCTCTCATCGAAGGATCCTGCTTCCTCAGGACGAGAGTCGCACCACTCAGTGCTTCAATATTGTTAAGCAGGTGCTTCCGATGGCCTCAATGCTTCTACTTCAGGTGCCGATGCGTTCAACGAGCCGTGGCATGCAGTCCACATCACGATCTGCACAACTTAGGCCTTCCTGATGTTGCCTGTCGCATTTGACATCTTGCACATGCGATGTTCGACGTACCCCACGAAGTCTGAACCCAGACCATTGTTTGACGACCACGTTTGCTACTCTGCACATAGTCACAATCCTCGCACATGACATCGATTTAGATCGACTCCTCACATGTCAATTCCTTACTGGGATAATACTTCTGTTCTGTCTCCATCGGGATGACATTTACACGTGGCTTCCGTTCTTCGTTCTCGTGTTGCCTTTGTCCAGCAAGCCTGTGGTCGATCTTACACCCGACGTTGATCCTCATAAACACTGGATGAAAACCTTCTGTCGTCCAGTAAAGCCAGCGAGGTAATCGACTTCAGACAAACATCCTCTAAAAAGAGCGCGGCCTTCGGCACCAAACACTATCCAGAAGCTAGAGCGCCCGAATCTCAGGATAGGAGCCAACTTCCCTGCGACCGTGCGTACCTTTCCGGAGTGAATCGCACGCTTGCAAACCAATCATCGAGATCGATCTCCCAGGCCAGAAACTCTGGAAGAATCCTCGACTTGGAATCCATTGTACTCTTTCTACAAATCTACAACATAAGACGTTCCGTCGTCTACGAGTGAGTAGCCGTTGTAATCACTCATTCAAGCCCGTCTGACGCCATCAATCTCAACCTCCAAAGCCCTCTCTCCAGACGGCACTAGGTTCTACCAATCCAATCACTTGGTTTCGCGGCAAACGTCCCGGCGGCAACTAACCCTGTAGCTTGTGACCTGCATGGAGCGGGAGCAAGGGCCAATTGCAGCGTTCGCTCATTAGAGTATCCCGACACGAGGCTTTCACCAGAGGACGCCTCGTTTTGGTACCTGCATGATCATCGCGCACGGATGCCTGTGCAGATTCGAACTTCGTACACGCTTCTCATCCTACGCTTTGTAGAGTGAGCTGTCGCAAAGTTGCGAGCATTGAGCATTGCAACGCGGTCACAACGACTGCGAAGTACTGATATCATCGGATGGTATGGAGCACTTTAGCAAACAGCTCGCCAGGAATGCTTCGAGGCCGGCTTCGTTCGACACCTCAGGTCGGCCACGGTATCCCGGCCCTAACGTGCCGATCTCGCACCAGAAGGAAGGACGATCGTCTCATCATCATCATTGACGGTAGAGTGTAGACCAGTCATCATCATCCTCCACACTTCTCCTGAATCATGCCGCGAGACAACAGCAAAGCAGATCCACCATCCCCAGCTCCAGACCTGCAGAACACATCCAGCGCACCAGAAAACCCGAGCAATGGCTCAACTCTTCAAGAAAACATCAACCGGCAGCTTAGTTTACCCCGAATCACGAAAACATGCGCAACTCCAAGTAGTCAAAGCATCGCCCGTTCCGGCCGTGCACGTCTCAATCAGGAGAGGTGTGTTTTGCCGACTCGGGCAACTACGAGCTCGTCCGAGCCAACCACGTACTGTACCAGTATGCTTCAACCGCACCTTACCCTTTCACACCTTCGAACCTTCTCCATCGCGAACTACCACTATCCAACAAGGCCCTCTCAGCCTTCTCTGCAAAGTATCCACCGCCGAACACCACCTTTTCCCTCTTCTCTTCTCTTCCTCCCTACCCCCAGCAGATATGAAGCACGTCAACACAAAGCCACTGCTATACACCGTAGCACTTCAATGGGGTATCCCCAAGTGGGAGTCCCATCATCACCGCCTAAAATCATCACCCCATACCAAAAGCGCATGTAAGACACGAAGTCCCTCACACTGTGCTTTCTTCGATCGACCCTTAACTGCCAACGCTACGAGTACATACATGTGATAGCCGGGCCCATCTCCCCGCCGCAAAAGAACAACACCGATAGTGGAGGGAGTAGGATATCTCGATTCTTCAACGTAGCTACTGTAAACGGACGGAAGATGGAGAAAAGGGTTGATGGCGTGGTGTTTTCGACCATGTACTTGTACTCTACGACGCAAGGGCAGAAATGCTCCGGCAACGAGTACCTACCTTACAACTTCGCCGGACAGAAGTTCCGCGCGTAGAGACCAGCAAACTTATCCGATGATCCTCCGAGTTTGTACGGTTCGCCGGCATGTGATGACCTGGTAATACAGTCGATGTCTTTGAAGAGATCAGTTCTCGTTGGGGGGTTTGTTTTAATTGGAGATGGTCAGAGGATCTGGATCACTGGTACAAACCAGGCCGGTGTGGATACGTGTTCTCTTCGAGGGATAGTGAAGCAGACGGGTTCTTCTGATAGCAGCTCTTCTAGAAACACCATTATCAAAGATAATCATCTCCCTACGTATCTCTATTCACTCGCCCAGATTCTCGCCGTCATGATTGTACACTCCTTTCCATCTACCAAACGCCTCCACGAAACCAGGTTGCTCTTCCTCCCTCCTTGTAGACTGCTGTCCAAACGCGCTTGGCACCGCCCGTGCTAGCTGTTGCCGACCATCCGTGCCAAGGTCGACGAGCGGAATCATACAAGGCCTGCCATGTGCGCACTGAAACGGGAAAGCGCACTTGGCCAGTCTCGAGACCAACGTTTGGCATTCCTCGCGCGACAGCTGGTCGTTGAACATGATGGCGCTTCTGCAGGAGCGCGAGTTCAGCATGTCGAGGATGCCTCGCGGACAGTCTCCGATGCGGCTAAGCCAGCTGTGCTCAGCTATACTACCATCTTCACCCTCGTCTGACTTGGGTGTCTCTACTGGCTGGCTGGTACGAGGTGATGCCTTCGCTGAAGTTGTCCACCTGACGCTGCCTTTTTCTTCTCTCTTCCAGACTTCACCGCGTAAGAGTTCGATGAGATGCTTCTTTTCTACCTTGCATCTCTCAACAATGCCCGGCGGAAGACTCTTTATGACAACTCGGTGTTCACCCTCCGACCCATGCAATGGCGGCTGTTCCGGACCGCCGAAGATATCATACAATATCCCCCATTTCGCAAAATGCCCTGCATGCAATCTGAATAATCGCTGCTCGTAGGGAGGCACTTGGAACGTGATGTGCTTCGAAAGTGATGTGGAGAGAATCTGAGATGTGTAGCCAAGATCGGAGGATACACTTGCATCAGTGGAGGGTGCTCTGCAAAGTTCGGCCAAAAGCCCTTCGATTCGACAACGTTCATCGGCCGCGTGCTGATCAATGAGCACCAGAAGTTGCCTGTCATTATGATCACCGTCTTCTGATGCTGGGGAGTGAGATTTCACTCCCATCTTAACAAGGATAAATTTCTTGTCCACCTGCGCAACAACCTCAGCGTTCTTCAAGCCTTCTCTAGATAACTTGCCTGAAAGATTCGACGGTTGCTCGAAAACTTTGTCGGTATCGAGTCGAAGGCAGTGATGCTCGAGTCCATGTAAAGAATTTCCAGCTTCACTATTTGATGCATCCGTCGTGATTTGAGGTATGGCCTCCTCAGTCTGTCGAAACACAGGATTATCCCAACTTTCAAGGAAATTACCAATCCATGACCCTGCTTTTGGAGAGTTCCAGGAGTCCGTGTTACTGCGTCTGAGCGCAGAGGACCTACCAGACCAGCGTGAGCGACTCTGTGCAGGTGTTATCAAAGACTGCGTTGCAGTTGGAGCCGTCCGAGGTCTGTATGGGCGCTGCGGCACGACGATGCCTGTACGGGAGTCGATGAGGACAGTGGCCTTCGAGATGGGATTTGTCCAAAGCAGAACCTCGTCCGTTGGCGCTCTGTCTTCCTTTTCCATCCGGGGCGCTTGTGACGAATCCTCTGCGAAGCCGTGTGGCTGCCTCGTTTCAAGGCTTTCGGATGGCACGAGAGAAGGTGTGGTACGCAGATCCCGCAGCAGGTCAGCTTCACTGCATTCAACCGCTGGACTTCTAGGAGCCTCCACAGTGTCAATCGTAGACAACCTTCCAACCTTGGTCTCCATTGGCCCGCACTCGGTAAGGGAACCTGAGGGCGCCTGCATCAATTCTTTGCGCACCTTGCTATTTGGCAGCCCTGCGCACACATCGTCAATAACGTCTCTATTTCCGGCTTTCACCCTGCTCCAACCATTGAGTCCCTGACTCAAGCCATGCTGCTGACCCTTCGCAAACGATGGAATTTGGACGTGGTCACTTGGAAAACCGCCTTGGTGTCCAGATGTACGGCCTCGGTTGTGCTCGTTGTCTGCCACTGCTGCGCAAGGACTCCAAGGGCGACGCGGCAACGGAGGCATTGGGTCTTTCACGAGGGGCGACCCAATGACGGCAGCAGAGTTACTGGTGAGGGTCGGGCCGCGATCTGAAGACTTCACGGGATGGACAATTGGCCCAGAGTATGTCGAGGATCCGGAGCCTCTAGAAATAGTGTCCGCTCTTCTCTTTGACGTCCTCGCTCGTGGCTGGAAGTGATGCTCTTTGAGGAAATGTCTAGTCATCTCCCCCAGAACGTCCACTATACCTTTCAAACTCCGCTCGTTCTCAAAAATGCCGTCTTCGGGGGTCGAAGAAGATTCTGCTGAGCTATGCAGATCGATTCGAAGATAGAACATTGGCCACCTATCAACGCCTTTCCCGCCTCCCTTGAGTTGCCTGTTAATGGGTTCACTACGCTTCAAACGCCTGTCCTTCGCCGATCTTTGCCTTTCCAGACTTTCGGCTTCGGAACCGTCCTCGAGTGCTCCAAAGCTCGACGAGGCGAAGATGCGATTGACCGAGTCGTACAATTCATTAACCCCTCCTTCGATGTATATTGGGCGAATGCCAATCGAGATAAACTGCACATGCTTCGATGGCGCAGGCTCGAGTGAAAAGACGCCCCGTATGGTGATCGAGGGCGTACGAGCAGAGGCTGAGACCCACGATCCCCGGCCTGAAGAGCAGATATAGGCGGCTTGTGACAAAATGCTCCGAACATGTGACAAACTGAATGAACAACTTCTTCCGAGCACTACGCCATTACTCTTTATTGCCGGCTCCAATGCACTCGAGGCTGTTCCACGTATGACGAACTTGCCATTACCCTCGGCGTCCCTAGCTATCACAGTGATTGACTGTCCACAGGCCAGCAGAAGCGCCACAATGTTCTTTTTCAGGTTCTCCCATTCCCTATTCTTTTCTCCCTGTCCTTGAAACGCCACAGCACGATGCTTGACCCTAACAGGCATATTACCAAAGAGATCCTGGACAGTGACCCTTGTACCATGCTCTCGAGCGTATAGATGTTGGTGCGAGGGCGCTGGGATAAGCCTAGCAACAATCTCGGATTTATACAGGCTGATCGTGCTGTACGAGCGATGGGAAAAGTGGCGGGAAGTAATTGAAACGAGGGAAAGCGCAGCAAGTGAGCACAAAAACGTGCCATTGCGGCCGTACACTGGTCTGGCAGTTTCATGCTTGGATGTGCCTAGTTTTATGAGCCACAGATAGCAATAGCTCGAGGACAACGGAGCTTAAGGACTGACTGTACATTTTCCCCAGTCCTCCATCTTCGTTGAATTCCGCTGGCAGTATGCCTAGTCCATCATCTTCCACTGCGCATGCTCCACGTGGGAAGTCCACAACTATCTCCACTTTGTGACCATCGGCGTCAAGAGAATTACGGATGAGATCCAGCACCACTCCGGTCAGTGATGTGATGGCCGTGGAGGACTTGATCTGAGCTACCACATCCGCTGGTAGAGGCAGGATAGGCGTTATCACCACAACCATGGTAACCCAGTTGCAGATACTAGAAATGCATTTAGTGGATCTGGGGCATCTTTCCCAGACTTGTTTGGCCTCGTCTCCTCAACGCGTCTAGAATGGGCATATGCAAGAGCACCCAATACCCTCAAGGCGGCTGCCACTTCCTCCAAAGGCAATCACATGAAGATTTTGAGGGCATCGGAGGTTTGGCGGAAAATGTCGCCCTCAAAAGTGCCTCATTTTGCGCTGCAACTGAAGATCAGCCAGGATGGCATTCAGATTGTATTGCGTGAAGGAGCTCGAACGCGTGACGGCATCCTCCGTTGTACTTACATACAGTGCCGGAAAAAACTCTGGTCCATCCACACCGTAGGCGAAAAACACACCACTTTTTTTAGTAAATCCTGCCACCCCCGTATCCACCCACGAAACCACGCACCCATAAGGCCAATTGACACCCACTGAGCCCTATAACGACAGTCTCAATGCCAAAGAGTAAAAAGAAGGATACCAAGACGAAAGCTTTGTCAAGGTTTACCCTGAAAGACCTCAGATGTTCTTCCTCACCTTTATTACTCAAGGATGTTGAGAACATCAATGTCACTGAATTCAAAGACATCAACACTGTCAATTTGACAAGAAAGGTTTCAGCTAGGACTTCAGCTATGTTCCTGATTCATTGAACTGTTTTTCTTGATAAGATAAGCCAGTATTCTAAGGTCAAGATGATAGATCCCACCAGTTTTGACTATTCAGCATTTCTGACAAACAAGCAGGTCAGACTGAAGAAAAAGTCTTGATCAAAGAGTTATTGAGTGCAACAACAGCAGGTCAGAGCAGGGCTGTCATTTAGTGAGATTAGAAAACAGAATACTATGATCTTAAATCTGAAGAATGTCAAGAAATAAGCCAATTTAAAGACTATACTTCTGATCTGACATGAGGACAAGAAGAAGAGTATTCAGATGACTGTTGACATCAAATTTGTACAGAAGACAGTCTCAAGACCTGTTCAAGACTTCTTCACAGATGATAATGAGTTAAAGTCATTAAAAGAAGAAGAAGTCTTCTCTTAAAAGAAGAAGGTAAGTCAATGACTTTTGATAGAATCTTTATACTAATATTATACAATGAACAGCTACAGACAAGCATCAAACAGTCATGAAGAAATAAGAAAAGCTGAAATTGAATCTGAACAATCATGTGAGGCATCTGATTTGTCAGTGACATTGTGATAATGCAGAGTGCAAAAATAAAAATAAAAAATGCTTAATGCTAAAAGAAAAGCATCATGCTCTGAATTCTAAATCTCTGTTTGAAATAAGATCATTAGCAATGAAGAAGTCATCATTGAAAGCCTTTTTCTTTGAGTTCTTTACATGTTTAATCAACTTTCTTCTTCAGCCTCAAAGCCTGCTCTGCAGTCTGCTTCACTGTCTGCTTCATTCTTCACATCAGTCTTGTTCTCAGCATTCATTCATGTTTACATGAAGCAGGCCTCATCAATGTCATCAATGTCATCAATGCTGCAGATGCTCATGCAGAGTCTTTGACAGTATTCATTACTGTACATGTCTTCTTCATCTTATCTATTTTTATCATTATATCTGCTGTCTTATCAGCATTCATACATCACTTCACCTCTTTCACAATATTCTTCACATTATTTAATGCATTCTTCTCAGTTATTCTCATCTCAGCTATCTTCAAATTCTTCTTCAAAGCCTGCTTTGCAGCTTCTGCAACACTTGTCTTCATAGTGATTGTTATGATCATACTCAGTTAAAACTAACAGAATGAGTCAAACATAAGAACTGTGTAGTCTCTGACATAAGACAACAAGTTAAGTGTCAACTTAATCATGAGAATGTCAAGTCAACCCTTAACAGATTGAGTCAAGGTTTCATCTTTTCTAGATTTTTCTCTCTCTTTGAGAATCAACCCTCTTTCTATATAAAAAGAATCATTTTTCTTATGAAAACAATTGTGTTCAACTCAATACAAGTTATCAACTACTGATTTATTCTACACTGCACACTGAGACTCTTATATCAACAAGCATAAATCTTTAGCTCTAATATCTGAGACAGCTCAGATCAGAACATAACACTTTGAACACTTTTATGATATAAGAATGACAATCAGTGTGCAGAAGTCAGCTTCAGCAAGTCAAGTCAACCTTCAAGACCTTCAGCAAACAATCAATGTACTTAAGGTATTGACACTCAATGCATTTACAGATGAGAGAGAGAAGCTGCAAGCCTTTTTAATCAAGCTTGAGTTATATATTGAATTCAATCAGACAAAGTTCAGATTTAAGATGAACAAAGATCTGTTTACTGTATCATATCTCAAGAATGCAGCATTTGATTGAGTTAATCTCAAACTGCATAAGTTTCTTAACAAGACATCAAAGAAACAAATAAACAATAAGAAATTCATATTCAGCAACTATAAGAAGTTCAAGAATGAGCTTCAAAGAGCCTTTGAGATAGTTAACAAGAAACAAGCAGCAGAGAGACAACTTCACATTCTGAAGATAAATAAGTCAGCAGTCAAGTATGCAGCAAAGTTTCAGTGAGTTGCAACTCTAACAGATTGAGATGACAATGCTTTAATATTGCAATACTATTGAGAACTCAACAAAGCTATCAAAGATGAAATAGTCAAAATGAATTGACCTGAAGAGCTTCAGAATATGATCAATATCTTCATCAACATCAACAGTTGTCAGTGAGAATGACAGATAAAGCATACAGAGCACTACACATCAAAGATGTAAAAAAGATGTTATATCTTTAAGAGAGGTGACTCTATAAACCTTGACGCAATTGAGAAGCACTGTGAGCAGCAATCATGAGTGAAGCAAGAATGATGCATGAGCAAGCTCTATAAACCTCAACTTTGATGAGCAGAGACTCACAAATGTTATAACTGTGAAAAGCTCAAACACCTTGCAAAAACCTGCAAGAAACCTTAACAAGAGAGAAGAGAAGTTACAGCAATGAATACATGTGTAGTGCACAATGCTCTGAGCTGAACAGTCTGCTACAACAACATGTGCTGAACACATATGAGCAGCAAAGACAGAGTTGAATGATATTCACAGAAACTCAAGAAAGAACAAAACAGTTATAACACAACAGATTGACTGAAGAGATTAACTATTCTAAAAAAAGCTGAGATTAAAGAAACTGATACTCACAGAACTCAGGTAAAAGAAGACTACAGTGATAGCATCTGAATAGCTCTGAATTTGAATGCAAATTCAAAAGATGTTGACAACTGAGAAGTTGACATGAAACTCAAAACAAAACATGAGCACCTTGAGAATCAGTGCTGAGAAATGTGTCAACAACTGCTGAAAAAACAAAAGAAAGAGCTCAAGAAGAAAGTCAACGATCTTAAGAAGCAACAAAAAGAAACAGAAGAAGCAAGAGCATGCTTAAAGCTTAACAAGTTGATGAAAGATGTACAAACAGCAATCAACTCAGTATTGAAACAACTTGTGTGAAAAATAAAAAATCACAAAATCAAGATCTGTTTATTTACAGAATATTTGACATCAGATGATGATTGTTAAACCTTTTCAGAAGATTATATGTCACCTGAGTTTCTGAACAAAGTGAAAGCACTTTGAAACCAGATTCAGTGAGAATATGATCAGTACAAACTGCGTCTACACTCAGAACAATATATTGAGAAAGACAGTGAAGAATATGTACAACTGATCATATAAGAAGAAGAATTTAAGTGATTTCAAAACCTCAGAAAAAGAACAAGTGACACAGTACAGTCAAAAAACTGCAAGCTTTCTTCAAGAGACTAGAGAACAAGAAGCTTTTAATGTCTCAAAAGAACAGCAAAGATCATAAAATATGAGTAGATGTTCAGATTGAACAAAATAGACCTCTTCAAGCAATGATAGACTCAGAAGCAACTGACAACTATATTTTGCAACAAGTGATAAGAGTGCTAGAATTAACACCACAGTGAACACTAAAGTCTATGCAAGTATATATGATCAACAAAGAATTCAAATGAATAACAAACCAGGTTCACATTGAAGCTACAATACTAAAAGATTCACAAGAGTTGACATTTAATGTTCTCAATTCAATCAAGTATGATGTCATACTAAAGATGTTCTGATTACGCAAAAAGAACTCAAGAATCAATTGAATCAGCAAAGAATTATACACCATGATAAATGTGTATGAGATCCTCAAACAATCAGAAATGAGCTTATCAGAGCATAAGTTATGAGATCATGAAATACTGCTATTGAATGACAAGCAGTCAAAGTGAATGTCACTATACTCAATGAGCAAAGATCAACTCAAGAAAGTCAGAACTTACCTTGATGAGAATCTCAAAAGAGAATTCATCAGATCATCAAAGTTATCAGCAGAATACTTGATTCTGTTTGTATTAAAAAAGAATGACACAAAGCAACTGTGTGTCAACTACAGACAACTCAGCAAGATAATTAAACAAGACAGTTATTTCTTATTGTTAATCAAAGAGTTGCAAGATCAATTAAACAGAGTTAAGTGGTTCACAAGTCTAAACTTGAAAGAAGCCTACTATCAAGTATGAATGAAGAAAGACAAAGAATGAAAAACAGCGTTCTGAACAAGGTACAAACACTATGAGTACACTGTTATGTCATTTGAGCTTAAGAATGCCTCTGTCACCTTTTAAAGATTAATCAATGACATGTTGAGAGAATACCTTGATGATTTTGTGATCACATATCTTAATGACATTTTGATATATTCAGATGACCTTGAGACACACTGCAGTCACATGCACAAGATACTGAAAAAGCTTAATGAAAGAACTTTGTATGTGAAGAAGTCAAAAAGCAGATTCAAAACAAAGAAGATCAAATTCCTTAATTATGTTATTCAATTTGAGCAAATCAAGAAGAACTCAAAGAAGACAGATGCAGTCAGAAACTGATCTTCATCAAAACAAGTTAAGAAAGTACAAGCCTTTCTAGAGTTAATGAACTATTACAGAAAGTTTGTACCTAATTATGCAAAAATTGCAGAATCTCTCACACAACTAACACACAAGAACAAAAGATGACATTGAGATAAGAAACAGAAGAATGCATTTCACACATTAAAGAGAAGCCTTAATGAAACAGCACATTTAAGAATACTCAATTCAACATGCAAAAAAGTACTGAAAATTGACACATCAGATTTTGCAGTAGGTGCATGCTTGTATCAGATTGAGAATGAGCAACAGAGACTCATAGCCTATCAGTTTAAAAAGCTATTGAGACTCAAGAAAAGATATGAGATTCATGATAAAGAACTTCTTGCAATAGTGAAAGCACTGCAAGATTGAAGACCTTATCTTACAGATATCAAGAAGTCTATTCAGATCTACACAGATCACAAGAATTTGAGAAACTTTGCAACAATGAAACAGTTGAATCAACAACAGATTTGCTGGGTCAAACAGTTAATCAATTATAAATTTCAGATTCATTATAAGAAGAGTAATGAGAATGATGAAGCAGACACTTTAAGTAAACAACCTGATCATGAAGAAGTGAAGAAGATTCACACTGAAATTCTGAGTGAAGACAACAAAGAAATTCTCACAAAAGACTTAACAGCAACATATAAGATGAAGCAAGCTCTCTTGACAGACAAAGAACTGATACAAGCATGTCACAATGACAGGGTCAGTGAACACCTTGAAGTCAAAAGAACTGAGAACCTCATATAAAGAAGGTGCAATATCAGTGACCTTAAAAACTGAATCACTAAGTATATCATCAAATGTGATTCATGTCACAGAAACAAGATTTAAAGAAATAAGAGACATGATGAAGTAACATGACTAAACACATCAAAAGCATCATGAGAGTCAGTTACTATGAACTTCATAATGAAGTTATCAACATCAAAGAATCTGGCATGAAGAGTGAAGTTCAACAGTATATTGACTATAGTTGATAGATTAATCAAGTACATCATGTTCATTTCATTTAAGAAAACCACAACAGCATCAGTATTGATGTACATCATACTGAAAGAATTGATTAACAATCATGAGCTATTAAAGAAGTTTATCACCAACAGAGACAAGCTGTTCACAAGCAAGTTTTGAGAGATGCTTACAGCAAAACTCAGAATAAATCAAAAGATGTTGACAGCATATCATTCACAGACAAATGAACAGAGCAAACAAATGAATCAGACAGTTGAAATGTACTTAAGACACTACATCAATAGAAATCAGAACAACTGAGTACAACTGTTGCTGACAGCACAGTTTGCATACAATAACACACAAAACAAAACCATAGAAGAAACACCATTTTGAGCAAATTATGAGTATAACTCAAAGGTATGACAAGAACTGTGAGCGCACAAATCACAAAGTCAAAAAGCAATACTAAACATCACAGAAATCAAGAAGTTGCACAGAGATCTGACAAACAGAATTCAGCAGCAAAAGAGACAAACAACAGAGATAAAACCTTTTGTAATTGAAGAGAGAGTTTATCTAAAAACAAACAACATTCATGTAAAGCAAAGAAGCAAGAAGTTAAACAACAAGAGCATAAAACTGTTTGAAATCAAGAGAAACATCAAGAGATTAAGCTATGAGCTAAACTTACTCAAGAAAATGTGAATACACTTAGTATTTCATGCATTCATGCTTCAGTGTTGCAATCAGTTCATACCACTTCAGATCACTGAAACATTTGTTGAATCTGACAAAGAGTATCAAGTTGACAACATTTTAAAAAAACAAATGATTAGTGAGAAAGCCCACTATCTTGTCAAGTGAAAGAGGTATGACATCTTTAAAAACACATGAGAACTTATAAAAAACCTCAACAGTTGCACAAGAACACTTCAGCACTTTGAGAGGGGAAGGTGACAAGATTAAACTGTCAAAAGTCATTTGACATGTTATCAAAAAGCTGAAACAAGATCTCAGACTGAGAGATTTTCTCATCATCATCATTGTCATTGCTTATTTTCTTTAACAGACAAAGAGTTTTCTGTTTAGCACAATCTTGAGTCTGACACAATGTTTTGCATAATCAAGAAAGCTTTGTGAAAAGACAAGCTTGTTCTTTCTCAGTTTGAAGAATCTTTGACTTCAGTGTATTGTGAACACAGTCTAGTGATTTTCATGTCACACTCACACATGAATGACCTTGACAAGTACACTCAGTACATTTAAAATGTGACTTCATCATCACACAAAGAATAGAGTGATTGAAACAGTAAACACAGACAATGTTCAAGAAACTGTCAGATACAGTGATCTCTTTTACAGTGTGAAGACAATTGTCATACTCACAAGTGAGAGAAGGTTTTTGAGACATGGCTGACGTTGAAAGATTTCATTTATACCCTCACTTAAGTAGAATTCTGAGAACAGAGATCACAGAAAGAGAAGATAGTGTTACAATCATATTCAGTTAAGATTAACAGAATAAGTCAAATGTAAGAACTGCATAGTTTCTGACATGAGATGACGAGTTGAGTGTCAACTCAACCATGAGAATGTTGAGTTGATTCTTAACAGATTGAGTCAACTCTTTGAGAGTCAATTCTTTTTTTATATAGAGAGGATTGTTTTCCTTATGAAAACAATCATGTTCAACTCAATACAAGTTATCAACTACTGGTTTACCCTACATCGCACACTGAGACTCTTATATTAACAAGCACAAATCTTTAGCTTTAATATTCAAGGCAGCTCAGATCAGAACATAACAGTGATCTATCTCATGTGAGAAGAAAAGCAGCCCTGTCAGCAGTGACAGCACAGGGTTAATGAAGCTTTTATATCAGTATATAAAGTGATTTAAGAGGCAGATTTCAGAGTACTCAATGTCACTGAAGAATGCATACAAACAGCTGTGAGATCAGCTGTACAATGTGAAACAGATAAGAAAAACAGAGATTCAAGACTGAAGAGACTTGAACATTTCTTTAAAATTAAAAAAACAGTTAAAGAAGAGAATTAAAGAGTGAGATAAAGAAAGAACTAGTGAAAGTATGAGTATAAGAATTAAAGTGAAAAGAACTGATGCTGTTAACTCATTAATGCAGTTAGCAACAGCTGCAGAGTTTCTAGATTCTTAAATAGTATTTAATTGATTGTTTTTACTCTTCAAATCTATTTACAATCTGTAGTCATAGTTGTAGTCATTGTCAGTGACTGTTAAATTCATCTCTATATGTGCACTTTGAAAATGTGTCTCTGAATGTTTGTCACTGTTATATTTCTTCACTGTCAGTCATATAAACTCTTCAAAGTCATTCTTATACTTCTTCACAAAGTTCTCATGTTGCTGCATTCACTGCTTGAGGGTGATAAAGAACTGTTTGATGAGATTGTAGTCAAAGAAGTAAAAAGAAAGAAAAACAAGCTTTACATCAGCCTCAGTGCACATGTTGACTAATTTCTAGTAATCTGTTAATAAATAAACACAGAGAGATCAGAAGACATATCTCAGAATGATGTATTGATGCATTATTCATAACAAGAATGAATTTTGACTCTGAAAAAGAACTGCACTTTGACAAAACATGGTTTTGTATGAAGAAGTTAAACAAAGCCCCTGTAATAGAGTTCTGTTTAACTGTTTATGTTATGTATTCTTTAACAGTGTATGTTAACAGTACACTTCACCATTCACTTTGTTTCAATGAGGTTGACATTGAGGCCCTCACCTCTTGATGAGCTTAGTTAAACTTTTAATTCTTATTCTGTTCATTTGCAGCTGACTCATCAATGAAGACAAGTTGATCTGCAATTTAATTGACTAGCTGTACAAGCCATTCTGCATGTAGTTCATCATCTTGTTGAGCAACTTTCTGTTGTAGCTATTAAAATCACAAGTATTAATCATTGAATTATATAATCAAGGTCCTTACTGTCTTCTGTGTATGTCTCATCCTCTTCAGAACATTAAACAATGTTTTGAGATTGACATTAATCTCAAACTCATCTCAAAGAAATCACCTCATCTCATCACAGTATGCTCAGAGTCTTTTCTTAAGGTATTCAGTCAGAGCCTCTTTCATTTCTGAGATCAAGGCTCTAGGTTGATCATTCTTTTTAAGTCTGAGGGCCTTAGACGATCCTCATATCTGCTGGTTCATTTGCATTCTTCAGATTTGTCAAGTAGACACCTCTGTGTCCTCATGAATCAATGAGATCGACATCTCACAGGACAATTGATCGTCAACAAGGCCCCTAGTGTACTCAGACAATGGGTGAGGCATTGCCGACGTTTAGGATGCAGTCACGGTGGTTGTGGGGCTGTTTTCGGGGTTGTTTCATGGGTGGATACGGGGGTGGCAGGATTTACTAAAAAAAGTGGTGTGTTTTTCGCCTACGGTGTGGATGGACCAGAGTTTTTTCCGGCACTGTATGTTACGGATATTGTGTAGGTCATCTTAAGCAAGCTGCCATGGTCTCATAGGTTTCTGGATATGTTGCCTACGGATCTTATTCTCATAGGTAATATTTGATTGTCTAAAATGAACGCTCGCCTGAAGTACGTCAGGAGTCCTTATATCCTCAAACCGTGAGAGGCTGGACTACCTCTGCACCAAGATATACCTTTGTACGTCCGAAGGCCAGAAGTGTACACTTTTCCCCGGCTCTAACTCAAGGAGATTCGTATAGGACTGACGCCCAATTAGTGACCAGTCCGTGCATTTGCCCCTCATGTCGCCTTCTTCATGGCTCTCCCCTGAACTCTAGATCCAGCCATCCTCCCTGGCTCGCTATGTCGCCCAGCGGTCTTCATCTCTTTCTGGACCTTACCGCCTACATATCCTCTCGCCACAGTCAAGACTTTCGCGGCGATCCTTGCTGGTAAACTTACGAACTCCCATAGCACTTGCATTGGCAATACCATGGCTGCGCAAAGCCAATCAATTAATATAGCCGCAAAGCTTTGCCTCTGACTCTGATTGCTTCGCTCGGCGGCAGCAGCAAGCGATATCGCATCGGTCATTCGAGATTCAAGATCTTGAAGCCGAGACTCTGTCTGCATCGTGAGAATAGTTGCTCGTTTCTCATACCTCCTCACTGCGCGATTCAGAGCATCAAGATCCGGCTGCAGCGCACGGCGGACTTCGGTGGTGACTTGCACTGCATTCTTGTTACTCGAGCCACTCGCTCCCGTCTCAGTGCTTGCCTCTGCAACATGTGCTTCTAGCTCTTCAAGCCGCCTGCTTAGGTCCAGCACCTTTTCCTCATCAACCTTGTCTTCTTCGTAAGGGCTTGTGTTCGCTATTCGTTGCAGGTGGAGCGTCCGCGATTGTCCCATTTTGACTAAGTGAATGAGCGGTCGTAGCTCCGAGGCTAGTAGAAAGATGGTCAGGTTGTAATTGGAGACGAGGCCTTCGGAGGGTCGGGAAAGCTTTCCGCGGATGGCGTGTAGTAGCCATGCGCCCATGACTGGGAAGATAAAGCAAGCAAAGAGAGCAAGCAGCTCATGTATTCGAAGCTCATTGGTAGCAGCGTCACGAGCGGTAGATTCTTTATGCCGTGATCCAGGCTGCTTTGGAGATGGAGAGGATTGTGATTCAGATGTAGGAGACGATAACTTGTCTTGATGTTCGTCTTCGCTGCTCTCTTCAATGATAGAGTTACTGGGGTAGAAGTCGTCGGAAGCCTGAGACTTTCGTAGCCGTAGCGATTGAGCAGAGCAATACCAGTTCCTGTTACGTTCCTTTAGCAAACCACCTGCACAAGCATATGACCACCAAACTTCCTCACCATGGTATTCTCACAGACCAGTTCAAGAACACGGCTGCTAGCCCTAGTAGTGTCACGTCCGTCACTACTGCGCTACCATCCTTGAACAACAATCCGCCCACTGCGGGCAGAAGAGCCAAGGCGAGCGGTGCAGAGTGCCAATTTGAAGGCTCCTCATGTGACTCAAGCCTTGGACCGTACGCTTTGGGCAGGAGAATGTCATCTGTAGAGGAGCGTATCGATTGCTGTGCTTCGTCAATAGAGTCAGAGAACATGGAGCTTCGTCTGCGGCCAGAAGGGTTGGAGTTGTCGCCAAGTGTAGATGCTCGACCTGGAGGTCTTTGGCGTAGGCTCGATGGAGCGTTCATAGAGCCATTGCCAATACTTGAGGCGTGAGGTCGCGCCGCAGAAGCTCTATCTTCAGCCATCGTGTAACGTATGCTGTGGCTCTTCGACCATGAGAATTGAAGCTTCTGCCCAAGGCGACATGCGGTCAAGACTGATGAGCAATGTAGAGATCACAACGAGGCAGATCTGCTGCTGCGCTAAATCTCTTACATCGGGCATGTAGTGAATGGCTCAAGGACTGTGCTGCTCGTGTGCGCATCTTTGGACTTTCTCTTCCAAACCTTGATCGACCTCTCATGCACGCGTAATGCACGCTAGCGAGCGACGTCCGGGCATCTTTCCCACCTCCACTCTCAATCCTAGCAATGGTCCCCAAGTAACTAATCAAGCCGACATGGTCACACCGAACAATTACT
>JAABUP010005969.1_pt1 | contig 17930 bp, 18 predicted proteins | sample 5559201 | NCBI WGS metagenome assembly JAABUP01 (sample SAMN10711887, study PRJNA513373) | rock metagenome | isolation source: Antarctica rocks | place: Antarctica
GTGAGATATGAGACGGAATCTCGAGAGCCAAATCCAGGCAACATCCAAAATTTGCAAATTTGCTAAGCTGCAGCGGTTGGCGCTACAGCCCTGCCTTCCCTGCGAGCCTTTAGGGGGTGATTGGTTATTATAGGTGCGGGATAGTTGGCGAGTGTTACCCTATGCAGCTAGTGGCGTCTTCGCCCGGGCGCCTCGAGCGGCCAAAGCCCACCAGCATTGAAGCTTAAAAGCCTCATCTATTAGATAGAATTAATGACATCTCTCTACCTACCCACGAAACAGATACCTTCATTGTCTGTGTTTTCTCCTTCGGCCCACGACAACAAGCAACACAGCCAGTAGCCACCTACAATTCGAAGACTACCAAAAGATCTGAGACATTGGTTCCTAGTCTTGCATCTCCATGAATGCATACGAGCGTCCGCGATAAGTGCTCAAGGCATCCAAATCTTTTGCCACACCAGCCTTCTCCAGACGCAACTCGGATGGGATTGCAGAACATGAAACGCACGGGCACGACCAAAGACCAACGTGGCGGATGCATGACACTAAATGGCAGACTTGCACTACGTTGCCTTAGTAGCATTCCCATGGTTATGTAGCCGCCTTTGACAGACAGCCAGCCGGGGAAGCTTCGGCTCCATCTCGCGTGCGTATCGCTCGTTGCAATATTGTCTAATCTTTCGATTTAACATTGTCAATCTTGCACTGCAAATGATCAAACTGAGAGGCTACAACGCCCTAAATTTCTCATAGAAGAATTCATGAGACCTGGCTATCCTACACCTGCCTCGCCTAATTGGAGCTACGACAATTAGGACAACAGAAGATTTGGCAGTACACCTTTCTTCCTCTATTGTATGAAACACCTAGTGGCAGCTTTGTCACCACACACAGCCATTTCTCGAGACGAGAGCAAAGACCTAAGCCTTCTTCAGCCGTAGTAAAATCGATCGACATGGGGGCGTTCGGGCTATCCGTTACATCTGGGCGCTTAAGTCCAGCCATCACCCGTGTGCTATACTCAATCCAGTCGACGACAAGCAGTGTTGCTTCGTTTGATGTATCAAAGCGATCCACATGCGCTGCAGTCCAATTCCTGCCGCTTCCTACAGGCAGTATGGGCGATAAAGGTCCAGATGGCGAAGCTGTCTGGAGACTGTGCCCTCGTTTGGGGTCGTGATGGAGGCTATGAGTTTATCATACTTGCGCCGCATCTCCTTAAGCCAGAACTTGAAATAGCATTGACTTGTCCTAATGATCGCTTAGTGAAATTTGCTCTTAATTGTTGCATTATCTTTCCTTCGTTGATGTCTTTCATACCGTGTTCACTATGGTAGGGAATCTCAAGCAGTTTGCAACCGAACATGAGCTCTGGTAGGCAGTTCCATACTCTCAGGATCTCTTCTGTGCCTCTTCGGCTCGTGGCCTTTGAGTCTCTCGGACTGTCATAACTGATTTCTCATGTCTGGTTTAGGCCGCCAAAGCGACCGGCGCCGTCAAGAGCCAAAGCCTCATCCAGTTCTGACGCTCACTTACTCAATCCCCAAGCCCAGCAGTCTGCTACAGGTACTCTGCAGTCCCAGGTCCGGATTCTTTTTCAAGCTCTCAAACTAAAGGTCGTCTATGGCGCTGCGTCAAAGCTCTCCGGAAGGAGAACGTCAGAGAAGCCGAAGGTTGCCATGTACAAGCATCGAGGACACGCCGGATTGCGTTGTGAAATCCACGTCGTCCCAGCGGCTGCTGCATGCGCGCTTGTCATCTTGAATTGCAAGCAGTATTACATAGGTGGTGAACTCGAAGGACCACAGGGCGAGGACACCGAAAAGCTAGCAGCCTTGCAATTCGCAGCTAAATTGCACGAACTTCTTATGCTGGCATCACTTGGGACTATCATCTTCACGTACCTCCGACGAGAACTCGTATTTGGAGCTGGCATACCATTTGGCGCATTGTTTGTTGGGGTTCAGATCGATAGTATAAGCTTGCTCTGGTCACCAGAGTTTCTCGGAACAATGTATCACAAGTGGAAGGCCCATCCCGGAAGGAAAATGATTCTCATCTCAATGATTGTAGTCTGTACGCTTCTTGGAGTCTCTGTCGGTCCCTCGTCCGCCAATCTGATGAGACCGCGCCTTGACTATTGGTCAGCAGGAGGGACGTCCTTCTGGATCAATGCAACCAGTGATCTTCTGTCACCACGAACGATATCAGACTCTCCTGCTTTAAAAACATGCGCTGTCGACACTGGGGATGCTGCTTGTCCTCACGGTGACTGGCAATTGATTGGGCAAGAATATCACGCCTTCTGGCCCCGTCTATTGCCCATGGGCTCTATGCCCTTGCGTATAAATATACCGAGTCACCTGGCCTTGAGAACAATGACCATCTTCCAACGCAGCACGAGCGATAGATATAAAGACAATCAGGATAATATATGGGGAAGCAAATATGCACTCGCAACAGTTCCGACATCTGCAATCGCAGATGGTCTGGCTGAGGTAGGCCGACTCTGGGCAAGGGCCATGGCCGCAACGCCGGGATCGCACTTCCATTTCCGTAGAGACGTTCTGTTCCAGACAACTGCTCCGCAATCTACCGTCTACACACGTTGTTCTGAGACTATCGTGGATGATCCTACTGATACGGACGATTTGGAGCTTCGTTTTCCCGTACTTCCTGCCATCAAGCTTCCTCCCGGAGGCGGCGTTGACGGTACCGTCTTGCAAAAAGGATTTCATTCTGATAACGATACCGCCACCGTCGCTTCGATTGGATCTCTACTCACCCCAGGGACTCTACCAGCTCTGACCTGGATTGATGACAGTGTGTTACTGAACAGGACGAACAGCAGTCTTCTCGCAGTTGCCACATTTGCAAGCACGACCAATGACACGTCAGCCTTGTACTGTTGCAGCATCGATAGTAGGGTAATGACCGTCGAACTGCAGAGCACCAGGAATGAATACAAGCTCGTTAACAGCGTAGCCTCTGAATGGGAACATGGCACAGTCAATACATCTTTACCCAAGATCATGCCCAGCGCCGCCTGGGCCAGATACATGAATCCCAACATCTCCGGCGAAAACGCAACGGCCTTCTCCCAGACCGCCTCGACCGCAGGAATATAGAACACGAACCTCACTTCGTCCCCATCTTACTTCCCAGTCATCATAGAAGGAATCCTAACCACCATGGTCGCGAACGGCATAGCCCGCACCTCTTATAACACAAGCATGATCGCCACCCTAAAAGGCAGCGAACCGGACAACAACCAATGGCTCGCAAGGGGCTGGTTCCGCTACATGTTCCCCCACCACCTCTTCGGCAACGGCACCTCCATCTTCGCCGTCACCCCCTCCCAAAGCGCCTCCGCCACCGAATTCCACATGTCCGCATCCGTCTACGGCTACGCCTACAGCCACCATGGCGCGACCCAAAAAGCCGCCATCGCCGTCCTGGCCCTCTACGTCTTCCTCGCGGCCGCGCACTTCGCCTATTCGCTCTGGACCGGGTGGACGTCGACGAGTTGGGAGACGCTGCCGGAGATTGCGGCGTTGGCGATGAATTCGGAACGCAGTGAGAGGTTGAGGAATACGGGGGCGGGGATCGCGACGGTGGGGGTTTTTGAGGAGACGGTTAGGGTGAGGGCGAGGGGGGAGGGGTTGAAGTTGTGTTTTGAGGATACGGAGGGGGGGGCTTTTTATGTTAGGAAGAATCGGAAATATGGGTGAGGAAAATGAAGGGGAGAGTAATGATAGAGATATATATGCATACATATATAGGATGTCCGTCTAGATATCACGAGACCCATGTAATCTAGGATGTTAAAAAGGTCCTCGGACAAGGTCTTGCATATCAATCGTTCGAATGGTTCCGGAATTTGAAGAAACCGCTGTTGCATCAGTACACCTGTGTGAAAATACTAGACCCGACGTTGTGGTCACCTAGGCATGACGGATAGTGTAAAATCGTAGAACATTGTCTCGGAGTGGCTAGCTGTTGCGACTATAGCTTGCTCATATTCCGATGACTGATTTCATAGGTATGCTCGATGAGGTTGTATGTCAGCATCAGGCAAGACAATCCTATGTTCTCAAAGTCAGAACAGCCGCTGGGTATGTTATAGGGCCAAGTCTTCAGCAGGTTAGTAATCCATGGTAGCAGTTCAGAATGTTAGCAGGCCAGTGGGTGAATCAATAGCAGCATAGTGGAGTTATTCTGAGAGATAGAACAGAATGATCGAAACGCTAATGGCGGCAAATGGGTATCTAATTAAACTTCGTATGTATGATCTCAGGATTTTCATGCCAATCGTCGATATTGACCCACATCTACAAGAATATATCAGCTTGTCTCAACGCTCTCAAAAATATATGACTTGCCTTTCGAAAAGTACTCAAACCGGCAAGAATACTGCCGCCTATCCATGTGCTATACTTCCTCTCCGGGGGCGCAAAGATCTTGATCCTCATGTCTTTTACTGCCAACCTCTGCACCTCATGTAGTAATCTGTCTCCAAAGCCTTTCGTCAGCGTTGAGCCTCCTGACAACACGATGTTGCCAAACAACGACTTTCGGAGGTCCATATCTGTGCGATTGATGGCGTCGACGACGATTTGGTGGATACCGGGATATTCGAGGCCGATTATTTCAGGGTCAAAAAGGATTTCTGGGGCGCGGTAGCGTTCTTGCCCAATCTTCCCAACTTCAGCATCCTGGTCCGGCATTGAGTAGATTGCGTGACATACCTTCATCTTGTTACCATCCGGCAAAGTGTATTCAATCGCCTTTCCCTCCATCCTTCCTCCATGTTGCTGCCATTCCTTGTCCTCCCTCTTCGGATCCAATGCAACAAATCCACATTTCTCTTTGATGTTTCTCACTACTTCCTTTTCTGCGCTCGTATGCAATACATACCCGCTCTTCCTAAACAAAAGCTGTAGATACTCTGTCACATCCCGTCCAGCGACATCTATTCTGCGGATGCTAGAAGGCATAGCGAAGCCTTCGTAGACGGGAACGGCGTGCGAGACGCCGTCACCGGAGTCGAGTACTATTCCTGTGGTGCGGCCAGAAGCATAGAGGGAGAGGACGGCTTGTATGGAGGTGTAAAGGGCAGGAACATTGAAAGTTTCGAAGAGAATCTGGGCAGCTGTGTCGCGATTTGCGCGGGGATTGAGAGGAGGCTCGGTGAGAAGGACCGGGTGCTACAGCCGTCAGAAAATTCTGTAGGCCAGCCATTGGCAATTCTTGTGGTGCTGCAAAAAGTAGGGCATTATGTGGAGGGCCATCCTACCTCTTCGCTCAGCGTTTTCAGCTCTTCCTGATACACGAACTGCCATATCCTCTCCATATCGTCCCAATCTGTGACAATGCCATGTTCCAGTGGATAGCGTATTTTCAGCAAGCCTCTCAGCTCTTCCGCTCGTTTCCCTATAAAGACATCCCCTTCTAGCGCCCCAGCTAATACCCTTGTATGTTTCGGTCTACCAACGAACGAAGGAAAATAGCATTTGGGAAGGTCTTCGCCTGCAAAGCCGGCTCGTATAGTACCACTACCGTTGTCGAGCACAATGGGGGCGTTGTGGAGCGTTTCGGTCATGATTTTGAGTAGAAGGAGTTGGTGGGGCAGTAGCCGTATCTCGTTTCAATGAGCCACAAATGATCTCGACAGTCATCTCTAGACGTTGGTGGTAGCTAGGTCATGACTGCTTTTTGCCGAATTGTGAACTGGATAATCGACGCCAGACGCGCTGTTGTCTGGGGACATTGGTGCCAAATAGTAAGGAAAGGACAGAACGATAATTAACGACGCGACATCAACCTATTCTATGTCTCGATCGTATTTTCTCGAATACTTTACTTTATCTTGTAGACAGACTTCAAAAACATTCAGCCACTATATAACCGCATGAGATTCTTAACACCATCTCATTCCTCCATTAGACTCTTTTCTTGACCTGCACATCTTTTGCCTTCTCCCTTAACTCTTGCTGAAGTCCATTAATCTTTTGATTCAGCGCCTCTCCCCGCTCTGAGTCGCGTCTGAGATTTTTCCGTGTTTGCAGCCGCATCCATGCAAACCATAGAGTGAGTGTGACGAGCGTGAGGGGTACACTAACGGCCACGTAAACCCATAGCTTTCTCGAAACCCTCGCTGTTTGCATATCCCACTCAAACAACCGAATGGAAAAAACAGCTGCTACAAATGTACCGGGGAGAAATACGACTGTGACAGCTGCCAGAGTTTTCATCACAATTGAATCTTCCTTGGCTGCTGAGGCAAGAGTCCGAGAATCTTGGGCTATAGCGATGCTGGATCGATTCTCTTCTTGGGTAATCAAGTTGAAGAGCTAATTCATTTTGACAAGTCAACATCCGTATCTCCTAGTTACTAGCCTAATATTGAGGTCAAGAAAACCGAAGGAGGACCTACCGCAGTCAACTGAATGTTTGTGCGGTGCGACAAATAACGTAGTTTGAGCTCTTGGGCCTTGAGTCGCTGTCTCAGAATCTTGACACAATCATTGACCTCCTCGATGACCTTTTCCGCCCATTCAGGTCGCTCGATGCCCTCTGGCCACTGGTAGCTCATTATCGAATCAAGGATTTCGCGCAGCGTTGAACTTTCCATCTCCTTACCAGCCAAATGCGTCGCACTTCCACTCATCACCGCTGACAGGGAAGCATAGCTTCCTGCGGCCGTACTGCGTAACGATGGATTGAAGGGGCTGTGCTTTGTTCGATTCTCCACTTGGTTGATTGTATCACGAATGGACTCGACTGCATCTTGGGTGGCCTGAGATATGACAATGGCAGCAACGAGGGCCATGAACATTGGATGGCTCACCAGCTTTCTTTGGTATCCAAGAACACTTTTCAGACTTGAAGATGGCACGGACTCATCGTCACCCACCAGATAGCCTCTGTCCTGTTTGTCACCAGGTTGTGCGTCCACACCAACACACAGTGTGCAGTCGTACTCAAAGCGAACGATTGCTTCTTCGAGTTATGTCGACTTTTCGTTGGCAAGCAGATAATACCTCCGTCGGGCACCAATTGGCGTGCTCTTTTCAATTCGAGGAGCTCTAATATAAGCTCCTGATTGCTTTTTCTAATTCCACACTTCCAGGGATAGTTCCCGATATCCAGATTCGCCCATACTATACGCATGCCACCGAAGCTCTTACTGTTGTTATCTGCGACAATAAAACGTTGGTTCAGCCAAGGCACAGTGTCAGTTTGTACCAATTTTCTCGTCTCGAGCGTTGTTGATCTAGTTCTGACACTTCCAATCCATTGTTCTGCTCGCTGTATTTCGTATCCTGAAAGTGATGGTCCGATGTCTCTAGAGAGTCGCCCAGGGTCTCCATGACTTTGATTGTATTACACCGGCTAGGCTCCGACAAGTAGGCGACCAAAGATGCGCCGTGCAGTGCAAAAATATAAGATAATACAGCCTTAAATGCATGACGTCAATAGGGATTTGATGGAAAATGGCTGAGGCTGCATGACGACCTCAAAGCGCCCCCTCATAATGAAAGGGTTGCAAGCCTGCGATATGTGGTCAGCTTGCATATGGATCCACCAATCAGTGTGGGGAATCTTCGGTTACTACGCAACGAAAAGTTCATACTCGCAAGAGCTCCATAATATCGAAGCAATGTCTGAAGTAACAGTTATCATCAATGCTAATAAGATGCTTCTCATCCTTGGCTATATCAAGACTATCTCGCACCAAAGAATTGACCGCATTGTTACCCTGTACGCCCCTCTACCATACACTTCCGGCTCCAAAAGGCTTCCCAGCAATACCCTGGGGAAGATAACGCCTTGTGATGATGTGCAAGCCCATCGCCATATTCGGGTGATGAATCAGAACAATGACAGGCTCGTGATGTCAAGTTCGCTCCAAATGACAATATCTTGCGGCGGTTTGGCTAGAGGACGAAAGAGAGAACGAGGCTTCTGGAGCACTGCGCAACTTTCGTGTTCACCTCCAGCAATTGCTGCCCTGAATTACTAAGCGAAGGTTTTCGAACTCTCGGGCGGACGCCGAAGCTTCTTAAGGTACTCGCGATTGGGCGTTGCCCTGACCGATGTGTTCAATGCCTCGTCGCACACCATATTATCGAAGTAGACAAGATCCTGGCTTTGCATGTATGAGACATTCCACTCGGGCCGCGTCTGGAATAGACAGTGAGGTTTGGTCATAGCGCAACTGAAGTCGATAAGCAATCCAGCTCTGTAATTCCGCGCTCTCACGTCCCCAGGATAGATGCCAACTCGCCGCAGATGCTTCAGGTGCCGTAACATTTTGTTTAGATACTTTGCAGTGAACGTCAAGTCTTCTCTGACCAGCTCTTTGACGATCGCGCGCAAAGGCTGCCTTTCCGAAGTTGGTCTCTCGTACTCCTCGTCTGGGCGATCCCAATTTACGACGTCGAATTTCTTGTGTAGCTCGTCTTCGATCGTCGCAGGAAGGGTCAGATAACCGTAGCAGCGAACTGCGATTGTGCCATTCAACTTTTTTTCCACGATTCGTCCATACGCACGGCATTCATTGTAAAGGGGATCCATGTGCGCGCAAATGACACTGGTCGGGACAATCTCTCTCTCTTCCTCTAGTAAATGGGCTTCATCATCCGAGGGATCAAAGAATCTGAACTGTGATCGCGGAGAATTGTCAGCAGAGCTCATAACACGCAGAGTATGTCCCATACCACTTTCAATGCGTATATCCTTGACCGAATCGAAACCTCGAATACATGTGCATGACCACCTGAGCCAGAATCTGCACCACTAAGAAGGTGACGGAAATCGATGGCGGCTTTGCGATCCTGGAAAGGGTGGAGTTTGGGACCTTCGCAGTCTGGGAGGGGCTTGTCGTCGTTGGGATTTTGGATTCTCTTTGCCATTTCTACAATGTTCGATGATTTGTAGGACATGAAATGAAATGAGTCACCATGATGATGATTTCAAGTTCAGGAGAATTGCGAGAAGCTGGACTCGGAACGCTGGCTTCTTATAGGTGCCTGAACCCACGCCCATGGTGTCGGGGATGTCGTTACCGCCACGTGACTCAGAAATAGGGGTCTGAGGGATTCAGCCAGATACGGCCGCTTTTTCATTACCGTTTCCCCTCCCTCTTTGCAATCCTATTTACATAGAGGAGTTAGCCAGTCCTTTTCTTTTCCAGTCGGGCTCGGTCCGTCCAGTGTTTAGACGGAAGTCTGCCGTAAAAGGGGTGAATCATGTGGAATGATTGCCCCGTGTCCCGTCATAATCATCGTAGGGAATCTCAGTGCCAGAAAGCTTCTCGTTGACGAGAGGATAAAGCTCTCCAGCCAACGAATTAGCCAACCGGTTTATTCAACAGCGAGGATTCTTTCTGCCAATAAGAGAGTCAGAGTAGAGACGAAATGTCCGAATGTGCGTATGTTTCCTCTTGGAAACCAGCACAATCAGCACAGCTTAGGCATTGGTAGGGCAAGGTATGTGGGCAAAATGCCTGATGCCAACTTTCGATCAAATTCCGCACCTAGAAAGATCTGAAAGATTCAAGGAAGAACAACGATCATATCATAAGTCTCGATACTTATCCGATGCGATGTCAAACCATCATGGCGCCAATGATTGCCTTTCGTACTCCGCCTCGATTTTGTGGACTTCCGACAGACAGCAGATACCTTCTAAGACCCTTGTCCGTCTTGGCGACTGGTTGGTCCATTATGAGCTACTTTGAGATAGATCTTCCAGAATCGTGCTGATTCGCTTCCCGGTTAGCTAGAGACAGTACTGTTTGAATGACTGGCTCTCTAAATTAGTAAGCACATTGAGCTCCTTGATTGTTGGATGGAGGTGGATTCGAGATAGGACTACATAGTCCAGAGTCTTATCTGGTGAAGTCCGTCATCCCAACACGTAGTAAACCCTATGATTCACCTAGTCTGAGCCACTGTCAGAGAAAATATGCTGCACGCAAGTAGAAGTGGCCATGTGTTGAGCCAAACCGCAATCATTGAGTCTCTGCAAATCTCAAAGTGTTCAATTGAAGATTATATATTGAAATTACACTACCATATTAATAATCGGTAATGGCTCTATGGCTCAGTGGTAGACACGCATCCAATCGTAATTGACCAAGACAACAACCCTGCTGCATCACTTTAGTGTGACCTGGGGTTAGCGTCCTGCTGCATCAATGGTGATTGGTAGGATCTAACGCTAACCATTATTGAGCAACATCCCGGGGTTCCGGGTTCGATTCTGGGTTGAGACTTTCGAGTTTCTTCCTGGGGATGACGTAGTGTACTGATGGTTAATTCCAGTCTCCGTTGTGTCGGGCAGTCGCGAACATCTTTTGGCTTTTGCTCTATGCTGTCTACTTTTTATGCTCCCATCTGCACACTGCTGGTAGAGACTAGCGGTCGACATGATCTCGCTTCCTTTATTTTAGAGAAGAAGGATGACATTTATTGACTGACCCCATGATTAGCCCAAACCCATTTTCCCTACCAGTTTTGACCAGCGGCTCTCCTTCCCCTTCAGACCACTCATCGCCCGCAAAATCCCTACCTGTCTATTCTATGTCCAAGACTCCTGACATCCGCCAAATTGTGGTCCCAACGCACACTCGCTTCATCGAAACAAATTCCTTCAATTGATCCCCTCGATTCATGCCTAAGCTTATTATCAGTTAGAACGAACACGATAACTTCCCTAAAGGCAGCAAAGGTATGAAGGCAAAATCGCGTTCACGGTCAGCCGAGGGCATGGTAAGATAGTGGCAATTGACGTTCAAGCTACTGGGGGATCAGCCATCAGGGTTAATAATTTAGGATCGATTTGGCTGGTCAATACTGTAATTGGTTCCTCACTCGTCTGTGATCTCTGGATTCATTCAACATGGGCGTTGACTGATTAATGTGAATACTATTTTTTGCGTTCTATATTTCTCAACGTCTTAATCAATATACAAATCCAGTCTTTCGCGCCAAAGACACTCAAGTAGTAACAGAGGTCTCCAGATCGCTTTCATAGATCTTTAGGTAGCGCCAATAGCACAGCTTTTATCGATTTGGAAGGCTTCATAGATCTTTGAGAGTGAGACGTCTACTCTTATTCAGAGGCGCGGCTTACTTGAAGACTTAGCTCTTTTAGTGAATATTCTAAAGTTCGATTCAGTCATAAGTGCTACCCATAATCATCATCCCATTTAAGATAGTGCTTTTCAAATTGCTATTTATGTGCATCAGCATCAGTCAGCACATTCGGGTACGGTATTCTACTGGTGTACTCACCGTTTCAATTTGGTTGCTCTCTACATATCAAGAGGATTCTTCTATGTACAACATTACGGTTCCTGGCGCTGTAATCTAGGAGCCTCAAAGCCGTCCACTAGACTTACGATCGGTGAAGACGCGTCCAGACCGGCAGCTAGCTTCTCTACTAACGGGCAAAAGCTATCGAGCAGCCCCTGTGCAATCTCAGGGGCCATCATGTGTGAGTGAGCAAAGATCTGAACGCCTAGCTTGGTCCCTCGCGGAAATGAAATCATGTATAGGAAGTAGGGTAGTCGGCGGCGATTCTCGAACCGCCGAAGCCTGCCGGTGAAACCCTCGATTTCAAATGCAAGATCTTCGTCGATGATCTGATGCTGTGTACAAGAGTAGATTTTAGAGCCGGCAGGCCAGTCGGTGCAGTTCTGGATGATGTCGTTGAAACCCAACGAGTCTGCTTCGCCAAGGCAGATAAATTGCTCTTGTACTGCAAGGATTAGCTCCATCAAGGTATGGTGAGATTTTACGTCGACCCTTACGGGTACGATGTTGATATAAGAGCCGACGACTTCTTCGATACCTGGTATCGCGGCATTGCGTCCGTTGACGAGTCGTCCGAAGATAACATCATTCTGATTCAGAATCTGTGAGAGGAAAATCGCCCAAACGGCATTCATAAAAGATGCAGTTGTAATGTCCTTAGATAATTTTGGGCAGAGTGTTTCCTTCTCGATACGAAAGTGTACTGGTAGTGAGTCGGGGATTAGTTCAGGGCGGAAATAAGCCCCAGCATCGATGTATTTTGAATCTTTCAATAATGCCTGCCAATACGACATTGAACTCGGCCAATGGCGGAAGATGTAGGCCAGATACGTAGGGAAGCTCGTAAACTCCTGGATCTTCTGACCGTGATAGGCACCGATGAGTGCCCTGAAGATGATCTCAATGGACTCTCGTCATAGGTCTTGAAATCCCCGTTTATAGTAACAAATTCATGCGTCAAATCGCAAGTCCAATATACTGCCTCCTGGAAATCTTGTCTCCTTTCTTGCTCATCATCTCTCAGATCTACGACGACTTCCACATCCTCCTGTTCCATGACCTCCTTTGCCTTTGCCTCTTCAACTTTTACCGGTTTCCCTCTTTGCAGAAACTTCAATCCAGCACCACCGTCAACCGGCATGAAACTCACAGATGTCATTTCGGGCACAATGATTCCCTTCCCTGCGAATTCTGTGTCGATAAGCGAGTATCCTAGGGCAGCCAGCACCCCTCCCCAGCTGGGATTTTTCCCGTAGATTCCGGTCTTGACGAGCACGGAGCGCGCAATGACGGACGCAATGTGCTTTGCGGCCGGATAGGAGGGTGAGTTCCTGACGCGTATGGTAATGAACTTGGTGGCGCCTTCGCCATCTCTGACCACCAGCTTTGCCATGTCGGCCATGAATCCAATGAGCATGCGCTGAAAGGCGACGAAGTCGTCAGACTGCGAGGCGGCAGATGGGAGGAAGTCGATCTCGGTTCCGCCGGCGGCGCCGTTGGCGAACATGGTGATCATGTCGTTCGTGGACGTGTCCCCTTCGATGGAGATGCAGTTGTAGGATTTATCTGCGGCGGTGGAGAGGAGTTGCTGAAGGGCCGTCGGGGTCACCGGGGCGTCTGTGCAGATGATGCCGAGGGTGGTGGCCATGTTTGGGTGGATCATGCCGGCACCTTTTGTGATACCAGCGACAGAGAACGTGGTGTAGGGTGAGGACGGGAGGGTGAATGTGCGAGAAGCGACCTTGGGGAAAGTGTCGGTGGTACATATACCCTTGGCCGCTTCGAGCCAGTGCTCGTGTGTTTTGCCCATGCTCTTGTGTAGTTTTGGGATTGTTCGGATGATCTCGTTGATGGGGAGTCTGCTCAATAAGAATTTCGGCGTTTAGCTACGTAGCCATGCGTGCTGGCTGGCTCATCTGCGGGAGCGTGACCTACCGCTGGCCGCCGACACCTGTATGCATAACCATGATAGAAGACCCTGCTTGCGCGCCTGTCTCGCCAGACACATACTTGTCTGCCTCCTTGCTCATGGCCCCTGCATCTTCAAGTCCAGCCTTCCCAGTAAGAGTGTTGGCGCACCCTGAATTGACGATGACACCTCTGAGTCCATGTCCCTTGGTTTTCCTCACGATCTCTCTGGTGACTGTAATAGATGCAGCAGGGAACTCGTTCTTCGTGAGTACGGCAGCCCCGCACGAAGGCTTGTCAGATGCTACAAGGACCAAATCAGGCTGGTCTTTGCTGGCAGGCTTCAGGCCTACGTTCGTGCTGCCGACCAGAAATCCCAGGTACGAGCGAGTTTCCAAGCACATCGAATTTGGATAACCAGCGGATCTGGCGGTGGACCGGGCTTGCACATACAAGCGTTGCCACGAACCGACATGTAAAGAGTGCCATACTGGGATGTCTGGCAAGTCCTCAGCTTGCGGTCCGATGCTAGGGGTTGCTGTCCACTTCACACACGAGTCTAGGCGACCCAGCTCGCTTGCGGACTAAAATTGTGCTGGCTGTACTCCAGCCCTGGTGTCGATGTCATCGCTGGAGGGCTCTGCAAGCTCGTGTGAAGCCGACTTGTAGGGGTAGGATAGGAAGAACGACCGATGGGGTTTTCGGGGTTGCAGATGGATCTACGGTGGCTAGATCTATCGCCGCTTAGGTTCGAGATTTTGCTCGCTCTTCGCACTTTCACCACGGGCTCGTGGGATAGTCATCCGGAATCTTTAGAGTCCGCACTAATATGCATGTACTAGGAGTGATCCAATAATCATATCGTACCGTTGGATACGCGGCTACTCCAACGACTGTCGAAATTTGAATACTTCATCCCAAGTTTCATTTAGAGGGAAAGCAAGCAAACAGCGGGCGCTAGAGGCGCCCCGGAAAGCCGCCCCTAGCGGACAGGATAGTGCTAAAATAAGGCACTTAGCGTAAATTGTGTTCGACTTTCGACTTCTCTGGTCCCAGATTCTCACGGCAATGCCCAAGCATTCGAAGCATGTATGTTCGCTGAAACAACGTGCGAATGAGCGCGCCTTCTCAGCGCTCTATCCATTCGGAACAGGTGATCGATTCGTCTCATTGCTACTCTGGCCTACGAAAAGCGGTGTGTATTGGCCGGCCTTCATCACGCCATACGAGTACACCTATCAGTTGTCTACAACGAGCCTCCAAGGCTAGTCTTAGCCTGACGTTTCTTCTCTTAGAGGAGAGAGTAAGCATGTATGTAGGGAATCTCTACGAGCTTTGGGAACCCTACCGTCCAAAGTTTAAGGCACCGAGTGTTCGAGTACAAGCAGAGTGCTAGACATGACGAATTATTGACATGGGTGCTACAGGGCCACACCATCCATCAGATGGGTGTGTGCCCAAGCCGGTCTAGCCCTAGCCCTAGCCCCAGCGATGACATATTTCACCTATTTCACGGTATGCAGTCTCTGTCGCGGCTTGTTGCAACATGGTGAGCGGCGCACACCTCGACAGATTTTGGACCGTTTCTCCGAGGCTCCCATCAACGTGGTTTCATGAATTCAAACTCTATATGTAGCAAAGAACTAGTATGTAAACAGCCCGACCCGCCCGGAGCACACGCTCGGCCGATCAGCTACTTCTTGAATCTTCAGCTCCGCAGCGCTTCCTCGTACTATTACCGTTGCATCAGCAAGTCGCATCCGCCACCTGTGGGCTGAGTGTAAACCCATTCTATGCATGCATTGAGCAAAGCTGACTGTCTTAGCATATTTTCGTACACAGACGAGCTGCACACTGGCAAATGATTCTCCATTGGATGCTGGCAGCTGCTAGCTTGACTGGTTGACCTGTGAGATTGCCAGATGCACCTCGGGATGGCAGCCGCTCAGGCAGGGCGGATCCTATCCGTTCTGCCCCGGACGAGCCAGAAGAGATAACAATCAATTTCGAGCAAGGTTTTCCTGTCCAGTGGATCATTACCAGATATGACTTTAAGGTAAGGACTGCCAAATTGTCTTATCTACAAGATAGACTCGAATGGCATCACAGCTGAGGAAGCTGCTTAATCACATTTTGGGCTACGATAGCTGGTAAGTCAAACAAACTCTGTGAGTAAATGATATTCGCTTACGACTGCTTCAGTGGGATCTGCCCTGCCCCTAGCCTCAGGTCCTACGGCCCTCCTAGGTCTCATGTCACTACTGGGGATTTCGTCGGTACAAAGAATGAAAAGCGTAAGCTAAGAAAGCCCTTGCAGAGGCAGGAATAATTTTCAGAATCGATTTGTTTCGCCTCTTACTCAGCTAGAGATAGTGCTGTTTGAACTGCTAGTTAATATGTATCAGTAAGCACATTCAGCTACGAGAGTCCTACTAGTGTACTCACCATTTCGAACTGGGCGACCATCCAGTGGGGCTCTTCGATTGAGGAACGCTTGAAGATTTCGTATTTGAACGAATTCTCAATTTGTACCTCGGGATGCTCTTGCACTAAATTTTCTAATGTAGTTTCTCCTACCACAGCTTTTGCTCTGAATCAAGACCATGGGAAACTAGACGGAGATGGATTCGAGATCGAAATGAATAGTCCAGGGTCCCCCTGGTGGAGTCAGTATCATCTCGCTTATTTTCAATTAATTCTTTCCTTGTCCTTTCGGGCTTGAAGTATCACTTCTTACCCGATTAAAGATAGTTCTCTTTTGAGAATGAGTACGAAATGAGCACTTAGTAAGCTGCAATCATGTTCTTCGAAACTTCGGTCTTTGCCTACATCTATGTGATAGCCTACCATTATGAAGACGATGTAGCATACTCTAAGGCTAAGTACGAAGTCAATTATTCTAACAAACTAATGATGCATTGCTTGTACATCTATATTCACACGTCTGCATCGAAAAGACAATAGCCTGACCAGAGTGATAAGTGTAAAGTCTCATGGCTTTTGGCGCTTGATCATAGCAATATAAATGTACTTCAGCCATCTCCCATCCACTACTCTAGCCTGTTCAATATCTCCCTACTCCCCACAACAATACTCCGGAAACCCAATACAGCTGAACCCACAACACTGTCCCGACACCTGCACCTGCGGCGGTCCAACATCGACAGTCCTCGCGCCAACAACAAGTGTTACCAGGCCATCTACGCCTTTAAAGGTGCAAACGCCTTCGTTGGAGTCGACGTTGATGGAAGAGACGCTTAGTGGGTTGTCTGTGAGAGTGAACGTCAATGTATTGTAATGGCAGATGGACGAGATTGGGAGGGGACATACCGATTGTGAAATTCGCTCCTTGGAATGTTGGAGATAGCGTATAAGAGTCGGAATTCGGTCCTGCTCGGTAAAAAGTGACAGTGGTGGCGCTGACGGTATGAATTGCGGCTAGGAGGACAGCAGCTGAAGTGGCGAGGAACTTCATTGTGGAATGAGATGTTGGATGATGTCAGGGTAATAAAATATGAATGTAGGCTGAGCAGGTACGTTTGATTCTGGTAGAAGTAGGCGAAAAAAGAGCGTTTAAGAGCCTTTCTATACTGCCTCATGGTACACACGTGAGACTCAGCGCTATATCAACGACGTTACACTTTCGCATGCTATCTTATACGATGCTGAGTGATTGTTGTGCTCACCGCCTCGAATCTCGCACTTTGCGATGTTTTTCTCGAAGCTGAGAAGCAGACGGTCGTGGATCTGACCCGAGCTCACTGCAGAATCACGCGGGTGCTTGCATGCTGACCTCGTATAGGGAGTCAGCGATTTCACGCCATTCCGCTAAAAGCGATTGCGAATAGGACTTCGTTCTCATGGTCACGGAAGGCTTTGCTTGAATTTTGCTCATGGACTGAGATAAATCGGCAGGGAAATATAGAATTTATTCGACACGTGTTCTTGAAATGCGATAATAAAGCGACGCTTTGTAGAGACTCGAAAGGATCGCAGAACGGAGTGAGCATGACATTCAGTTGGTTCTAGCGCTAATGGTCAAATTGATTTGCTTCATGATTGAGGCCTATTAATCGTTGCACCTTGCCTCGATTGCCAGCCAAGCGAGTACTCATCTTGGCCTCTTGAGAGCTAGACTTGCAGGGCGCGCATGGAAGGATGTTTGGACTCTGCGTGGTGGAGGGCTCAACCGGCAATTGTCGCTCTGGGGGGGGCAAGCATATTCTGGCAGATTTCAATCCTTGAAGTAGGCTTGTTTACTCTTGGAGCAATTCGATCGCTCACTTAAGTGCAAATTGCCTCGTCAAGTTGGTATAGAGAAATCGACCGAGACTTGCTTCTGCACGAAAGCTGAATCTTGCTCCTCTTTGATCTATTTTCTACAAATATACTCAGGGTTTGCTCTTTTGGATGCAGTTCGTCCGATTGGGCAAGTAAATATGAATGTGTTGGACCAGGTGATTGATTCCATGCCTTGTTGTACGTATCAATGGAGTAATGATGAGAAAAGCTTGGTAGGAAAAAAATCTTCCATCGTAAACGCTGCTTGCCTCCGCCTCTGCCACATGGTGAAAAGCTCAAATCACCACGAATAGCTCTCCGTGGTCGCAACATTCATCACGCCCCCCCAAAAAGAATTCCATGACGGTGAGCAACAGAGGTGCCAAAGATCGACCGCCCAGTTGCAACTTTTGT
>JAABUP010005975.1_pt1 | contig 17905 bp, 15 predicted proteins | sample 5559201 | NCBI WGS metagenome assembly JAABUP01 (sample SAMN10711887, study PRJNA513373) | rock metagenome | isolation source: Antarctica rocks | place: Antarctica
TTCATTCGCGTTACAACTTCTACTTTCAATTCCTTAGCTGCTGAGTTGATTGATGAGGCTAGAATGAAGAATAATAAGAGCTCTGTTGTGATGGCCTTTTGTGGCAAATCAAAATTGTCGTCGTTGCTTCAGTGTTCACACTGTAAGAAGACTGGTCATGAGAAACCTATGTGCTTTGTCAAATACCCTCATAAGAAGAAGAAACTCAATGCAGCTTGAGCTGCAAAGAAGAAGAGCAAGTCATCATTGTTGTCAGACAAGTTCTCAGACAAGTTCTTTAACAATGTCAAGTCAATCTTTGATAAGGCTGATGACAATGTCACAACACTTAGCTTTATGTTTGTCATAGGATCACACCTCATGAGTGTGTGAATTGTTGATACTGAAGCCTTTGATCACTTGTGTTCTACACGCAAATTCTTTCTTACCTATGAGCCTATTTCTAGGTCTTTTAAAACAGCTAATGAACCTGCTCAGATCATTGAAAAGAGCATGGTTTCACTACATTTAGTTCATTCTAACAGTGGCATACAAGAGGTTATTCTCAAGGACGTTATGCATGCCTCTGATTTCTCTGCAAACCTTGTTTTTGACTGCTGCATGCACGTCAGTGGTATCTTTTTTGACATGCATGACTGCACCTTAAGTCACAAAAACAATGTCATCGGATACGCTTCTGAGGTCAACGAAATTTTTCAGCTACACCTTGATGATACACCCCAGTCTCATGCCTTTGCAGCTAATTGTGGGTTCAAGGTATCGTTTGATATGTGGCATTGACGCTTGAGCCATTTAAGCCATACAAACATCAAGCGTCTGTCTAAGATCATTGACAGCATGGATCTTAAGAATCTTCCTCAATGACATGATGTCTGTGAACCGTGCATGAAAGTCAAGCAGACTCATCACCCTTACAATGCTTTTATTGAGTGAGCAACTTGATCATTAAGTCTTATTCATTTGAATGTTGTTGAACCCATAACACTCACCGTCTATGACAGTTCAAGGTGGTTTGTTACCCTTACTGACGACTTCACAAGATTTACCTGAATGTTTTTCATGAAAATCAAAGATAAAACGGCCAAGCATATCAAGAACTTTGTCACATTGATGAAGACTGACTGTTCTGACTATTCTTTAAAATGCCTTCACACTGATTTTAAATGTGAGTATCTTGTCTTGAAGAACTGATTTTCAGTCAACAGCATCATCTGAGAACCTACTATGTTCTATTCACCTGAAGAAAACGGCGTTTCTGAGCGGCTAAATTGCACTATTTGCGAACTTGCACAAGCTATGCTCAAAGACTTTGGCCTGAACTCACATCTCTAACTGAAAGCCATTAAAACTGCGGTTTATATCAAGAACCGGTCTTCTACTCATGTACTCAACATGACACTTTATGAAGCATGAACAGGCAACATTCCTGACCTCTCAAGTCTTTGTGTCTTTGATATCATTGCTTGAGCACACATTTCTAAGAAATGACGCCAGCAAGAAGTCAAGTTTAAGGACTGCAGCCTTAAATGCCACTATTTAGGCATGACAGAAAGCTCAATCTTCTGTGTTTAAGACTCTGAATCAGAACAGGTTCTAGAGTCCCATAACTGCTTTGTTGATGAGAACATTATCGCTTATGAAAACATAGCTAACATAGAGGTTCACAGCAAGAAAGAGACAACTAGCACTAGCAATCATGCTGTTGATCTTTCTTCTGCGTTCTCATCCTTTTCATCACAATCTTCTTTTGTTTCAGGAAGAGTGTCTGCACCAGCTACACCACTGCTTCAATTCTTGTTATTACAGCAATTAAATTCTGTCAGCATGCATTCTTTGTCTTCTTTCATTTCAGAAAAAGCATGATCAGAAGAAGCATCTACCTCTTCACATTGTCAGTTTAAACTCATGAGTTCAGACCCGCAAGTTCTAGACAAGTTGTCTGATTTAGATGAGCTCAATTCATTGAACCCTTCAGCTGAGCTCAATTCATTGAACCCTTCAGCTGAGCTCAGTTCATTGAACCCTTTAGCCTCAGCAGCTGCATCACACTACAACCTTCACAGTTGCTCAGTTGTTGACAAGTCTGATGCACACGTTTCATATGCGTATGCTGCAATTTCTATTGATGACATTGTTGAACTGACCACATATAAGCAGGCTGTGAAGTCACCTCTGTGTGATAAATGAAAGACAGCTATGAAGGATGAAATTCAGTCACTGAAGGATAATAACACGTGAGACATTGTCAACATGCCGTCAGATCAGCATGTCCTTAAAGAATGCTGGGTTTACAAGGTCAAGCGTGACGCTCATGGTCAGGTTAGCCGTTATAAGGCTCACTGAGTTGTCAAAGGCTATGAACAGCAGTTTGACATAGACTATGATCAAATCTTTGTGTCTGTCATTAAGCCGCAGACATATAAGACCCTCTTCACTCTTGCAGCACATTATGACCTTGAAGTGAATTAAATGAACGTCACTACTGCGTTTCTTTATGGCTTTATTGATTAGGTCATTTATGTTGAGTTATCTCACAACTATGAGCTATCTGACAAGGTTGCTTTGCTGAATAAGGCTCTCTATGGCCTGAAGCAAGCATCTTGTCTGTGATATAAGACTCTACACAATCTTCTCATGTCTCTTGGTTTCTGTTGACTTGATTTCAACCATAGCATGTTCATATGAAATGGTGTCATCATCACTGTCTATGTTGATGACTTCCTGCTTGTTGAAAAGAATAAGTCAGCTATTCAGAACGTTAAACAATGTCTTAATGACACATTCAAGATGTCAGATCTCAATCCTGTGTCCTACTATTTAGACATGAAAGTGAAACAAAACTGTGCTGAACACACAATCTGTCTTACTCAAACAGCTTACATCAACAAGGTTCTTCAGATCTTTCAGCAGTTGCAGGCTGTTTCTATCAACACTTCTATGAATTCTGATGCAGTACTCATGAAGAAGTCTATCACTCAGGCTGACATCACTGTCATTTGACAGTATCAGAAAGCAGTCAGATCACTAATGTACATTATGTTACAGACACATTCTGACATTACCTTCACCGTCTCTACTGTTAGTCAGTTCGCTCAGAACCCTAACATGTCACACTACAATGCCGTTAAGCGGATCTTTAAGTATCTCACTGACACTATGAATCTCAATGTCACCTATAACATCACTGACAACAACCTCATTGACTATACTGATGCTGACTGAGGTGGCTGTCACAACATCAGAAAGTTCACTGAGGCTTACCTCTTTCTTCTATATGAAGGTCTCATTAGCTGATGTTCTAAATGTCAGCAATCTGTTGCTCTATTCTTGACAGAGGCTGAGTACATGACTGAAACACAAGCTATGAAGGAAGCCATTTGGCCACGCTGTTTTCTTAGTGAAATTGGCTATTTTCATGATGACAATGTCGTCATCATTCAAGCTGACAACAACAGAGCTATGAACCTAGCTAGAAACCCTGAGTTTCATGCTTGTATCAAGCACATTGACATACAATATCACTTTGTTCATGAAGCTGTTGATTGTCACCTTGTTGACTTTGAATTTGTATCTATCATCAAGCAAGCAGCAGATGGGCTTACTAAGGCTCTGTCTGCTGTCAAGTTTAGCCGTTTTCTTATTCAGTCAGGTCTTATATTTAATTAATGACCTGTCTTTAACATGCATTCAAACCTCATCATTGTTGACCTTCTTTGTTGCCTTTTACATTCTCACTTTCTTACCTCACTGTTGCAGCCTTCTTCATGTCCTCATCACCTTGCTGTTAAACTCACTTTCTAGTGGGATTGAAGGACTCTATACTGGCTAGTGAATGAATATTCAGGTTGTTTAAGACTGAGAGAAAGTGTTGAAATAAGAAGACTTTGCAGAGGATTTCAGTTCTATTCTAACCTAGTGTCAGAACTTGCCGTGTCACATGACGCTGCTTAGTCAGCTCACACAAAAGTCATGCTGTTGATGCAGACTCTGCATTTTAGTTAAAACAAAACAGTTGTTTCATAAAGGTCATAATATCAATGACTTGATGTCTTTCTATTCAATAACTTTTAAATCAGAAGAAAAAATTAGCAAATTTTGTTCTTATTTAATGTATACTTTCAGATTGCTTTCTATTGAAGTATGACCTCTATTAAAATGACTGTTTTATTCATATATTCTTACTAGAATGCAGAGTCTGCATCAACAGCATGACTTTTGTGTGAGCTGACTAAGCAGCGTCACGTGACACAGCAAGTTCTGATGCTAGGTCAGAATAGAACTGAAATCCCTTGCAAAGCCTTCTTATTTCAACACTTTCTCTCAGTTTTAAACAACCTGAATATTCATTCACTAGCCAGTATAAAGTTCTTCAATTTCACTAGAAAGTGAGCTCAACAGTGAGGTAAGAAAGTGGGAATGTAAAAGGTGACAAAAAAGGTTGACAATGATGAGGTTTGAATGCATGTTAAAGACAGGTCATTAATTAAATATAAGACCTGACTGAATAAGAAAACAGCTAAACTTGACAGCAGACAGAGCCTTAATAAGCCCATCTGCTGCTTGCTTAACAGTAGGTACAAATTCAAAGTCAACAAGGTGATGATTGACAGCTTCATGAACAAAGTGATATTGTATGTTGATGTGCTTGATACAAGCATGAAACTCAGGGTTTCTAGCTAGGTTCATAGCTTTGTTGTTGTCAGCTTAAATGATGACAACATTGTTGTCATGAAAATAGTCAATTTCATTAAGAAAATGACGTAGTCAAATGGCTTTCTTCATAGCTTGCATTTTGATCATGTACTCAGCCTCTGTTGAGATTAGGGTGATGAATTGCTGACATTTAGAACATCAGCTAATGAAACCTTCATATAGAAGAAGAAGGTAAGCCACAGTGAACTTTCTGATGTTGTGACAACCACCTCAGTCAGCATTGATATAGTCAATGAGGCTGTTGTCAGTGATGCCATAGATGACATTGAGATTCATAGTGTCAGTGAGATACTTAAAGATCCGCTTAACAGCATTGTAGTGTGACATGTTAAGGTTCTGAGCAAACTGACTAACAGTAGAGATGACAAAGGTGATGTCAGAATGTGTCTGTAACATAATGTACATTAGTGATCTGACTGCTTTCTGATACCGTCAAATGACAGTGATGTCAGCCTGAGTGATAGACTTCTTCATGAGTACTGCATCAGAATTCATAAAAGTGTCAACAGAAACAGTCTGCAACTGCTGAAAGGTCTGAAGAACCTTGTTGATGTAAGCTGTTTGAGTAAGACAGATTGTGTGTTCAGTGTGGTTTCATTTCACTTTCATGTCTAGATAGTAGAACACGGAACTGAGATCTGACATCTTGAATGTGTCATTAAGACATTGTTTAATGTTCTGAATAGCTGACTTATTCTTTTCAACAAGCAGAAAGTCATCAACATAGACAGCAATGATGACACCATTTTGTATGAACATGCTATGATCAAAATCAAGTCAACAAAAATCAAGAGATGTGAGAAGATCATGTAAAATCTTATACCACAGATGAGGTGCTTGCTTCAGGCCATAAAGGGCCTTATTCAGCAAAGCAACCTTGTCAAATAGCTCATAGCTGTGAGATAACTCAACATAAACAACCTGATCAATAAAGCCATAAAGAAACGCAGTAGTGACGTTCATTTAATTCACTTCAAGGTCATAATGTGCTGTAAGAATGAAGAGGGTCTTATATGTCTGCAGCTTGATGACAGACACAAAGATTTGATCATAGTCTATGTCAAACTGCTGTTCATAGCCTTTGACAACTCAGTGAGCCTTATAGTGGCTAATCTGATCATGAGTGTCATGCTTGACCTTGTAAACTCAGCGTTCTTTAAGAACATGCTGATTTGACAGCACATTGACAATGTTTCATGTGTTATTATTCTTCAGTGACTGAATTTCATTCTTCATAGTCATCTTTCATTTGTCACACAGAGGTGACTTCACAGCCTGCTTATATGTGGTTGATTTGATGATGTCATCAATAGAAATCGCAGCATACACATATGAAACATGTGCATCAGACTCATCAACAACTGAGTGACTGTGAAGATTGTAGCATAATGCAGCTGAGGCTGAAGGGTTCAATGAACTGAGCTCATTTAAATCAAACAACTCATCTAGAACTTGTGAGTCTGAACTCATGAGTTCAGACTGACAACATGAAGAGGTAGATGCTTTCTCTGAAACAAAAGAAGATGAAGAATGCACACTGACAGAATTTGATTGCTGTAATAGCAAGAATCAAAGCAGCAGTGTAGCTGATGCAGACACTCTCTCTGAAACAAAAGAAGGTTGTGACAACAAGAATGAGAACGCAGAAGAAAGATTGACAGCATGATTGCTAGTGCTAGTTGTCTTCTTCTTGCTGTGAATCTCTATGTTAGCTATGTTTTCATAAGCAGTAATGTCCTCATCAACAAAGCAGTTATGAGACTTTAGAACCTGTTCTGATTCAAAGTCTTAAACATGAAAGATTGAGCTTTCTTTCATGCTTAAATAGTGGCATTTGAGGCTGCAGTCCTCAAACTTGACTTCTTGCTGACATCATTTCTTAAAAATGTGTGCTCAAGCAATGATATCAAAGATGTGAAGACTTGAGAGGTCAGGAATGTTGCCTGTTCATGCTTCATAGAGTGTCATGTCAAGTACTTAAGTAGAAGATTGATTCTTGATATAAACTGCAGTTTTAATGACTTTCAGTCAGAGATGTGAGTTCAGGTCAGAGTCTTTGAGCATAGCTTGTGTGAATTCACAAATAGTGCGATTTAGCTGCTCAGAAATGCCGTTTTCTTCAGGTGAATAGAGTGTGATAGGTTTTCAGATGATGCTGTTGACTGTAAATTAGTTCTTCAAGACAAGATACTTATGCTCAAAGTCAGTGTGAAGGCATTTTAAAGAATAGTCAGAACAGGCAGTCTTCATCAATGTGACAAAGTTCTTGATATGCTTGACTGTTTCACCTTTGATTTTCATGAAAAACATTCAGATAAACCTTGTGAAGTTGTCAGTAAGAATAACAAATCATCTTGAACTGTCATAGACAGTGAGCATTATGAGTTCAACAACATTCAAATGAATAAGACTTAATGATCAAGTCACTCACTCAATAGAAGCATTGTAAGAACAACAAGTCTGCTTAACTTTCATGCACAGTTTGCAGACATCATGTCATCAAGAAAGATTCTTAAGATCTATGCTGTTGATGATCTTAGACAGACGCTCAATGTTTGTATGGCTTAAATGGCTCAAGTGTCAATGCCACATATCAAATGATACCTTGAACTCACAATTAGCTACAAAAGCATAAGACTGAGTTTTATAGACAAGGTGTAGCTGAAAAATCCTGTTGAGCTCAGAAGTGTATCTGATGACATTGTTTTTGTGATGTAAGATGCAGTCACACATGTTGAAAAAAATATCACTGATGTGCATGTGACAGTCAAAAACAAGGTTTGCAGAGAAATCAGAGGCATGCATAATGTCTTTGAGAATAACCTCTTGTATGTCACTGTCAGAACAAACTAAACATAGTGAAACCATGCTCTTTTCAATGATCTGAGCAAATTCATTAACTGTTTTAAGAGATCTAGAAATAGGCTTGTAGATAAAAAAGAATTTGCATGTAGAACACAAGTGATCAGAGACTTCAGTATCAACAATTCACACACTCATGAGATGTGATCCTATGATGAACATAAAGCTGAGTGTTGTGACATTGTCACCAGTCTTATCAAAGGTTGATTTGACATTGTTGAAGGACTTGCTCAAGAACTTGTCTGACAACAATGATTTGTCCTTCTTCTTTGTAGCTCAAGCTGCATTGAGTTTCTTCTTCTTATGAGGGTATTTAACAAAGCACATGGGTTTCTCATGATCAGTCTTCTTACAGTGTGAACACTGAAGTGACGACGACACTGATTTTGATTTGTCATGAAAGGCCATCGTAACAAAGCTCTTATTATTCTTCATTCTAGCCTCATCAATCAACTTGACAGTTAAGAAATCAAAAGTAGAAGTTGTAACATGAATGAACTGATGATTAGCTGTGACAAAGACATTGAATGTAAATTCAAGGTTGTTAAGAAGAACAGTGAGTATAACCCAGTCTGAAAAGGTAGAATCCATCTCTTGCAAACATTGTGACAAAGTCTTTAGCTGATCAACATAGTTCTCAATGAACTTAAACAAATAGTAGTGATGACTTAAGAGTGTTGTAAACGTAAGGTATCTGACGTTAAAGCCCTGAACCTCGTACAACTCCTTAAGCTTTAACCACATCTGACATGCAGAAAGGTCTTGAATGAACCTTTTAAAGTCATTCTGACATGACAGTGCTATAGTAGCACATGTCCTGTCATTCTTTTTACTTCAGACAATGTATTCACACAAGAACTTTAAGTTCAAAGTGTTGACATCATCAAGTTCAACAACTGGTTTGAAAGATGTGTCTGAAACAACAGCTTATAAATCTTTGTTCATAAGGACAAACTTGACATTAGTGGCCCATGAGGCATAGTTACTAGCGCCAGCAAGACAAGAGAAGTTGAAAATGCTGTTTGAGAAAGTCATGATTATGTGAGTTGTCAAGAACAAACATCAAAACACAAAGACTATTGAAAAAGCAAAGAGATGTCAACTGAGAATATTGTGACAACAAGTCATTCAAGAATATCAAAACAACAAAGGTGTTGTTTGAGAAAGCACTTAAGTAAGCTATCAAAACAATGAGTTGTTCAAGAAAGCACTCAGATAAGCTATTGAAATGATGAAAATGTCAAAACTAAGAATATTAAGTAATAACAAAAGGGGTTGTTTGAGGAAGCACTCAGGTAGGCTATTGAAATGACAAAAGACACTGTTGAAAGACAGTGACAGTGAGGTCAATGAATGACTGATTAATGTCTTAAGATATGAAGACAGAATGTTGAGCTCATAACCTGTTGAACAGAAAGATGTTGAGTTGTTGATATTATGACCTTTATGAAATGACTGTTTTTTCATATATATTTTAACTAGAATGTAGAGTCTGCATCAACAGCATGACTTTTGTGTGAGCTGACTAAGCAGCGTCACGTGACACAGCAAGTTCTGATGCTAGGTCAGAATAGGACTGAAATCCTCTGCAAAGCCTTCTTATTTCAACAATAGATTTTAAAATCACATTAAATTTTATATCTCAGCTTTCAATAAAGAAGTTAAAGCTCATACTGTATATTACAGTTATAACTGAGATTAAGACACTTAATCAATAAATTTTAAATACATATAAATTGCATCTGATACAAGTTTAAATGACAGACAGTGAAAAAAAAACTGTATATATTGTTGAGAAAATGACTGCTCATCTCATTTCTAAATGATAACAATAAACTCATGACAAGAATGATTATGAAAGTTATATGCATGATGATATCCTCACTGAACTAATAAAGAAGATAAAGTAGTAATTTAAACAAGAAGAGCCTATCTGAAACTGTCTGAAATAAGTACTGTCTGAAGAACTGAAACTGTCTGTGAAGTGTGTACTGTTGATAATCTATGTTCATTCATCTCATGAAGTTTTCAATTTAGTCTTTTCTTTTACCTTCTCTCATTATTTGTTTCTTCTGTCTTCACAACAGTTTTTTCTTCTTAATTTCATTACTGTGTTCTTGCAGTTTCACTCATTATTATCATTAGTAGTGATTTACTGATTTCTCACCTTCACTCTCTGTTACAATGCTGATTTTATCTTCTTGAAGTTCTGAAGAAGAATTGTCTGAACAAGAAGGTTTCAGTTTCTGTTTGTGACAATAGAAGTATGACTTTTCACAAAAGACATTGCACTTTATTCACTTTACTTCTTTTCATTAATTCTTGATAACTCATCTTGCTGTGATGATTCAGTTGCAAAGATAGACATTTCTGACTGTGTTGTTGTCACTTAACAGATTGCGCAGATAAGACATGACAACAGGGTTGGTTCAGTGAACACAATCAATTAATGCATCAGATATTGAACTCAGATCAATAAGCTGAACAACAGCTGAAAATGAATATAAAAGCACACTGAACCTGTTATGAAGAGTGAAGAGAGAAGAAAGATCAAAGACAAGATCATGATGTGCTGCAGAAAGCTGACTTCATGTTTCAGACTCTGATATGTTTAGTGTCTCATGATTCTCTGCAATTTCAACATATCAGAACAAGATAGTTTGACAAGTTTCTTGTGCTGTTTGTGCTCTGTGCAGTAGATATGATAACAAGACTTTAATTTCTCTGTAAAGACATGATTGAGGGATAAAATCCGTCTTATACTTCTGAATATTCTTCTTTGTTCATTCATTATAGATTATTTGATGAATTAACTCATCTGACAACTCCTTTTTCTTTGCTGCTAGTCTTCTTTAAACATTCTTTCATCATTTGTCAAGATGACAATGCATTTCTAAAAGCATTTCTGTATAGTCTTCTTTCTTTTCATTGTTCAGTGAAACAGAGCCTTGAATCATGTACTGTTCTTTTTTCTCATTCACTAATTTCAGAATATTAAGATCAATGTGTCTGAAGAAAGTCTTATCTGAGGCATTCTGAAACTTGCTGTAGTAAGAATATAAGATTAAACAATGATTATGATCTGAGCAAAGAGCAATGTAAACAAGATAGTATGCAGAAGATTGATGAACAACCTGCTGAATAATGTCATAGAACATATTTTGAAGCCAGTCATAGTTTTGTCTTTCTTCAACTTCTCAAAGATGATGATGATACATTTGAAACTTCTCATTGATGATGATAGAAAGTGAGAATGACAATGAGTTGAACTTATATAGTCAGCTGAATGCATTTGAAATGACAACTGACCCATTTCTGTCTCAGACTTTGCTCTTAAAGTTTATTCAGTTTAGTAGTGCAACAACATCAATTCTTAAGGACAGATCATGATGAAGGTAATTATAGACTCTCATATTATCAGTAGATTGAGAGAAATGATCAATAGCTTGAAATCATTGTTAAGTCACAGCATCTGTCTTCAGTTTTGATATTTAAAATCAGTTATTTCAATATGTGTGCAGATGAGAATCTATTGCATCACTTTTTAAAAGTCTGACTTGAAAACCAACAATGCCTGTCAGTTTCTTTCTGTGCAAATAACATGCATGACTTTCATCATTCTTCTCATCAATGAGTTTTTCAATTGTAGTGACAACAACAGAAATTCACTTATCTGTCTGATCAATTATGTTAATAAGATGAGAAAAGACATTTGTGCATCTTGTACACTGTAAGTTTAGTGATTCTGACTGTGGCAAAACTCACAGATTCAGATCTGTGAGTTCATTTGAGAATCTGTGTGAATTCTGAGATTTAGTTTCATCATGCTATTTTCAAAATCTAGTTAATATGAAGTTCTCTCATCACTGTACTGATTGATTGTCATTTTCTTCATCATTGTCATTGTTAAATGTAGTGACATGTCAGATTCTCATGAGAGTAGTGAATGTTGAGAGACAAAAAAAAAGATCTGAACTTTCAATTGATTGAAGCATGAAAGAACCAGATTCAAGACATTGCTGTAATGTGAATGAAGAATGAGAAGAAGATCTAGAACAAGACAATAAATGTTTAGTGACAGCACTAAGATCAGAATGATCATAAAGATCTATATCAGAGACAAGCTGAAAGTTTCAGTTTCAGAAGTTCTGATATTCTGTGTCACGGGTTTGCAATGAGATTGACGCTCAATTGATAATTTCTAAATACAAGAAGAATACTATGAAGAAAAAAAGAAAAGCTTCATACAGAAGCAAAAAGATAATGTGCTTTAGTCTTAAAGTCTTAGTAAGCAACTAGATCATAAGACCTTAGTATGAGTTCAACTCATGACATCACCTCTTTCTTTTTCTTCAAGGTTGTGCTTTAAGCCTCTGAAAAGGTTGTTGTATGGTTGTCAATGTCTGTTGACACATGTTTTGCCTGCTTTGTACAGGTAAGGTTTGCAGATGAAAATTTTTTCATTGCTTGCGTGATTTTCTCTGACAATTCACTCAAGCTTATCTGTCAGTGAAGTGAGTTATAAACCCCTCACCTCACATACAACTTCTTTTTTTCTTTCTTCTTCAACTTCTTCACTCACAACTTTTGTATGTGAAACCTTTCTTAATTGAATATGTCAGCACTGACTCTTGTACAACAAGCTCAACTGCAACAACATCAACAAGAACAACAATGTAAGTGTTATATAAGTATGTATCTTGAAGCTGACAGCTCACAGGGCCCTCATTCTTTACAACACATATGTTGTCACTTTCACTCTTGCAGCTGCTGATGAAGATTCAGTTCTCTTTGTTGATCAGCAGCAGGTCACTCAGTACACTCACTTTTCTCAGACAAGGGGCATTCTCATGCTGCTCAATGTGAATGTCTCATTTGTAAAGCTTCATATTCTGCTGAATCAGGTGAGGACCCATCAGCCGTCATACATCAACGCAATTCTAATTCAGAGTCAAGATGTGTTGATTTCTGCCGGTTGTACAAACTGTCAGACACACAGTATGACACTTTTTTTGAAATGTCATTGTACATCAGAACATTTTGATGAGTGTTGCGGTAACTTCAAGTGGCATGACCATGCTGCTTGCTATTTCATACGCAACAATGACATTCTCATTGTCATCTCAAATGATGAGAACAACAATGATGTCAATGAGAGTGAACCTGCTGCTTGATCAAGAAGAATCACATTGACATTGCTGATGAGGGTGGTCATCATCTATGTTGCCCCTTAAGTACATACAACTCTTCTTTCTTCTTTGCACTGTGCTTGTTTAGTCATACAGACTGTGCGCAACACTTATAGAGCCTAGTTATATGAGCTGTGTGTGACATCTGAGCAGTGTGCCTCATCACTTCATGATGCTTAAAACAAGTAGCTTCAGCGAAATCAAGAAGACATCATTAGTAATTAGTATAGAAATAAATCAAATAAATTCAACACTAAATTTTGAACTTCATACAATTCTCTGAACTCATGAAGCATCTCAATCTTCTTGCATATGATTAAGATTTAGTCAACTCAGGTTGCATTAACTTTCACTGATTTAATGCCACTGTGTCTTTCAGAATGAATGCCGGTTCTTATGTGAGTCAGATATAACTGACTCATTTCATTAAGTACTTCTTCTTGAATTCTTCTTTATGTCATACAAATTTCTTCTTCAGAATCTTCTTTATCTCAAACTCTTCTTCATCACTTATAATTTGTGACAGAGATTGTGAATCTGTCATACACTGAGAAGAAAGAGCATTCATGACTGCTGATCAAAGCATGATAAAGTGAAACACATTATGAATACCTGACAGTGTGTTTAAACAGAAAGAATGTGAGTTGATCTTCTTAACAATGGTGTACTTGTCATTCTTTACATCAAACTTCTTGCACAGACAGTTCATATGAATGTTCTTAAGATTTAGTCAGATTTTGTCTTCTTTCTTGAAGTCATAAGACTGCTGTCTCTTCTGATTCACTGTTTCTTTCTATACCTGCTGAGTGAGAGCCATAGTCATCTGTGCTCACTCTGTGACTTCTTTCATCTTCTGTACAACTTGATCAGCTTTCTGTACTGAACTTTTCACAGATTGTACAGGCTTCAACTTCTCAAGTAGTTGTAGAGGCTTCATGTGATACTCATGAAACAAGAAAAAGAAGCTCACTTCTGTTGAGACAAAGTCATGATTGTTTATGACTAGCTCAGCCATGAGAAGCAGGCTTGCTAAATTGTTCTGACTATAATTTGAGAACATACAAATGTACAGCTCAACATTCTGGTTCATCTGCTTGATTGCCTTGTCAGTTTTCAGGTGGTATGCTGTGAACATTCTTTGTACAATCTTCAAAAGTTGACAGACTCTTTTTCATAGGCGGCTCACAAACTGAGTGTCTCAATCTGAGACTATTGTAATAAAAAGCTCAAGAGCCCGGTAGAAATGTTGTACAAATGTCTGAGTCACTCATTCTGCAGTCATATTCTTGCATGATTCAAGTAATACCTTCTTGCTAAGACAATCTGTAATTATCAGAAGGTTTGTACAACTCTCACTTAACAGTAGATCTACTACAAAGTCAATGAATATCTTCTGCCAAATCTGCTTCAGTACAGATAAAGGCTTCAAAAAGCCTTGTCAGCGGTCTTTTCAGCTGTTGTTCATACAACATTTGTCACAATTTCAGCAGAATGTACAGACATTCTGTAGCATTTCGGGCCAAAAGAACTGTCATGATAAGAGAGCATCAGTTACATCTCTTTTTGAGTGTTCAGTCATTGTTGAGTCATGTGTATACTGAATCAGTTTTGTACAAAGGAGTTTTGATGACGGCATTCAGTGTCTTTCACAAAAGAGTAGCTTTTCTTCATCACTCAAGAAGCATTTCATTATGAATACCCTCACTTTTAAAACAGTAGAAAATGATCTCTGTTTCTTGTGAATTGTCTGACAAAGCTCATCATACAACTCATCTTTTGCTTCAGCATTCACTCACATCTGTTTGAGATCTGTGATCTCATCAAACAAGTTCTGAGCTTGTACAAGCACAGAGACTGATATGTCTGCTATTGTCATTGAGGCAGCCTGTATAGGCTTGCTTATCATCTCAGAATGTATCATCTGTGTCATATGATGTTGTACTCTGTCATCTGAGAGATTCATTAACACATTCTGCTTCTGTCTCAATAAAGCATCTGTTCTCTCATTCTGCTTGCTCAGCAAGTATAGTATGAAGAAGTTGTATCACAACAGAACTAAAGACCATCTCATTTGTTGCTCTGTAAGCTTCTTGACTGTCATAAAGTATTTCAGATTTTTGTGATTTGTACAAATCTGAAAACTTAACACACTTCTCAATTCTGCGTCTCACTCTTTCAAGCATTGTATGATGATCAGCATCTCTTTATCATAAATCTCATAATTGCACTCTGCAGGTGCGTTCTTCTTTGAATAGTAGACACAGAGCCTTCACACATTGTTTATTAACTGCAACAGAGTTTCATCTATGCATCAATCTGAGAAATCTGTTTTCATCATTGTTGTACATGTGTGATCAAATGAAACTAAAATTGATGCTGAAATGAACATGACCTTTAGCTTCATAAAACTCTGATTGACTTTCTCTGTTCATTTAAAAAGTGTGTTCTTTTGTATGAGAGCCATCATTGACATAATCAGATTAAAAAAGTTTTTAATGAACTTTCAATAGAAGTTTGCAAAGTCTATGAAACTCTGTACACTCTTTACTGATTTAAAGGCTTGTCAGTTCATGATTGTCTTCATCTTTTGAGAATTCATTTGTATGTTCTTTCTTACTTTCAGAATGAACTCTAGATACTTGATTGACTTGACTTCAAACTCACATTTGTCAATGTCAATTTGTAGGCCGACTTCTCAAAGCTGTAGTAGTATCTTTCATACATGATTTCGGTGTTGATGCAGCAATTCATCAGTGAAAATGAGAATATGGTTCACATAGACTGAACAGAACTTATTCAGAAAGTTCTGCAAGGCTCAGTTGATATATCTTTGAAAGATGCTTGAGACATTGGCTAGCTCAAAAGAAGTCATCATTCATTCATACAACCTGTACCTCATATGAAACACTGTCTTTCATTTGTCTTCTGCAGCAATTCAAATCTTGTGAAATGTCACTATGACATTCAACTTAATGTATCATTGAGCTCATCTGATGTTCTGCAGAGTCTCATATATTAATGAAAGAGAGTAATGATTCTTCTGAGTGATTCAGTTCAAGTCACAGTAATTCACACAGAATCAAAGTTCACCTTCTGACTTTCATATGAATAAAACAGACGCTGCAGCAGATGAGTTACTGACTTGTATGAACTGCTTATTCAAAAGTTCTGTTAGTGTCTTGTGCAACACTAGTAGCTTCTCTTTCATCATGTTGTATAGAGGACCTCAGGGTACTTTTGACTCTTTTTCATTCACTCCTTTTAGTTCAATTTGATGATCTGTGCCTTCTCTCCTTAAGGGCGGCAATTTCTCAGTCATTGTACGATCAAACACATTTAAAAACTTATGATAATGATCAAGAAGTATAGTTCTTGAGTCAGTCTTCTTCTGTGAGGTTAAGGCTTTTTCAATATCAGTCATGCTGGCTGAGAACACCTCAATCTTCTTCTGTTTCTTTTCTTTCTTCTGTATGAGGTTTGTAAAGAACATAGCTGACATCATAACATGATTGAACTCACTCTCAGCAGAAGCTTCTCTGTTTTGTATGATAGTTTCTGTGAATTCAATCATAAGAGAGACTCTGTCTGCATTCAATATGATCTCATTCTGCTTCATTCATGATAGACCTAGTATAAGATCATAGAATGCTAACTTAGAAACAATATAAAAGAATGCCCTTGACTTCTGATGTCTGTTAATATCAATTTGTATGACAGTTACTTCATTTACTGATGAATCTGAAGGTTCATCAAACTCTGTAATTGTACAAGATCTTATCTTCATGCACTGTAGATTGTGAGTTTTAGCAAAGCAAGAAGTGATCATTTCATAGAACAGACATTCTGTGTTGTACAAGGTATGCACATATAACTTCTTATTAATTAATGTTGACATAGTGAAGAAGACACTGTTCATCTGATTCTCAAACTTCTTTCAGCTTTTATCACATCTTGTACACTCTCAGCTGCAACTTCTGCTAAAAGCTACTCTTTTTTTGAGTTCTTCTCTTCTTCTGTTGCTTTTTTTACAGTCTCAGCAGCAGCAACATTGATGATGCAAGATCATACAACAGACAGAAATTTGCAGTTCTTAATGAAGTGGTCATTGTCTTTGCAGTGCATGCATAGTTGTTTCATATGACATTTCACCACTTTCTTCTCTGACACTCATTGTGCTCTGCACCTCTCTTCAGTTTCTGTAACTGTGACAATGATGTGCTCAATGAGTTCTCAGTTCATGTTGTTCATGTAAGACTGTTGCATGATGATGGTAGTTGTTGTACAACACTCTTGAGTAACAGCCTTCTGAATTGAGTTTAAGTTGTGACTGACTCACTGTAGCAAGATAATGTACTCATCATACAACACAGAGATTGAGGTGACAATCAGAGCTTGCATGAGTGTTATGTCAAGACTGTTACTAAGAAATGTTTTCTTGACAGCATCATCTCATTTCAAGTCTTCTGCTTTCAACAGTGTTTGTTTGAAGGTGGTCAGGTGTCTAGCAAATGGTTTTCTCATCTGTTTTAAAGTTCTTAAGGTATGAGTCGCTTTTTTCTTTGATTCTGAGTCATTGTACACGTGCTGAAGCTGATTGATCAGCTCCTCAATGATTGTATGACTTAAAACTTTGTTTGACTTGATACAAGTCACAATTCAAGGTGTGACCTGGCTTAAAGTCAATCCTTCAAGTCAACTGTGTAAGTATCAGAACTGCACACTGACATTTTTGTCTGACATGTTCACATTCAATTTAATGACAATTTGTTATAGTCAAGGTCTGAATTCCACTCTCTTTTCTCTGAATCTGAGTGAATCAGAAAGACACTGTTTTGAGTGCTGACTCATGCTCATTGCTGCAACAAGCTGCTTTAAAGTGAAACTGTTCATACAATTGACTGATTCTTGAGAAGAAGATGATGTTGCAACAGCTGATGTTGAAATAGCTGTATCTACTGATGTAGTTGATGTGAGGTTGTCTCAATTTATCACAAAGATGTAAAGAAGATTCATACAAGCCTTCATGTTTTGCATGTCCTCTTCTGTATGACTCTTCATGCTGCATAGTTCTGTCATAAGTATTTGTGCTCAAGAAGAAATCTTCTCAGCAACAGTTGTCACTTCATCTGTTATAGAGGTTA
>JAABUP010005978.1_pt1 | contig 17888 bp, 14 predicted proteins | sample 5559201 | NCBI WGS metagenome assembly JAABUP01 (sample SAMN10711887, study PRJNA513373) | rock metagenome | isolation source: Antarctica rocks | place: Antarctica
CCACAGGTCAGAAATTGCGAAGGCTCGTGAGAAGTGAGAAATAGACATCCTTTGAACACTCGAATGAAATCAGGTCTCTTTTCACCGTATCTCTCATGCCCTTTGATGTGGCCACGCCTACGTGCAATTCATGGCTCGGTAATCTAAGAGAGATATCACCTCCTTTCTTCCGGTAATCGGCCATACTCTCCCCATCAACTTGAGCGAAAATCGCGTAAACCCGCTTCAGACCCAAGCACGGAACGAAAAGCGACCTTTCGGAGGTATTCGTAGAATCTTCCAAAGACAGCGACGACCAGGGCTTCTGTGACCGGCATCGCTTCGATATGGTTTCCAAAGTGGGCTTCCAATTTCCGGCTGGGTGAGGTTTCCTACGACGTCTTTCGGGATCGAGTCAGTGACATCGAAAATTGGACAGCAGTTGGAATAAAAGCACTCTTGATTGAGGGTAGAATGGGGGTTGACTACTGGCTGAGCCAGTATGGTGATTGTTGCTCATGGCCTGTATGCTATAAGTACGATATGAGAAGAGGACCATAAAACAAGAGACTCCGAGAGAAAAGGAGCTTATGCTTTACTAAAATCAAGAGGCAGTACGCTCTCTCTGATATGTGAACGACGAAACATCGTGATTCCAATTTCACCCATCCACGACGATAAGCCACAGCCTCGACCGACGGATTCCGTGCCTGCCATTTGTATGTGGTCAAGGTCGACTTCTCCATCCAAGATGCGGTTGACTCCATGGTGATTAAGATTGACTTCGTCGTGAAGAAAAGAACAATGGAGAAATCGGGGGGGGGGATGAGGTAAGGGGTGCAGTGTCATCGTGGCGACTGCCAAACGAACCGTGCAATTTATCGATTGAAATTAGCTCTGCCCTCGTTGCGCATGGCCGGCCACTTGTCGGTCACTAGAGGGACTGCTCTTATCTTCGAGTCATTGCAGGTGACGAAGGGGTCGTCGGTGGCTTCCGCTGTGCCTTCTGTCCGTGGGAAGTCTCGCGACAGACTTAAAGAGTCTTTGTAGCGGCGTTTTCTGAAGGACACCTAGGTCTGGCAACACGAGAGGTTGCCTCAACATCTTTAGCGTAATCATCGGCAAGGCATTAAATTGGACGAGGGTGCGACAAAAGCGCGACAGGCAAGAAACACGCACACGGAACTCCTACGGCTACGGCACCTAGTCGGTTAGCCAACGATCAATAAAGGTGGCAGGATACTCACAGGCACGCTCGACGCTTTGTTCTTACGACGACGCTTGCAGGCGCGGTTCTCGTTGTAGACGCAATTCTCACCACTTAATCCATCGATCTTTAAGCAGCGCAGGGAGCAGGAGACACGGTGGTGACGGTTTGACGAAGCGAATAGGGGAGGAAGCGAGACCGACGACTTCGGTGAGCGTCTCAAACTGGTTCAAGGTGGCGGCCAGGGCAAGTGCTAATACCATGATAGCCATGACAGAAGCCATAGGGCTTGAGCTTACTTTAAAGCACGCGCTTTCTCACGATTGTTCTTAATCGTTTCTTTCACGATTAGTCTTAATCGTGATGGGAATATGTCTTATTTCTTTTCACACCAAGGTACTGAAGGTTTTAAATTCTGAGAGGGTCTCGGCTTTAAAGATTTTGCGTTGGCAATTGAATAGAGCAGCTCGTGAAGTTCCCAAGGGATCTATTTCGTCTTCGAGGCGTAATCTCTGTGATACGTCGATAACGCATATGTTCCTGAAGCAATGTATGTTGGCAGAATTGGCGGGTTGTTTCGTAGCAGGCTTGTTAGCATAACGAAGGTTTTTCATAATGGATCGATAGTGACTTGAGATCTCACAGCCACCAAACTGAACAGCAGAGTACAATGTCCCTAAAACCCCACGAGACCATTTGTTATCTCAATCTTTGCTCGACGTTGAATCTTTCTCCTACTGTATCCTGGAGATCGGCCTCTAAATGGCGATGTCGCGAAACAACGGAGAGTAGTTCCCAATCATAGAAACATCGGTAAAGGAGAGTCGCGTAACACAAGCGATGTCGAGACGGTACCGATGGTGTTGTCGAGGTCGGTACCGGAGCAGTGGCTGTGACTGGCCGAGAGAGTCGAGATAGGAGAGATTTAGATCATATTTACTAGTCATGTAGATTTTTGTTCTGTGCTGTATTTAAGAAAACATCAGCGTTCTCATTGCAAGTCCCATATCTCCATAGTCAAGCACATGTTCTCTTCGAATGATGCTTTGCGCTTTGAGAAGCGTCATAGCAAAGCGAAGAAAAATGGACGAGCAAATCTCTGGGACTTGTTTGATGTGATTCCTTCGAAGTCACAAGCAAGAATGTACTACTCGTAGCCCTCACGGTGGAACAGCAAAAGTAAACGAGTAAGACTCTGGGAATTGTCCCAATGATTCTCAGAACCATTCTCGTGTAGTCGTCAAAGCAAAAGAGCATGATTCTGGGACTCTTTCAGTATGGTATCTTTGAAGTTGTAAGCCGTAGTGCGATGTCTTCGATGCGTCGTGGTGTGTCTGCAAAAGCAAACGGACAGGACTTTGGGGCTGGTTCAGTGTTGTCACTTTGATGCTTCAAGACATGGTGAGACATTTGTAAGCGTACTATCGAAAGATTAATCGAGTAAGACTCTGGGAGTTGATCAATATGATGCCTTGGAACTTAGAAATAATGGTGGGATTTTCACAAATAAGGTCCATAGTATATTAGTAAGATTGAATGAGCAGGTTTTGGAGAATTGCTCAGTGTGAGTCGTTTCGAGTTGAAATTTCTTTTGTGATATTCTTAGCCGTCACAATACAATAGCAAAAGTAAACGAGCAAATCTCTGGGACTCGTTCAGTATAACACACTCAAAGTCCCAAGCTATCTTGAAGCTTTGGTAATCATCACAGTGTATTCGAAGAAAAAAATGAGCAGGGCCCTCGAAATCTTCAAGCATGATGCTCTTTAATTTTGCAGGGATTCTTGGGGTGTTGGCAGGTATTTTGACGTGATAATTGGGGTGAACAACCAGAAGTCTCGGCCCCCCGGTATGGAAGCAGGAGGACCCCGTAATGGAGATGGGGAGTGGGTGGCAATTAAGTGGCCTTGCGGGCCTTGGTGCGGGCCTTCTACAATTTTGCTATTTCGTTATTACAAGCATAGCTTGTACGCGCACTGATCGAGCGGACCCGGCTGGTCAAATTTGAAGAACAAAACGGGCCTTTGTATGCAATTTTAAAAGTACGCGTTGAGTAAAAAAATCCGGCGACTAGTTTGTCAGCAAGCAGCTGAAGAGAACGGCAAGGTGAAAGATGACGAATATCTTTGCGATCTTTTCGAGCGTCGAAGTATTCAAACTGTGGATGGACGCATGCAGCAGATCCTTTGAATTCGGTTGACTGATAAATAGGTAATCAAGGAGTCGTAATTTCTTCAGTTCTCGATCTAGAGATGTGAGACATTCTGGACGTAGCCCGAACTTTTCGATGCACTCGCCTGCTTCAAAATTAATGCATACTCACAGTGTGGAGATTTTGAAAGCTTCTTGCGATCTTGCTCTAGACCTTTAATTCTTCCCCAATCTGGAGAGCAGACCCTAATTTCGTTAAGAAAATCTAGAATTCTGGATTTGATTTCCCCTTTCTCTTGTCCTGAGAGATTCATAAGATTCGAATCTCAGGCAAGAGCTTTAGAATAGATCAGCTGATGAGTTATTTGAGCTAAAGCGATCGTAGAAAGAAAGGGGACAGATGAAAAGAATCACAATACCAGCGAACATGCAATGAGATCATTAGATTGGAATTCAGCCTCAGCCTAAGAGCTGAAGTGCTGTTCATCGAGTGTCTTGTATAGTCAAAAGGACGAAGGATTGATCTTTTGCTCCTACTACGATCCTCCTATAGATCTCTCACAATCAAATGTCATCACATCTGGAAAAACATCCCCCTCATCGCCTACATTAGCTTAGAGACGGGAATACTTTGACATTCCGATAGTGATTGGTGAGTGCTAATCGAAAGCTTTAAAAGAACGGGTAATCCTTCATCTATGAAGGCACTGGTATGGGGACCTAGTTTCAACGGTAAGCATTCGCACGACGTTCTGTGCCTACTCGTTCGTGTGCTGAGGCTCAGCGTCGTCCCGCTCAGTAGACATATTTTAAGATGCTGTCAGGTATACGAAGGTGGTGAATATCACGATTCTGTAAGTTTGCGAGGGTCTGATCGATCCGACATCGAAGTATTCTGCTAACGTTAGCGCTCATCTTAGTATATGTAGGCTTCATACGAGACGTTTGAATGGTTGTGTAATTCTTTAAGTCATTGAGAGTCTAGGAAATGCCTCCCCAAGTCCGCGAAGGCTTGTTTTGATGGAGCATTTTGTTATCGTGAGCCGTTTGTTTCGATGCAGGCACATCCCCACGGATCTCGAATTCCTCGCCGTGACAATCTTGTTGTATTTGACATCAGTGAAGTCTATTCTCCTCTTCATTTCCCTGCCTTTGCGGCACTTTCACGTGGCCATGCAGCGTCTCCGTACGCCATGTAATCATTGGCGTTCACACCAAGTTGCGGAAGGGGCGTCCTTAACCTCGGCGAGTAGGAGACGTTGAAAAGCTTTGAATATCCTGACCTGGTTTGTACCCGACCTCGAAGCTTTGCTAAGCGGATCGCCTAAAGCTAGAATAAGGCTAATCGATTCATAGATGATGAATCGAGAACATCTGGATAGATTGGGCACCGTGTTCCACATTTCCAATCACCACAAAGTGATTGTCTCTGATCATGAGAGTTCCGCCCCTTCTTTGGCCGTAGAGAACGCATCTGTAGGAAACCCTGTAGCCCTGTTACTGCACGAAGCTTGGTCTCTCTGAAATACTCTAATCATCTCGTTCTTCAAGGACCTGCATTTGGCAAGTAAGGTGTTTTTCAACAAGTGAAGATCCGATGTAGAGACTGTTGTCGCTGTGATGCATCCAGGAATCCTTGAAGTCCGGGTTGAAACGCGGCATGGTCTGTGAGAAAGAAGAGCATTTTCCTCGGTTAAGGTGCAGATATAGTCATTTTAGGCTCAAAGTATAGTCATATGGGACTGTGTCCTGTCCCGTCTCCCCAGAGCTATGTTCCTTTCATTCCCACATCAATGTTTTTGAAAAGGGGGAGGCTTCATTCTGTCCAACAAATGATATCGTGGAGCATTATGAAAGGACGCGACAGTGGAACCAAGATAAAGTATTTAGTGTCTCAAAAACTGAGTATGGTGTACCAGATTTGGAGATCAAGCTAAAGGCCCAGAGAATGCTGCGGCCCGAGCCAAGATTTAATCAGAACATATCTGGCCACGTGAGATGGTCCGACCTTGAGCAAATCAGCCATAGTCAATTTGAGATATGTCATAGAGGAATCAAAATTGTGACTCCTGGAGTTTCGTGTGCTTTTCAAATTGTCTGAGCTTTACATACCGGTCATCGTTATACCTTTTTACGAGAATGTATATTTAGCCATGAGATGTCTGTGAAATTGAGAGACATCCGAGAATGTCAGCCTTAAACCATTCCAGATTGGTCATAATCGATGGAGCTCTCTACCCAATACAGATCGGTTCGTGAGGAATCGCTGGCATAATATTTGTACCATCCAGATGAGAATCATTGGATGTAGCTGTAGACCAAAAGCAAGCTTCGAATTCTCCGAAATGGGAGGCAGAGCGAGGAGCAGGATGAGAAGATGGCAGAGAGCTGAAGAAACGAAGATTAATCTAGGAGTGAATTAAATCGTCTATACGACAGTCCGGCCCTTTCCCACAATGGATCGTGAACTTTAGATGCGTTCGTCAAAAGAATTATCGGCGAGCACTAGAATTGGATAGGATTGAAAGGGTGTATGGAAATATGATCGAGAAAGTTTGTTCTGGTATGGTAATATATATGTATTAATTCACAAGTAGAGGCTCACCTGAAACACACCACTTTCGTCAAGTGATTTTGGAAAAGAATACCATGGGCGAGAAAAAGAAAACAGGCCCGGGCTGCGCAGATGAGAAGTGTGTCATCAAGATACTAGGAACTGTGAAAAGGCTATATTGATGTGTCGTGATACAGGCACGTCGAGACTCTTGATACATTTTGCACAAGGCTTCTGATGCGAGACCCATGATACGAATTGGTTAAAAAGAGAGAAGAGATATGCATGTGTGGTTAAAGAATTCATTATTAGACTTAGGAAATCACCAATCCTGGTAGGAAATAAATTGCTTCAAAGCACGAAAGCCAACCTTTTTATTGTAATCAAGACAAACGACTCACCGAACATGCAGTAGTAAAAGCTCGGACCAGAATCCTTTTGTAGAGTATCCTGCATTCTTTCATTCTGTAGTCTTCTCCAGAGATTCACTGCCCAGCTTCTGACTCCCTGCACTTGCCTTGAGCCCATTCACATGGGCAGGAATAGCCTCATTATTGAGGTCGATGGCGTTTCTACGTTTGGAGACGGGATCAACATTGACTCCAGCCTGTGCAGATTCATTGTTCTTGGTTCGATTACTCGTCTTCTTGAGGGGGCCGTCGGTAGAAGAGTCTGACTCGTGGATCTTACCACCGGCTCCCACGTATGGCACGCCATGAGAATCTGATTCGCCTACTTGGTAGGGCTGCTCCGATTTCACTGACGATGTTGTTGGTCTTGTTGGCTGAAGTCCTTGACTACCATGCGGATGCTTGGTCTCATTTTTCCCAGGATGATGATGTCTACAGTCAGCGGCTATCCCTGATGGGAATACGGTTACATTGAATCTCTCGTCACCGTTTGTGTAAATCACCGGCAACGCGCTTGCGCAAAGTGAACGAGGTGATTGCCTCATTGCGTCTTGCATGGGCGCTAAAAAACACAGTGGTGTGAGGCGGTGGCTGCAGCTGATAAGGATGACCCAGGGAGCTAGGTGTAGAATTCCGGCAAACGTTAATAGACAGGGGGAGCGCATGGCGATCGCCAGGATGTGTGGTAATCACTCACATTGACTTTGCCGCGGATTAAACCCCTGATCGCCTTGGCCTGCTGCTCCCATTCAACGGGACCATGGGCCCGACTGTGGTGGTGGACGGTCACGGCTACGGAACGGTAGACGGTGTCAGGATAACCTTGTGCAAAGAGTCAAAGCTTGGAAACATCATCTAGAAGGTGGTGGGGTGATGGTGGTGGCGCTGGGAGGGTAACAATACTTTAATAGTTGGTGGTGATGATGACTCTGACATTGACCTTATCTATAGCGTCGATGCAATGACAAGGTCAACATTTCGGAGCAACTCAGCGCCCATAGGGAAATAAGCGCTGCCCAACTAGAGAGTCGGTGGTACATATCGAAGTCTAGTGCATCTTCTCCGCCCTTCGAACGCAAGAGATCTAATTCACCCCCCATGAACACCTGCTATCGTCGATAGACCACAATCAATACCAAAATCGTTGGACAGCAGTTGACCTTGACCACGTCCGATCGTCTAATTCAATTGTAACGCCGGTCATGAGATGATGAAACCCCAAGATTGCCTTTCCTTTCCTTTCCTTTCCTTTCCTTGCCTTGCCTTTCCTTGCCTTGCCTTTCCAATCCAGGTGAGATGCTTGTCATGCCTTGGCTCAACCGTCCGGGGGAGCTTCGTGTATACTCCAGTGAGGCTGCTCACGTGGATGTGGCCGTCAACGGTGAGCTAGGCAATCAATGCCTGGGAGCAAAGTCCATGTGCTCGGATCGGAAGACGAGAGCAGATGCGGTGGGGCCCGCAGGATAGTCACGCTTGACGGCGGTGGGACCCGGTGGCAGGGCAGAGGACGTGATGTTTTCATAATGGGAGCGTGGGAAGACGGGGCGAGCAGGAGGTGCAAAACGGGAATTGATGTCACGGCCTTGAACGTGGATTTCTGGCAGGGGGCCCGAGGAGACTGGCCTGCAGTCGGAGTCAATATCAACACGTAAGAGAGGGTGTTTGGTTGTTGACTCACATGAGCATTGAGATGAGAACTGCACAGGCAGCGAAAATGATGGTAGCGGTCTTCATTGTGGTGGACTATGTGTGAACAGAAGAATTCGTATATTGCTGATGGCTTGAAGAGGGCTGGGGGAGTACAGCGAGAGTAGATATGTAGGCGTCGGGATGGCGTCGACGGGGGACGTTAGTAGAAGCGATTGTAAATTAACCTGGAGATCCAACGACAATAGACTGATGTATTGCAAGGATCTGGGGGAACTGGGCGTCTATAAAGCGCTCTTATCAGCGCCTTCCGATGTCTTGAGTCATCATTGACTTGTGCTTCTTCGGCAGTGGAGTCTCCCCTGCATGGAGGGCTTCCTGCTTGTGGAAGCCAATGACGATCATAGCTTGATGGAGGCTGCGGTGAGGTAGAGCTGAAATTGGATGGAAAATGTGGAGCCCGCGATGGATTGGACGATAAAAGCTCCACCGAGGCCAGCCTTGGCCGCAGTACATCGGCAGTGGTCGCGAAGAGCAACCATCCTGGCATGCCCGTGGTGCGACTGTGGGTCTGGCACGCTTCGACGGAGACTTTCTGCCAGAGTGTTTGCCTGCATACTCTCGATACGAATGCCAAGGCCTTTGGCGAATGATTCGAAATGTTGGGCGTCTTGAGAGACTACCCAGTCTCGGCAGCGGGTGCGCGATACGCCATTCACATTGCCATGGTCAATGTCCTCTTTTGGTCGGGCTGACGCAATGGCGAATTCTTAATTTCCTAATCGATGCGATGGATCTGCAGGCCTGCAGCATGTGTGGTCGTAGAGGGAAGCAGCGCTAGGCCAAGTTCCATGCAATTCACGTTTCGTGTGTACGCCTCCCTTGCGGGCGCACATCCAGCGAGTTTGCGTGCCATTCCAGTGGTGCGCGTTGCATCCCAACCAAGGCATTGTCCCTCGGTGCTCCGGTATGACAGCTCGTCAAGCGAGCGAGACAGCGGGTACTGCTGGTAGCCAGCACCCACGCTGGCAACTCCCACGTCGTTTGTCTAGAACAATGCAGGGTGCATGCACACCGGCGGAATAAAAGTGGAAGAGTGCCTCAAGGTAGGGGACCAAGAGGCAAGAAGAGTGGGTCTGTTATGTTAGCTGCTGTGTGCCCAACCGGTGCTTCCTGGTCGAGCTGGTCGAAGGCTGAGGCAGGCAGGCAACGGAAGCCACCTGCTAAGTAAGCTGCTGATAAGAAGCGACAAGCGCGGTCTCATGCCAGCCTCATGCCGATGGCCACACGAACGTGCGGGAGGCCGATGTGATTGGAGACACATCAGGCCCCAGAGGCACAATGATCAGCCAAAAGCCAGCCATCCCCGAAAGTGGCTGCAGACGCACGTCGTAAGAAGCTTACCCGGTGCTGCAGCGACCAGGGTAGCTCATGGTGCGCTGGGATCAGCTCGAATCAGCGCTGCAGTGCTGCAAGGCAGACCTCGGCGAAAAACCCCCCAAAACACCGTGATCGTCACAATCGAACATCCTACATCTATTTCGGATTCCTCCGTTCTGGTCGGTACGCACTCTCGCGAGTCACTAGTCCCCTAGCCCCTCGTCCCCCTAGTACGCTGCTTAAAAAACCCTGGAAGTAACTCCCTTTGGAGAGATGCTCTAATGCAGCCTACGCATCCTTTTACGCGGCAGCCTTGCGCACCCTTTTCTCTGGCTGCCAAACGGCCTCGACGTCAGCGGTGTCAGGGTACAATATCAATGTCACATCGCGCCCACCGGCCTCCAAGATCGAGCCATACTGGTTTGCCCATAGCGCAGGATCGATGGCGACAGCCTACCAGGTGTACCTGAATTTGGGATGCCGGTATCCAAGCAGACCCCCGTCGCCTTCTGACAATCGATGATCCCTCTCACCGCGCGCCCGCTTTGTATTCTCCCACCTGGCATACAGCATGTTAGCCGTCGACAACAACAATGACATGGTCAGAAATCCCAAGTTGATAGAATGTCCCGTGACGTAGCGTGGGCTGCGCGGCTCTTATCAGTGATAGCACTCCGGAGTGCGGCCAGACCATGCACTCACGCATCGGCCTGTAAATAGGTAAAGGTTGCGATGAAAGCAGCGCAGTTCGCAATCGCTATCTGAAGTCCCGTCCCAGTCGCTCTCACATAGTGAGGAGCGAGATTGTTGGCAAGACTTGCGCAGGATCAGCCCTGCATAAGTTAAAAATAAAGTGGGTCGGCGGTCAATCATACCAGCCCATGACCGCAGGCGAGCTTGGAAAAACGCCTCGATTCTGCCGTCAGCTGAAAGTACGAGATACGTGGGACACGGACGTCCAGCGCTTCCGGGACGTAACCGCAGCCACAAAGAAGGTCCTATACTTCAGTCAGTAACCTGCCCGTCGATCCAAGTCTTGTCGCTCACCCTCCATAATGCACCAGAGGATGCGCAGGAACCAATAGCAGAATGTAGCCGACGATGGCAAGGGAGCATCCGACTATCATGACAGGGCCTCGTGCCTTGATTTTGTCTGACAGGAACGTCCCGAGAATGACAAATATGAATCCTGTGATGTTAGGCGGTACAGTGAAAAGTTGCGCTATGACACTGCTGTACCCAAGACTAGAGATGATGGTCTATACGGTTTCAGAATTACCAAGAGATTAGCCTTCCTTGCGCAAGATGGATCTTCAGGCACGGCCCTCGCCTGAAGACAGCGATTCTGCCGCCTTAGCACTCTACTACTACCCCGGTCTTCTTTTGAGCTAGTGGAGGAATGCAGTACAGGGCTACTTACTGGTAAGAACAACGAGAAGCTGTAAATCGGGGTGATGATGGCAAAGAAATTAAGGCTGAGAATGATCGTATTGATGCTTGACATTCGTCCAGATCAGCATAAATCCTTCAGAGTTGAGAGTTGACTTTTTAGGCCATGAGACAAGCTAGGGAAGCCAATCCTCTCTTGACGTGCATACACCGTGACTCAACGAAAACATCAAAGGGAAATCATGACCTAGTGAGCACCCACTTGAGGACGGCCATGCGAGCCCATTGCCAAGAAAACTTCTCTGCCTCCACGTTCGACGCATTGCTCGCACCGTGGGCGTCGAGCTTCATGCGGGCAACAGCTGTCACTTTTTCCTCCTCCGTTAGAAAGCTGGCCTGCATTGGCGTATGTGGAAGGAAGAAAATGGTCAACAGGCCGAAAAGGACCGTGATCGCGCCCTCGACAAAGAAGATCCACGGCCATCGATTGAAACCGTGGAAGCGAATCTGAGCTAGACCTGTAGCGAGCAGCCCGCCAAAAGCTCCGCTAAGGGGAGCAGCACAGTAGAACATTCCCAGCCGGAAGAGCAGATCATGCCGCCTGTAGAACATGGATAGATAGAGGACCATGCCTCCAAGCAGGCCTCCTTCACACAGACCGAGAAAGAACCTCGCCGCGATAAGGCCGCCATATGATTTGACAGCCCCCATGCACGTTCCTACGAGTCCCCAACCGAGCAGGAGGCCTGGGAGATAGTATCCCGCTCCGACATATTTCAACATCCCGTTGCTCGGCACGTCGATGAGGATGTACGGAACGTAGAAAACGGTCAGTGCAACGTTGAATTTGTCGCCCGTAAGCTTGAGGTCTTTCGCAAGGCCGTCGATTCGGGCATTGCCGATGTTGCTTCTATCGATGAAGGCCAGCAGCCAAAGACCGAAGAGCCAAGGCACGACGTGTGTGTCGAACTTCCTAGTGATCCGTCGGTCCAGAGCTGGGTCAATCTCGAGCTCCTGGTATGGCTCCTCCTCCTTTGTGTCCTCTTGTCGCGACTCGATGACAGCCTTCTCTTCCGCCACCTCAGGGGCCCCTGATTGGGCTTCTCCACGCCGAGAAGGCATAGTGATTGATTCAGCGTGGACGTGATGACGCGCGATCGGCTTGGAGAGGGCGAGAATCGGCAAATGGAAGGCGTGGAGTGGTGATCATGGATTAAGTGATTCAACGACAGCAGTCGGGATAGCATGTCGTCTGATCAAGCATCAATGCAACGAGCTGCAACAATTCCCGGTCGCCTCGTGGAAGAGACAAGGTCTCCCTGTCTTGCATTGAGAGACTCGGAGAATTGAACTATCTCCCCCCCAGACCGACGGTCCTCGCTTCGCTAGTCTAGCCCTAGTTTGGCCTTACCCCCGATAGGTAACGCGCCCCGCGTAAATGCCGAACCTCCGTGTACCCTCGATACCCTCGCTCGTCGCAGTCGAGTAAAGACGTAGGCTACGTAGTATAATCGTAACTCTTTATCTAAAGGGAGAAGATTAAGAAGGGCGAGCGAGAACCGAGCGAGTAAACGAAATTTTCGAGTTAGAACTATAGAATCTAATCTCTTCTATACTAAATACTAAGTACTTCGTAAAATCTTCGTTTTAAATGTTAATTAAGGAGTAAATAATAAAAAACGTTAAAGTTAAGGGACTACGACGGTCTTAGAGGGACTATCGGTCTAACCGCGTAAATATAGCTTCTTTTTTATAGGAGATCCCGCTAATATAACGTAGTCTAAACCTTCTTACGGCTAGACTAACGGTCTTAAGATATAAAGGGAAAAAAAGGGAAGAAGCGCTATAGGTAAGGAAAATCTCGATATCTACGTAGATTTATATAAAATCTTTATAATTTACGTAGGGAAGGAAAATCTCGATATCTACGTAGATTTATATAGAATCTTTATAATTTATACGTTTATTATAGAAACTATAATTAATTTATTTCTTACTACTATCTAAATAGACTCTTCGAGCTCCTCGAGTAATTTAAAATTATCCTAAATTAAAGGAATATATCGAAGCCTCCGATATACTTAAGTAATAATATTATCCTTTTATAACGTATATCTCCTTCTAGTTTTTATATACGTAAAATGCTTTTCCTACTCCTATAGCCGTAAGCGTTAAAACTCTTCTCTCGCTTTCTCTACGTAATCTTAATTAATTCTCTTTCGTTTCTCTCGAATAAACTTTAATAACTCCGAGTAAGTTTATAGTCGAGGAACTAGATTTATAATACCCTTCTTCTTTCGTAAATTAATAATAGTATAATACGTCTAAAATAAAGATTCGTTATAGAATTCCTAATATTCGTTAACGATTTTCTATATAATATAGATACGGTTATTAAATATTTAATTAAATAGAAGAAATCGAGGAAATCTATATACTTTCTACTTATTATAGGGCTTCTTAAGGATCCCCTAGTACTTAGGACGGTATAGTCGATAAACGTCGCTCTAATATTATATTAGAATTAGAATACCCTTAATCCGGATAAGGTCTAATACCCTCTACTTTCGAAATAATTAAGATAGATTCTTTACGTACGTTCGTATTAGAGGTTCCGGAATATCTTCTCTTTTATAGGATATTCTAAGATTACTAATCTTTAGGATATATATCTAATTCGAAGCTAGGTACTATAAAGAAAGGTTTTATAGATCGCGACTTTACTCCGTACTAATAGGTATTCTCCTTACTCCTTAATATACTTTTTAAACGGCTTCTCTCGCCGCGTCTTTAATACTAATACTACTTTACCCTATAAAAGAGAAGATATAATATTAGATTAAATAATATATATATTAAATCTTCGATAGAGGCTTCGAAGGAGTTAAAGGAATAGAGGAGGGAATCGTCTTATAAGTATAAAAGCGATAAAAAGATAGCGTAAGGGATATAGATTTATTTTAAATAAAGGAAGAGGAGGAAGCTTTATTTTTATTAAAGCTTATAGGAATAAAAGAAGAGGAGGGATCTAAAGATCTAGAAGTTAGTTAATAACTATATTAATTATAAAGTTCGATAGAGCGTTACGCTATTTCCTTCGATTATTATAAAGCTTCTTCCTCTTAATTCGTTTCCTAAGGCTTTTCTTCTAATTTAAAGAGAGATTTTTTACCTACGGCGTAATACTCCTCTACCTATACGAGAAGCGTAAATCGCTCCTCTAGAAGACGGCGGTTAAGTATATTTCTTTTATTATTAGTAAAGAAACGTTCTAATTACGTATAAGAAGTCTAGCGGCGTGTTACGGATTCTCCATAATCTGATTAGATAAGGATGCTTGGCATACTTGGCACAGGCCTACATCTCAACATTCTGGTCCATAGTAACAATTCATCTGTTTTATTACCACCAAGTCCACTATATAGAATTAGTCCCTAACAAATGGTAGCAATACCTGATTCGTTCAGTTCTATATCTTTATATATAGCTGTAACCAATTAAAACGCTCCTCCACTAGCTCCTACCATCCCATAGGACCTACAAAGCCTCAGCACCAGAAATCGCTCCTCAATAGTACTCCGCACATCCTAATTACGAAGACTCTACACTACCTTAGCAATAACATCGACCCTTTAGCTAGGCCTATCGACTAATTAGAATGCCTCCTAAGAAAGCTAATAAAGCACCTATTCGCCAGCCTACCGTGGAGAATGATAGCCCTACTAGCTCCGTAGCGGGACTAAGCGGAGAAGGAGATAAAGAAGGTTAAGAAATCGCTATAAGGGAACCCACTAATAGGCCGTTTACTATATAAGACACCTCATTAGTTCCTAGTTTCTCTAGCTAGTAGGTCAATAGCCTAATAACGTTATTTTCGGGGATGTTAGATGCAAAATTAGACCGACGATTTAGTCGATTTGATAAGACTCGTCAACAGTCGAATCCTATACTAAGCATCGAATATCTACCAAAGGATTCAACTAATGATATCGAAGACGAGGCGTTTAATAGACGAACTCATCGTAGGTAAACAGCTCCTATATTTACTCCACTAATTGCTCCGCCAATGGTTTAACTAATCAGAGCAATAGCTGAGTTCAAACCTCAAGAAGTTAGATTCTTCCACCTAAGCCTTGCTACCTCGAAGGAACACCCTAAGGGTCTATACGTTAACTCAGGTAAAGACGTTATATTTAGAAACGTTTATATATTCGTTTCTCAAGCACGTCGGGTCGCTATAATAAAGCTAGGCGTATCGACGAACCTACACCTTTACTTTCGAGGCTCCGCAATAACCTAGTTTACCACACTTAATTAGCTATAGCAAATAGAGCTGACTAATAACCTAGATGCGTTTCTAAATCGCCTTATAGCTAAATATAAGCTATCTTATTCTCGTGCGTTTAATAAAATGCACTCCGAACACTATACCATAGATAACGTTAAGAACTAACGCTCAGCGGATGAATACGTTCGAAGCCTTCTATTCTATAGTAAGGATTATAATTAATTAACGATAGCCGTCCTTACCCTAGCGTAGAAAAACCTTGATATAGAGCTACAGCATAATATTCCTAGGCCGATAAATGGTGACTCGGACGAATTCGTAAGACACCTCGATAATATAATTAATTTGTGGGCTTCTCAATTATCTAGAAGAAAGCCGAATCAAATAAGTCAAATAGGTCAAACAAGCCAAATCGGATACACTAATTATAAGGAGAAGGAGGCTACATTTCAACGAGGTGTACGTACTACCGAGCGACGACTTCTCGGCTAGTCACAGCAAAAGCCTTAATATCCTACGTACTAGTCAAATGGTAATTATCCTCGTAACCCGTAGCAAGCGCGTTTACCACCTCCGTAACAGCGAGCGATTACAGCCAATCACGTCGATAAGGATGATAAGGATAATGACGATAAGGTAGAATATACAAATTTCGGATAGTTAGAAGAGCTGTATAAGCAACACCAATATAAGTTATATTTTAATAACTCTAAATTCGAGCGGCATAGGGTCTCTCCTTATAGCTACACGGTATGTGGAGTATCTTTCGATAAAACGGATAATATCGAAGACCACTTATTAGATGACCATAGCGTTAATCCACGGTCGCCAATATCAAAAAATCAGTTAATATATACAAATCGACTAGAATATACAGCCAATCATATCGTCACGATCCGGCAGCCTCCAGTAGGCCGTGGCTATACAACGATATAAGGAAGACTATATAAAGACACCAAGCCGGAAACCAACCTATGCGTCGATATAGGAAGTGGAATAACATTTATCGACGAATCGCTAGTGCCTAAGGGATACGATATGCTTCGAAGCACACGACTAATCACAGTACGTAGACTTACTAGAGAACGAATAGTTAACTAATCAATAGACCTCGCTATCCACCTCCATAGCACCGATGGGAAACACCTCCTCATTAAGGCCAAAGCCTATATAACTCCAGGAATTAGAGCAGGTGTCATCCTAGGTATAGACGAGTTAGGAAGACTAGAAGACGATATTGCCTTATGGCTAGGTAGGGGTATGATGCAAATCCAGGGCACCAATATCCCTATCAACTTCATGAAACCAGGAAGTAAACCAGTCGCCTTCTAATGGCTTACCTAATCGGGTTTAGCGCCTTCAAAAAGTTCTGATTCTCGGAGAAACCGTCAAACGACTCCTTTTGCTCCGGTCAGGTCGCAATCTAGGGTTTTTCCGGTGGTCAATTTATAACATATTCAACTTTTGCTCAGGCTATCAGTACTCCACAACCACACCACTTCTTAATAATCTAACCTCAGAGGCTTCGAGACCTACGCCAGGGCTCCCACCGTAGCCAATTTACAGCCTTATAGCTATCGTCGCCACCTCGTCGTCGCCACCTAAGGGAGTGGAGAAAGTGTCAAAGAAAAGTCTTAGCATACGGCCAAATCTAATGGATTCTTCTTACTTACGCATATCAGCAACACTACACATTCCTTTACACCTAATGCATAAGTATGCTCAGGAGCCTATGCGACTCCTGATTAATCAGTTACTCAGTTAATTGCTGACTACATATATATAACGAGGGCGTTGCTTTTTTCTTTAAAAGGTGGCATTTATTACGGATTCTCCATGATCTGATTAGATAAGGATGCTTGGCATGCTTGGCACAGGCCTACATCTCAACATTCTGGTCCATAGCAACAATTCATCTGTTTTATCACCACCAAGTCCACCATATAGAATTAGTCCCTAACACGGCGCTAGCTAGCCTTTTACTTTCGATTTCTAGGCATTTTAATAATAAAGTAATTAAAATAAAGGACTCTTAGAAGGACTCTAAACATCGGCAAATCTCAAAAGTTTATGTTAAATCCGGATTTGCTAACTCCGGAAATACGGGTAAAATCGTGATTTTATCGCAATCAGCAAATGCGCGTGCTAATATCACGATTTTAGCAGGTTTAGCAGGTTTAGCACGTTTAGCAGGTTTCGCAAAATCACGAATTTTTAGCAAATCACGTGATTTTAAAAAGTTCGATTTTTTTTGATTTTTTTGATGTTCATGATCGACCAAAACACTCGGGAAGGCTATAGGGGATGAACCACCAACACCACCTAAAATCAGACCCCAAATTCGGTCGATTCGGCCGATTCTCTCGCGGGGGTGGTGCCGGGAATGGTGCCCGGGGTGGTGCTCGGGGTGATGCCTAGGGTCATGCGCATGGCGATGATAGTGGTGCGCTACACTATTGTCGTAAGGCCTTCGGGGCCACGGTCGCAAGGCCTTCGGGGCCACGGTCGCAAGGCCTTCGGGGCCACGGTCGCAAGGCCTTCGGGGGTTCGTGCGGCCAAATTTTAGGGTTGCTGTTCCCGGTGTTTCGGGTGTTAGCAACCCCGGGTTGCTAATATGGCTGAAAGCGTTGGACATGGGCGGAACGTGCGAAACGTGCTAAATCGTGCTAAAACCTGATTTTTCCGATAATATCTAAAAAAGCGTGCTAAAATAAACTTTTGAGATTTGCCGATGAACTATAGCGTAATTAGGTAAATAAGGAAGCTTACTATTTATTAATTTCGTACGATTCTTTAGAAACCTTATTTAAGATAAGTATAGAAGTATTTTAAGCGCTTAATAGTCTTAATATTTATAATAGTCTTAATAGAGTTCCTTTACGC
>JAABUP010005979.1_pt1 | contig 17884 bp, 20 predicted proteins | sample 5559201 | NCBI WGS metagenome assembly JAABUP01 (sample SAMN10711887, study PRJNA513373) | rock metagenome | isolation source: Antarctica rocks | place: Antarctica
GTGCATCTGGGGATGCATAGCGAAAACCAGGAGTACCTTTCAGCCCCATCTTGCCAACTGTTTTCCTCTCTATTGCTGGGGGCTCATCACAGCCTGCACAAACACATGTGGCAATCTTATCTACTTGTTCTTGCTTGCAATGGCTGTGCTTGCTTAGAAGTGTGCTTGAATCCACCACACCACCAGGAGATCTGCCCTTCTCCTGCACATCATATGCGGCATCATGATTGCTCCCCAAGGTATATGAAGCACCACTCTTGAGGGCGACAAGAGCTGATCAGGTGTCATGCTGGCAGACAACACAAACACTGCTAGGCGCCAGTGATGATTTCTTATGCTCAAGCATCACACATACTTGCAGTGACAGGAATGTGGTCACCAGGTCACGCTCGGTTCAAAACAACAGACTGTTGGTGGCTCAAAATGAAAGCAGCTTCAACATGCATGTATTGCCTAGGGCTGAATCTCACCAATGGTTTGAGAGAAGTAGTTGGCTTGCTGAACCAGGTGCTCGGGTGTCCAGCGCAGCTTGCTCTTGTAGGAGTTGTAGAAGCCCAGCCAGGCCTGATAGGCACTGGTCTTGCTGCTGTCCTGCACCCGTGCCAGGCCTTGCTGCGCCCTAGCCTCAGATTGGGCCAGCTCCTGCACGTCGACATTGCATTTGCATCAGGACAAACATGATACTTGTCAGCTTCAGAGGCACAGACGTGATCACTTGACAGCTTCAAAGGCACAAGGTGCTGTCGTCTGCTGCTTCTGCCAAGGGCTGGGACAAAGGGCAGACAACAGACATCATATGGGCAGGGAGCTTGATAGGTACCTCTGCATGCGGCTCACGGGCATTTACATGGGAGTGCAGTGACACCATGCAAATTCTGTAGAGGGTGCAGTCTGCAAGCGTGTGCGCTGCCCCCAGACAAGGCAACCTCTCAACATGCTACAGTTCAGTTGAAATTTTATTGAGTGTAAGCAATATTGAGCAGTTGCTTGCCAACACCTGAATGTGCCTCTTGAAACATACAGGCTGACCACCCAAGGTAGACCAGGTCTGTACACAGGCAGGTATTGACAGGATGCCTGCTGCTTCAAAACAAACATTTTAGTCAGTGGGCACAGCACTGGCGCAATGAACTGGACCCACCTCTACAGATGTAGGCTTGATTCTGTCAACAGGCAGCTCCTGAATGGTCCTCAGGAAGAACTGCTCAAAGTCATGCAACAGCAGGATGGCCTGGCCCTGCTTGCCAGCACGAGCTGTGCGCCCCACTCTGTGAATGTACTGTGCCTCATCTGCTGGCATGCCCACCTGCAACATCATACGCACAGGCATGATTGAGCACCATGCTATCATCCGCTGATGGCATAGTTATTGGACAGGCAACAGTCCTGCTGGGCTTGTAATGTGCATGCTGATCAGTAGGGGACCGAGCGTTTGATGTCAATGCTATACATCTCAAAAGCACCTTCAGATGCACTGCAGCAACACGAGGGGCTTATGGTGACACACATGCAGGAGGATAGAGCTTGCATCTGGTGTCATCTCCACACTTGCCACGGCTGCTTTTGAACGTATATCAGACTAGCCCAGACGACAATGTTTTCAGTCAAGCACAGTGGCCACAGATAAGCTGCTTGCCTGTCAGTCAAGGCAGGCATTTTTCTAGGAACACGCTGAAGCTGAATCAGTGCAGTGAACGCCTTCACAGCCATACCATTCAGACATCATGACATCATCGTCAGACAGCATTTTGGACAAGACAGAAGGTCAATGGATCCAACAGGTGCACAGAGCCACAACTGTGCATCCCACAGCAGCAAAAGTCAATCAAGGCAGCATGTGGGCACCTGAAGGACCAAGGAAACATCTGGGTAGTCCACTCCCCTAGCGCTGACGTCTGAGGTGAACATGGTGAGCCCACTTCCTTCCCTGAACTGGCCAGCCACCTTGGTTCTGCAGGCACCCATGCACACCAGGTCAGCACCATGCCAGACCTCACTGCTGACGCATTGTTATTGTTCAAAACTGGCAATGCTTGTTTCAGGACATGTTTGAGGAATCATTTAGGGTCAGCCAGCACAAGAGCTAACAAGACCATTTTGAAGGTCAGAGCAGACCGATCATAAAGATGCTGCCGGAATCAGTCAAAGCTTTTGAAAGAAAATGTCCGATGTGGGATCAAGTACAGACATGGCTTCACAGGCAACCAATAGCTCTTCTGTACCACCACTGACAAACAAAGGCTGAGCATAACAGTCTGAGAATTTGCTGGTGGTCGTCCATCATCACAAAGCTTCTGGCTTGTTGCTTTAACCGAAACAGAAGCTATGGCGTGGCTGTGAGCATGCACCACATGATGCAACAGCCAAATCCGTACCTGTGGCTTTGGCTTTTGCGGGAGTGGATCTCTAGAGTAGGAATGCCAGCTGCGTTGCACAGTTCAGCATACAGCTGGGTCAGCTTGGCTGTTGTGAAGAAAACCAGGACCTGCAAAGCATGGTTGCTGTCACAAGTTTGTGGATATGCTTGCCCCAATGATTTGCAAACTTTCTCAATGTGTGGCTTGATGCTGACATTTCTGAGCACACGTATGCTGTCATGCTCATGGCCAGGCCTACATTGTGGATACAAACTGACAACATAGGTCTAAACATGAGGGTCGTTATGGTAAGTCACCTTGTGATTTGGGTCAGAGGCTCTGTGGTCAGCTAGGATGTGAATGAGCTGTGCTGCCATCTGCTCCATGGGAACCAGCATGGCAGACTGCTGCACCTGCAAGTCAAATACAAACATGAAAAACCTCTTCTTCTGCAATACACTAAATGTTCTGCAACAACATTTACAGCTAGTGGCAATTCTGTATTACACCCAAGACTGTGCGCTGTCATACAAGTGTACAGCTTGTACTTAACAATCCCTTGCTAGGCAAAACTGTGGGGCTGCATCTGCAGTGAGGCTTGGAGCAACTATGCTTGCAATTCCTGACTGTGCTTTCCAAGACTGACAGTAGACTGCCAGGTGCACAAGCAAGCTGCAAAGCTGGGTCTGCAGATGTTGCCAAGCATGCAGCCATAGCTTGTGCCTGAAGCGTGAGTAGTAGGCAGACACTGGGCTGACTGGGGGACCAGCAATTGTCAAGTGCATTGTAGCATAATGAAGTATCAAAAAAGTACATTGTTATACGATGCAGTTTTGGAAGCTGTGACCTAGGCTCATTTGTAATGTTGCACACCAGGACTAGGGTAAGTTTGAGCAGAACAGGATAGCAGTGAATGTACCTGGGAGCTTGAATGGGTGCTGTCCTCTCCTACAGTGTCAATCAGCTGGAAGCCTGGCCTCAGAGCAAACTTGGCTAGCTCTTGAATGTCCTGCGGGAAGGTGGCCGAGAAGAGCAGCGTCTGCCTGGTGGACTTGTTTGGCAGAGCTTTCAAGATCTTCTCCACATCAGGCCTGAAGACAGAAGGCCCAGTGAGGCAAGCTGCTGCTACAATAAGGTCACGCAGGGCTTTCATGAATGTAAATCAGGCGCACAAGGCAGAACTGCTAGACACCCATATTGACTGGACATGCAGAGAGCAAACTCAGCAAGCTGACAGCGCACTCTTGAATGACCACATCACTTGGATCCATCACTTGGAGAGTGTAAAGGTGTATCGCTAGAAGGGAACTCTGAGACTGTGCTACGCATAGAAAACTGCTCAGCTTGTTGTCAAATCTTGCGTCCTACCTGAAGCCCATGTCCAGGAGACGGTCAGCTTCGTCAAAGACTAGGGTATCCAGCTTTGTCATGAATTGTGCAGCATCCCTGTTCTGCAGGTGGTCCACCAAGCGCCCAGGGGTGGCGACAAGGATGTGTGGCGTTGTTCTCTTGATCTTCTTGATCTCTGATTCAATGTTGGTGCCGCCAACCACACACTACAAGTTGACAGCCAACGCTTGTACCTCTGACGCTTGCTGTCATGCAAGTGCTCATTGACGCATGTTACTGCAAGATGCAAAGAGTTTGCAGACCATGAGGCACAAGAATGCTTAACAGCTTCTGAGTGCAAAAACAGAGAGCTAAAGCAACCAGGGAACAGTCACTGACATCAGCAGCCTGTTTACCTGGACAGTGATGTTATGAAACCTGCCAAGAGCTTCTGCCTCAACTGCGATCTGAGAAGCTAACTCCCTGGTTGGGCTGATGACCAGGGTGGAAATCTTGCCAGAAGTCTTTCCTGCCATCTGCAGGGTGACATAACAGCATCACAGGATGTAGAGACTGTGCAAGTGTCACACAGGCCATGCATGCACTGGAAAGTTAGACACCCACGGAATAAGCTGTGATATCCAGTACATCAACATCGAGCATGAGAGCATGATTGTACTGATGGTCGCATGCACAGCTGACTGAGCTACATCGTCAATCATATCACACTATGTGTAAGGATCATGAATGAGCACTACATTGATGCAAAGTGCCTCAACGGTGCTCACCCTTTCCAAAGCTGGTATGAGAAAAGCAAGAGTCTTGCCAGTGCCAGTTTTGGCCTTGCAAACCATGTCCACTCCTTGAAGACTGGGTGGCACAGACTGTGCTTGTACAGTTGTGCACAGATCATATTTCATCACCTCTGCCAATGCTCTGTAGCACACATGTGAGTGAAGAGGGCAGGCAAGATGAACTCACATGTGCCAGTTGCTGAACAAGCCAAACGCAAGGACTGTACCTTTTTGTGGCGCTGCAAATTGGCAGGTCTGCAAAGTGAACATCTGTCAGGTGTGCTCGTGTTGTGCTGGAGGTCCTGGCACCTTCTGGAGCTTGGGGGGAGGCGGACAGTGGCACAGCCAGAACAAGTTCTGCTTGACTGGCTGCACTAGCAGTGGTCAACCCTTGTGATCTAGAGTGCTGTTGCAGTCTGGCCTGCTTTTGGCCTGGCTGTGAGCTGGAGTGCATGCCGTGCCCGTCTTGCAAATGCAGACTTTCAAAGCCAGGGGGACCGGCCGAAACAGGTTCTGCAGCTGACTGGCGTTGCAAAGATCGCTTCCTGTTGCGGTTAGCGTTATGGCCACTCTGTGGCCGGCTTTGGGGCTGCTGCATGCTGTTGAGCGAACTCGAGAGCAAGCGAGGGCTAAAAATCCGATTTAGACAGGACAGGCAGGACCCTCCTCTGCGCAAAGGACACTGTCTGTCAGCTAAAGAGTGCAGCCTTGTGCGCAGCCAGGCGAGTCTGAAGCAGCGATTGACTTACCTAATACACTTGCTAAGCATACAGACACACGATCTTTGATTCGAGTTTAACTTGATTATGGCTGACTTCGATAGCTCGACGAACTTGCCGCCAGGTGTTCTGAGCCGTGTACATTTTGAGCATAAGAAGAAGAATACCACACAATCAGGAAGGGGTGAGCACCCGGGTTTACTGAAAGCTCAAATGAACCTGGCAGTGAATCCAGCACATGCTTCCACATATTATGCCAGCTGCATTTAACTGCAATATTCAACTGCAATAAAATCATCAGACCATGCCAGCACCAGCCGCTTCCAGGGGTCCTGATGAGACTGGAAGATGTGCTTCCTCATTACGTCGTATAGGTGGCAAAGGACGACTGGGTGAATCTGAAATCGTACGCAGAAGCTGCCGTTGCTTATCTTCTTGCTTATCACTGCGCAACAACCCCACACAATTCAGTGCACTGACCGTGACAGAGGAGTATTTTTTGTGGTGGCAGCAATTGCGCCGCGCTGCAATGTCAAGGAAAGTGAGTGCCACATGCAAATTGTATGTACTAACAAAAGCAAGTGTGATGAAGACCTGTTGGGCATCAAACAGATAGGAACAGCTGTCGGATTGCACCTTTTGTCTATGGCTTCCTCAAGATCCTGTGAAAGAGCAGGATGCAGCATCGCACGGGCTTCCCCTGTCTGCACAATTGCCCTTTTGAACAAGGGTGGGCCCGCCATCATGTTCATGGTGATGGCACAGGTCTGCAGTTACCGTATCAATATAAAGATGTGTCAATGAGTTTGCATTCAATCTGCAGTTGGGGTGCCAACAGATGCTCAATCAGATACCTGATAGCCCCAAACCCCTATGGCAAGTGCAACAAGAAACAACCACCAGTGTGATAAGGTATAGTGTCAGGCTGACATTATTGTAGATTGCATGTGGAACTACATGTTGTACCCCGTGATGGCTGCGCATGCACTTGCAAACATGAAAAGCCTTCTGAACATTGCTGCAAGACAAGCTGCATAGCAGCCACGCTCACCATAAGGGTTGCAAAGTCTGGGCCCCACTCTGGAAAGCGAACAGCCACAGTTTTGGCCAGTCCCATTGCTACTCCAGCCTGGATTGTACACATTTCTGTTGACAACTGCTGCATGTCAAGCATGGCAACTCATGTGACAAGCCCAGATCAAAAAGGAACTGCTACCACCTTTCAGACATAACACTGACAGTTGAAGCTCAATATGTATACACTCATTCACATTGGGCAGCAGGAGCCAATGTGCAGTCTCATATGTGCCAGTACTGACTGATGTCTGATGCAGCTGCATCAGTACGCAAGGTCGTCCAGCAATAGTGTGGACCACTGTATGATGTCATGCCTGAATGATACCAAGGACCTCATCATTCTGCAGGCGGCTGTCATTGTCAACATTGTCTTGTAACATGTACCAAACGTGATATCAGACTGACCTGTGTGATCATGCCGTACCACATGTGTTTCCGGTGGTCCACAGGGGTGGCCCCCAGCCAGCAGCCCAACCAGCACCCACCCCAGATGCCTGCTAGGCGCACTATGCACAGTATGACTGCCACCCACAGACTGCCAACAAAAGAACCCTGTTCACAAGACACACGCCTGATGAGACAGCTGAGACTGTGCCAACATCACTGCATGAATCAACTGCTTACAGCACTTCAGAGGGCGTCACATCTGATGCATGCTTTGCTTTTGTCCTGAATGACATTTATGCTGGCATTGCTGACTGTCTCTGGTGAGGTCCTGCAGCTAGCACCAGATTTCCCTCACCTTCTCAGCATAGCATCAGGACACAGTGTCGTACAAATGTTATTCAGGACAAACACAACAACCAGCTTGCACAGGTTTTCCTGAACGGCTGTTCAACAACCGTATTCCAATGCTATACTAAGGAGACGAGGAACCTCTAGTGCTAGCTGCTGGACCTCACCAGAGACAGTCAGTAGTATTGGCTCAAAATGTTGTTTCAAGAGATCATAAATGCATCTAATCTGACCTATCAGCTCCCAGTCAGTTCATAGGTTGCAAGACTGTATCTTACCAGCTTTAAGGAAGCGCCCGCCAAGCCAAAGAAGGCAACGTAGACAAACGGCATGAGCTGACTCAGACAGCCAGTCAGCTGCTCATGGGCATTCTTGACAGACCTGAGAAGCACACAACACTGCTGTTTGCCATGGCATTGCCGACATAGGTCCTCATGCAGCAATTTGCTCAAACCACAGGCACGCATGAATGATAGCTAATGCCACCGGTGCATGTAGCTGAGACAACCTCATGTGTGCTTCATTGCAGCATGCCAAGCTGCTCATAGTGTCATATGTGGTGCAAAAGATGCTGATAGTGAACCAGCAGCAGCATCAGAAACGGGCTTACTTGCGATTGGTGGTCATCAACCCTGCCACCACACAAGCCAATAAAGGCTCAGCAGTGAAGCTGACAGCTGTGAAGAAGATGGTTGAAGCTGCCAACAGCACAGCCGCCGGCTTCCAACTGCAGCACAGGTCAAGGGCTGATCAGCTAAGGCTGTACAACGAATGGACCCTTCAACATCATAAGAATGCTGCTTGCCCAGCAAAAAACTTGCTGTTGTGAGTTGGATTGCAGCAAAGCACGTATGATGCTGATTCGAGCTGGCTTATGACGCAAGGCTTTTAGCAGATCAACAGCCCTGATTTGAAATACAGGTGAAGACATGCAGCTGATGATCACACGGCAAAAGTGGGACCAACAATCATGCACACTCACATACTCCTGCCTTCCTAAGGCAGATGACCAACAATGCCATGATGTTGACAAATGCAAGACATAAGGTATGGCACACACCACCAGTAGCGGTACAAACATATAAGCACACAACAAGCTGTCGGCAAAACATCCCCTATTCAAGCAGCCCTGGAATGCACTTCACGGGGAAGCTGATTGTCTTCAGCAAGTCAGATGCGCAGTGGTGGTGCCTGTGACGTACAGACCTTCGTTGTACCTGGCAATCACAGCCTGTGGAAGCACCCGGGTCAACGCAGCAACTGTCCTGGGCATAGCAGTGGGTTTGGCATTCAGCAACATGCCCAGGGCTGTACCTCCCAGAGCTCCCAAGCCAATGGAAACCATGACACTCAAGGCTGGTTGCAGCATATGACTGACATTGAAGCCTTGCGGTGCAGCAACCATAGCCTGCATCACAAGCGCTGACAGCAGCTCAAGAGCCGGGCATGCAGCTGGTGGCTCTACACACTATGGAGTGGCCCCATGCAGCATTGCTTTGCACCTGACGGGCAGAGGCATACTATAGTATCACTAAAGTATGATACTGCTGCCCACAACAAAGTTGGCCAGATGCTGAAGTTGTCGCCATGCTAGTAGCTCAAGCTGGCCAACTGGAGTTTTGCCTTGACATGCATGCACAACACCAATTGAGCACAGTGTGGGATGAGTTATAGGGCAACATAGCACCATAAGCAGCAGACAAAGTTTGCAACAACAGCATTCCTGTTCTTACCATGTTTGCAAACTCTAGGTTCATCGCCAAACAAACAAACAGCAGCACGTCCTTGACAACCACGACGGCCATTACAGTTGAGCAAAAGGGACCCCTGGCATCTGTTTCTCGCAGAACTGTTATCTGCAATCAGGCAAAATTGCTGAACCCAATTGCTTTGCAAGGCTGCTTAGCACACGCATTATTGAAACAATAAGAGAGTCAGGCTCACGACAAGTTGAACTGCAGAGCTGGCATATATGAATTCCACCAAAGCTACACATCATGCATGCTTACGCAAGATAAGAAGCATGGAGCTAACAGACACATTGCTGATGGGCAAGACTGATAGCAAGCAGCATCATGTCTGTGTGCTTAGATCCATTGAATTTGATGAAGTTGCAGCTGATGCAGAAGGGACATACCGCAGACGCAGGTGATCTAGCAATGGCCAGAGTGCCTGCTAGGCTTGCTACAGCTTGCTGCTGCTGATGTGTGCGATGTTGTGTGAAAGGAATGAAAGGCATCAGCATCATCATGGCTACAAAGACAAACAGCCAGGATAGCAGTGAAATGCCCAGAGTGATGCATACGACCTGCAGCAGGGTGTATCATATTGGAAGTTGCCCCATAAGCTGTACTGGGTGCAGCAATAATATTGGCGGCATCGCCCCACCTGCCGCTTTGTTTTCTTGAGTTCAGAGACTCGCAACTCTGCTCCAGCTGCTAGGGCTATGACACCCAAGCAGGCATGATCCACAAAACCCAAGCTGGCAAGACCATTTGACCTGAAAAGCTGTAGCAAGGAGGGCCCACTTACTGCTCCAGCAATGAGATAGCCAGTGATGAGGGGCAGTTTGACTTGCTGAGCCAGCCTGCCTGCCAGGAACCAGGCAGGCAGGCACATAGCCACTGCTCCAAGCTCTGACCAAACAGCCATTAAGCTGGGTTTTGCTGGCTTGCCGAGATCTTATAGAACTACTGGACATCATGCCGTTTCTGAGACATTACTTCAAGTTACGGAACGCAATCTCGTGTGGGTGGTTGTTTGACTGGTGGATCAGGCATGTATTGTGGTTGTTGGCTGTGACTTGGGTCAGGATTTGGTGATGATGCGAATAAGTATTACTCCGAAGGACGTTTGATGTACAATGAGCCCAACAGCTGCAAGGGTCAACGTTCAAGTTCGCATCACTCTGTGCAGATCTGCCTTTGCGACACTTGATCGGGCGGTAAGCTGGTTATCAAATCGGCCGAACGGACAGCGGCAATCTGGCGAGCACACTGTACATGTGACTGCCAGATTACTGCCAGGTCTGCGGGACAGAGAGCTGACCCAGCTGATCCTGAAGCTGCGTGCGTCGATACCTCCGCAATCCCGAATGGTCCAAACGGTTCCAAAAGGTTAACCGGTTAACCAGTCAACCGGTCCTCGTCATCGTTTGAATGCCGTGTTTGCAGTGATCACTTGGTATCATCCTGGCGCGTAAACGATCGCTCTGCAGCCTTGACCTATTGCTATCATTTGGCTGTGCATGTTTGTTTTCTGCTTTGTGACTCGGTGAAACCTTTGAGACCATGCAGTCAATACCTGCAGAGAAAGTTATTCCCGGAACCAACTTTACCATCGACGGATTCCGACACTGCTCAGGGGATGTACAGGCTTATTTTTTGTCACACGCGCATTCAGGTGTGTGTGCCTGTCGACCGCCTCTGTTGTAGGAGGGATCTTGCCAGATCACTTCGCAACAGCCAAAGTGCGTTTTTCTGCAGACCACTACACAGGCATTACTGACAACTGGAGTCAGGGCATCATACACTGTAGCCCTGTTACAGCCAAGTTGGTCGTACACTTACTTGGTGTGAAGCCAGAATATCTGAAACCTTTAGCAATGGACACAGAACACCACATACAAGGTGCTCCACAGGAAACAAGTGGCATCTTCAACAGGGCATTGAACAGTCATGAGCCTCGACAATGTCTGCTGAAACACGGGAACCACTGAGCTGCAGGTGTCAAAGTCATACTGGTAGACGCAAACCATTGCCCAGGAGCAGTGCAGTTTTTGTTTGAGTTGCCAAATGGCGAGAAATATATACATTGTGGGGACATGCGTTTTGGGCAACATTTGCTGCAAAATCCCCACTTGAAGCGATTTCAGGATGCCAATGCTGTATTCTTAGATACCACCTATTGCAACCCCAAGTACACCTTTCCTCCTCAGGTAAGCGTGTGCCTGCAATGGCAACTGTGTACATCAACAGGGCCTCTGTTGCCCTAACACAAATTTGGTGCACTCACTGGGGTAGGTCTTGTGCTGTTGCCGCTTAACGCCCTTTGCTATTTACTGGCAAAGCCTGATGTATTGCTAAACAGTGTGTGCGTGATGTTTAGGAGGAAGCTGTGCAGTATGTCGCCACAACAGTGGACAGACTTCTGAAAGAGCAGCAGCAGCAAGGGCTGAAGCGCATATATGTAATTACAACATACGTCATTGGCAAGGAACGCCTGTTAGTAGCTATCCACAAGCTCACAGGCTGCAAGATAGGCGTTACACAGCAGAAGATGGACACCATGAAGTGCTTGGAACTGCCAGGTATTGCATGTGCAACCTCCTGACTGCCTGACCACTTATATCAAGCAGAAGATGGATACCATGAAGTGCTTGGAACTGCCAGGTATTGCATGTGCAACCTCCTGACTGCCTGACCCCTTAAATCAAGCAGCAGCACATCTGCCAGGAGCTTGACAATGATGGTCAGGCTGCCGCAAGATCAGTGCAGTCTGTGAAACCAAAGCTTCAATCTGTGCCTTGAGATCACACAGGAGTCAAAGCTGTGCATGGCATGTTCAGCTTGCATGAGCAGCTGGCAAAAGATGACGTATGTAATCAGATTCAAGCATCCTCCACAGACCTACGCTCAGCTAAGACTGTACTGTGCCTCAGGTGTTGACCTGGATGAAGTCTTCACAACTGATCTAGCAAGCACACCGGTCCATGTTGCAAAGTGGGGCTTCTTGGGGGAGAGCTGGCCATTCTTCAGGCCAAACTTTGTCAACATGGAGCAGTACAAAACAGACATGAGCGTTGATGAGGTAATCTTTCAGAGAGCCCAAGCAAGGCTAATTAGAGTGCCTGCGCAGAGTGCCTGCACTGAGTGACTGCACAGAGTGCCTGCACAGAGTGCCTGCACAGGTCGTTGGCACACAGTGTTGGCATGGAGTGCCTGCAGAGTGCGTGCTGTTAACAAGATATCTTCATGCTAAAATGTCATCATGGTGTTGCCACCATGGTGGTTCTGGCCAGCTATAACCTTTACATCTCACGCTGCCCCTCATATGCGCTAAAGCACCTCAGCTGTCCACTCATGTTTGCTACCTCTGATTGGACTGCATACTGTATGCGTCAAGAGTCCTGTGATCTGCAGGTTGTAGGCTTTGTGCCTACTGGCTGGATGTATGAGATGAAGCGCAAAGCTTTTCCAGTTCGTGAGAAGGGCTCGTGCTTCATTCACCTTGTGCCATACAGTGAACACAGCAGCTACAGCGAGTTGAGAGAGTATGTGCGATTCCTGAAGCCCCACAAGGTACACAAAACCTATGCCAAATCTTTGTAATTGTACATTCATACTGGTTGCACTTGAATTTGGCCCTCGGCATGCCTGTCAAATGCTGCTTGTGTACCACCAGCTGTTGGTTGTACCTCAGGTATTGACACACGCGTGCTCCCTGCCTAACACAGCTTCACAATTGATGGGAGACAATGTCATGCCAACCTTCCAAGTGTCTGCATATCATAGCTTCTTTTTCAAGGTTTTGGACACTTGCGTACAAAACCAAACAAATGAAACCAGATTGCCCATAGTCAAGAGCAGGGCCTCAACATCAAACTTTGATGATCAAAGAGATGAGGTATTGCAGATGTCAGGCTCTGTTTCTCTTCCCTGCCCAATAAACTGGTCTCAAGGCTGGCTCACCCAAACGCACATGTGTCATGAGCTATCTGGGCCCTTGTAGGTCCTCCCCACTGTTGGCGTGCACGATGATGATGCCAGCGGCAAGAAGAGCGCCGGTATGCAGAAGCACTTTCGCCACCTGGTCAATGAGACAGCTTCAAAGCAGCGCTTCCTTCGCTCTCTGCACCGCAGCAGCAGTGCCAAGGAACCCAGCGGCAGTTTGCCTCCCAACATAAAGGAAGAGCCAGGCCTGAAGGAAGAAGAGGTCGTCATCAGTGGCAGCTTGCCTCCAAGCGTCACGGAAGAGCCAGGACTCAAGGAAGAAGAGCTGGCCATCAGTGACCAGTCAGGCATCAGACAAGAGCCATGCATGAAAGGCATGTCAAGCATCAAGCAAGAACCCAGCACCAACACAGGGCCAGGGATCAAGCAGGAGACAGGCGCCTTCAGCTGTGCTGAGGTGATGGCAGCACAACAGCAGCCAGACAGTGAGGCAGCAGGCAATCTGGCTGTCTCAGCAGGGTTGCCAGAGTCTCTTGGTGAAGAGCTAGGAGATGCAGCATGCCTCAAGGCTGACCCAGACAGCCTGATGCAAGACGCCCTTGCTGACCCACCCAGTCTGTCTGCGCCTCCTCCAGCTTCAGACAGCCAAGTAGAGACAGCAGTCAGGCGAGGCTCAGCAAAAGCTGAGTCACCTCAGCGGGGACAGGAACATCAATACCAGTCTGTGGTGAACGAGTTTCTGAGCATACTAGGAGGTGGCATCAGTGCAGACATAGCTCGGACTTATGTGACAAAAGCCGGGGGCAACCTTGCGGTGGCTATCAACAGCTTCTATGACAACGCCTCAGTCAAGGTGGAAGAGCCAGGTCATCCAGGCAGATCAGCAGAGACTGCCCAGGCGTCATCTTCAGAAACCTCAGCACAAAGCATAGGGCGCAGCGCTGACGCTGGTGCTGTCAATGGCATACAGAAACAAGCTGGTCAGCCACAAGCTGGAAAGCACAAGAGCAAAGGCAAGAAGCGTGGTGTAGCTGCACCCCTAGAAGGCCCTGGGGATGGGCCAAGCAAAAAGGCTAAGCAGTCTGATGCTGCCCAGCGCAGCATTGCTGCCTTCTTTGGTGGGCAACAGACCAGCCAAGCCAAGATTGCCAAGCCAGCACAGCAGCAAGGGCTACGTGCACAAAATGGGGCTGTTGTGACTGGCCAACGTCCGTCTCAATCCGGGTCAGCAGATCTTGTTAAGCGCAAAGTGAAGCCAGAGGATATGAGCAGCTCACCTGAGCATGCAGTTGCTGTGCCGCGCCAGATCCAGCATGTAGACACCATTGACCTAGTCGAAGACACAGTCCATGTCAAGGCTGAATGCATGACCCATGATACTGTCATGTCAGATGGTGATCAGTCCAAAGCCACACCTACCGCCAAGGCTGAGCTGGTAGCCAATGGCGACAGGCAGCTGCCTGCGAGCAATGGGCAACTGCCTCTGGCTAATGGGCAACTGCCTCTGGCCAATGGGCAACTGCCTCTGGCCAATGGGCAACTGCCCCAAAGCAGTGGGCAGCAGTCTCAAAGCACCCACCAAGCTGCCTCAAGCCCGCAGCCACTCCACCCATTCTTTGGCAAGCGCCAAGCCAGCAAGTCTGCCAGCACAACAGCCAAGCCAGCAGACAGCATGTCTTCAGACCAAGCAGCACAGGGCATCTCAGCGCCCACCCCACCGAAGCAGTCAGCCAATGCTGAGGAGAAGCCCAATAGAGTCAATCCCTTTCTGAAGGCCCAAGCTGAGCCTGATAAGGATGTGGCAGCTGATGCTGTATTGCTGTCCACCAGCGAGTATGACCCTGTGGGGATGGCTGTATGGCAGGCTGGACAGGCCACTCCCTATCGGCACATCAGCAGAGCCTTTCAAGCCATGGAAAGCACCACGAAGCGGCTGCGCATTGGAGATGCCATTGCCAACATGTTCCGGTCCATCTTAGCCCTGTCTCCAGGTGTCTTTTGCCCTCTTGCTTTGGTGCCCAGTCATGCTGAATTTGACTCACATTAAGCTATGCATCATGCTGGTCCTTTGTAACAGATTTCACCTCTGGCAGCATCTTACAGTCAACGCCCATACAGAGTAGATGACCCCGCCCTTCCAGCATCCAAATGCTGCTTACAGGCACACATGTACATAGCACTTGCATGGCAGTGATGCACTATGACTCAGCAAGATCCCTGTTGCTGCAGAGGACACGCTTCAGGCAGCATACCTGACCATTGGCAAACTGGCTCCGGATTATGAAAATGTCGAGCTGAGTGTGGGAGGCAGCACAGTCGCAGCTGCGGTGGTCGAGGCTACAGGTGCATTACAGGCCTGAAGATGCTCAATTTATGGCTGCTGTTTGCTCTCTAATGCAGCAATGCACAATTTGGAAGTCATTGTGCTTCTTACAACTGCCCTGCAGCAGTATGGCAAAGTAGCTCACATGCACTACTGCAACATTGGAAATCCTAAAGTGTTCTCCAAACTTGTGTAATTTCAATATTGCATGGCACAGCAGCCAAAAATTGTATGATGCAGGTCTTTGCTATCAAGCTGTCAGATACTCTTACACCTCATTTACATCAATCTATGATGTGCTATGTTGGCACATGATGTATGCTGCACACCTAGCCACACTGGCAATGTTGATGTTCTTTGCATACGCTGGCATTGTGTGTACAGACAATACATGGATTCATCTGCAGTTCCATGGACACAATACCTGCACCAAAGAGACTATGTAAGGGCTGGCAATGTTGGTGTACTCTGTTTGTACTGGCAGCATCTGCACACACACTAAACAGTTGAAGTTGCAGTTTGATGAACTTGATGCGAGTCATGACTGACGTGAAGCCTGTGTGCCTGCCAGGAACCAGCCGTGCTAAGCTGCGTGAGATGTACAACGAGCTGGGAGACATGGGGGATGTTGCGCAAGCCTGCAGGCACACTCAGGCAAGCACATGCTGCCTGCCTGCAAGCCATGCATCACCACACAAAGCATATCCTGTGATGCAGTGACTGCCTGTGCATGCTACAGCAGGACTGTGACTGCTGCAAAGGCCTGTTTGCAAGCGCTGGATGCCCATCTCACAACCATTGATCCATCACCGGAGAAAGCTGGCTCACATGTTGAGGACAAGTTTGCTCGAGGTGTGAGGGCAAAATAAAAAATGCATGGGACTACCGAAACCCTCCCAAGATGCCTTTGCCGTGCTGGCACAAATAGGCTCTCTACCCTGAAACATATGAATTTATCGTTGGTTTTGCCGTACTGCGCCGTGTCCTATTACAGTGCGGTGTAAGCTCTACATATATGTTGCATGTGATTGCGCTGCGTTACAGCCAGATTGTGGCCTGGTTTACAACTAAATCAAAATTACACAAGGCACTTTTGGATCAAGATTGCGGGGCAAATGCGTGCCAGTACGGCAAGATTTCATATCTTCCAAGTATGGCAGGGTTGCATTGCTCAGGCCTTGTGTTGGCATGCAGACCATGCTGCACAGGCCAGCACCACTGACAGTGTCAGGAGTGTACAAGACACTGCGTCAGATTGCTGAGCAGAAGGGGCAAGGATCTGCTGCCCGGCGTCAGCAAGCTATCCTGGGCATGCTGCGCAGCTGCAGGTACATGCCTTCTCTCAAACATCTCCACAATGTAGAAACGCCTTTTGACTGTCCCCAGACGTCTCTGAGTGTAGATTTCCAGTGTCGGGACGACGTTTCTGAATTAAAATGGACGTTTTGGGATGAAACAGAGCTGACAATGACAGTAACGATGAACATAGTCATTGTGACTGCAATCAAAGGTACTGTAATGATTATCAATGGCACTTGTGGAAGCTTGTTGGGCTTCAAGCTTGCATCTTCCCTTCTGCCAGCATGTGGTGTGCAACCTGGATATTGCGGCAAGCCTAGGCATCTGTTGCCTCCCTGTGTCGAGCCCTCTGCCAACTGCCTAGTGCAAAAGTGATAAAAGGCAAGGCTGAGCAGGTTCTTGCTCCTCATGCTCCTCACCAGCAATACTGTCTTTCCCACACCGCGTGTTAGTCTCAGGCCTTCAGAACAACCAGTATGCAGCTGCAAGCAAGCAGCACTTGCCCGATCCCCTTGGACAGCATGCATTACATAGTATGAGAGACATCTTGTGTGCAACAAGGCTGTGTACATGATAATTATTATAATGTAATGATAACAATAATACTAACAGCAATAATGATAATGACCATCATGGTAATAGTAATAGTGACAACAACAACAATAATAATAATACTAATATTAATAACAATCATCACAATCATATCAATAATAATAATGTGCAGGCGTTCTTGCCAAGTACATGGTAGGCTGTGTATATGAAGCCCCAATCACTCTTTGCATTGTAGGGAGCATGAAACAAAGTTTCTGGTGCGCACGCTGGTGTCAAACCTGCGTGTGGGAGCCAACTGGAGGTCTGTCATAGGTGCCATGGCCAGAGCTGTGGTCATGCACCGGGAAGGCCCTCGCGTCCCCAAAGCTAGGCTAGATGCTGCTGCAACAGCTGCCTCAGAGGCATACCATGTAAGCAACGCAGTCCTGAATTGACCTGATCAACCTGACCTTAAATGTGAATCACAAATTGTACAATCTCACAATCTCTAGATGTTTTCAACGTTTGCATGACCATCTGCTAATTCCACTGTACAGAACAGATTTCTGTGATACCTGTAAAGTACGGGTGGCATGAGCCAGCATTACTGTGTGCTACAAATGAGCAGAGGTCCTCTTCTGGTGCCCAAAGCACCTGTCTCAGAATCATTTTTGCGGTCAATTGGCAAACATTGTTGCATATCACACAGCATGCAGCTGCTCATGTCAGACCTCTGTGGCAGGTCTGCAATGTTGAAGGTCTGGTGCACCAGCCTGACAAGGACGTACAGTAAGTTGCAGTGATACCTGTATGAAGCATGGTATACATGCTGTACAGCAGCTCTTGCTCTTGCTTACTCCTTTCGTATCCAGGTGTGTCCTAATCTGGACATCCTTGTGCCTGCACTGGTGGAAGGCGGCATTGATGAGCTGGAGAAGCGCTGCGCACTCACTCCAGGTACTTGCTTGTGCTACCCCAAGCTTTTTGCTCCTCTGGCTCTGCAACAATCAATCTTTCCGTGCCCTGCAATCAGCATACAGCTTGCACC
>JAABUP010005980.1_pt1 | contig 17883 bp, 19 predicted proteins | sample 5559201 | NCBI WGS metagenome assembly JAABUP01 (sample SAMN10711887, study PRJNA513373) | rock metagenome | isolation source: Antarctica rocks | place: Antarctica
GGGTCTCAAAACTGAAGCAGGACATACATGATACCAACCAATGAAACATCCGCAAGACCTTCTCAGCTGAAATGGCTGGGTCGTTTCCGGGATGGTGGGTATCTCTTGACCAACGACTGTGCCATGATTTAGATTACTTTACTCTGAGCTTCTGTGCCCTTTCCAGCCGCCCTCCTGTAGGAACTGCTCCCGCGATCCCGGCACTCAGCGTCGCGGCACCCCTGTAAGCGTCATCTCTCGGTTATTAGCATTTTGCCATCTTTCTTTCACCCTGCGTATGGGTCTCGGGTAAAGCAGAACGGAAATGCCCACTACGAACTGCGAACTCCACTAAGCCTTCAAGCTTCGACGAATCTCACGGGTTTCCTATCCTTTTGACGCAATTCGGGGTACAAATTAAGTGTTTTTCAATTCCTTTCGGGATGGTATTCTCAACATAGTCATCTCTCCGCCAGAATACATCGGAATATTTTAGACGTTGTTGCGTTTGAGCTCGTAGCAGACGACCTGAGCCCCAGGGCCAACCCAAAAGGTGACTCGAGGAGGGCAGATTAGAGGCTCAAGATCTTGGTGTTGACTCAGAAGTTCGGATCTCACGGTAATACGGTACACGATCTTACCACTTGGTATTGGCGATTTCGGGTTTGTGAGAAGCTCAGAGCGACAGAAGCTGCGCTCGCTATCCGCGCCGAGAAAGTCAGCACTGAATCGGGTTCCGCTAATGGTCGTGGCGGCAGGAGTGCAGAAGTCGAGGCAGGCAATGGGAGAGGCGAGATGCAGAGTGACACCAGATGTTCTGGCTTGGCTTACGAAGACCTCGAGGATATCGGCACGATAGGTGAGGAGATGGGGTGCTTTCCATTGCTCTTCCATATCTGGCAACACAGGCACGTTTGAGAGAATACCGCCGTCCTTAGATAAATAAGCCGCTGTATAGGATTCAATAGAGCACGACCTTAGCGCATCAAGCATGCCCCACACCTAGAGAATCCTCGTAGCATTCGGGCCCATTTGGATGTCAGCTCCAAGCTATGTCATTCAAATATACTTTCTGAGATCCAAATAGCTCACTAAGCTTACCTCTCGAAATTCAGGTTGGGCCTCCAATACAGTCACTGAACGGCCAATCATTACAAGTGCTATGGCAGCTGCAAGGCCTCCGAGCCCTCTACCGAGAATGAGTACATAGCATGGACAAAGTATTTTTGGAATAGGACGGAGTCCTTTGGCATTTCCGTTGTGCGCCGACATGTCGACCGCAAGACGTAAGAGTAGAAGACAGCTCTAATCGAAAGGACTAACAACAGAAGAACGCTACGGTAGAATGAGGAATGTCGTGCATGACCAAAGGAGAGCTTTTCGGGAATTACTTAAACCTTGCCGTCCACACCATGTCGACTCACACTAAATAGCAGCAGATTAGGCCTATCGGCATAGCCGAGGTTCAAAGCCTTATTCATGCAGAATCGAAAGGCATTTGGGAGACTGCTCGCTTCCTAGTAGTGACGAGGCACAGCGGTATTTGATGGGCGCGGGTGATCTTTTCATTATGAGCTGAGAGAGGTCTTTCGTTTGCTCTGTATTTCTAAGAAGCTTCGAGCGTCGCCATCCGTTGTTGGAGTAGTCTCTCTAGAATCATTGATTATCGCCAGTAGGGTTTGTTGGCCTCGGTTAAGTTGCCTCGCTCCTCGTAAATATAGAACTAATTAGCCCGGGTCCTTGGAGGTAGAGAAAATGTCTCCACGCTTCCTTCGCTATCGTTGTCGTCGTGTTCGCGGAATTTGGTCCGCTCTTGGCTACGCCATAAGTATCCACTTGGGAATTGCGCATATGTCACGTGCTAGCGCGACTCTGCGGTGACGTAGATGGCTTGCGAGCAAGAACAAGAGTAAATATAAGTCGCGTCTCCCCACACCGGATCCACTCCCATTCTAGATTCAATAGAATCTACTCTTCACTTCGCACCCCGCCAAAAAGGCAAAATGCCCAAAGCCGCGTCCCGAACGAGCGGCTCTAAATCCGTAACAAATGGAAGCGAACCATACTCCAAATCCTCACCTAAGACCGCCAAGAATAGAATCGACAAAGAGAATGTGGACCCCAAAAGCAAATCGCAAGAGGAATCCGACGTTCACCGTGGCGACTACCGTGATGTGACTTTGGATGAAGTTAAAGGTGAAGTGCCTTGCTACGACAACGCAGCCACTGTCCGCCGGAAGCTCAAAAAACTCCTCACTGGCAAATCCACTATCCCCGGCACCAGCAAAAAATGGACTCAAGCATCAATGGTCGGCGAGATGCAGGAGCTTGAGAAGCGTGGACATCCTGTGCCATACAACAAGAATGCTACCGGTCCCACAGTAAGGAGTCTTGGGAACTTCTTGAAGAAGAGCGGAAACATGGGCGCGGGAGATAGTCCTTGCTATTACTGGGGCTACATCATGTTGGAGAAATTGAGAATGCATAACAATGAGAAAAAGAGCAAGCCAAGATTGAAGGCTGAGGAAGAGTAAGTTGTTTCTCTGTTGCATTTTGGCCTGCTGCGAATTTTCCTCGATTTCCGACATCCTCACACCCGTGGAAGGTACGCTGGAGGATACGTTCGCAAGGATCCTGCCAAACAAAGATACTCCATAATCTCAGGGGCCCCTATACCCGCTGGCCTTGGGAATCCTAGAGCGCGTGGACTCGAAAATCATGTATCTTCTTACCTCCCTTGGCCTTTTGATCCCCTGACGGAAGTGCCTGAGGCTGCCATCTTCACCTAAGAACCTGCCCCCTGCGGGCCATCAAACCCCCAACGGAGTATGCGGACAGATCACGATCTTCAGCCTCTTCCTACTGGGACTAGCTTGACTACACTGCCGCCGCCACCACCACCATTATTACCAATATCTGCGCCTCTATCGACTGGTTTTATGATTTGACAAAGTTCGTTGCTTTCTGCTGTATGGATTTTCATTGCTGATCTGAAGCCTTCTAGGATACCAAATGGTCATTTACGCTGGGATCCGAAGACCACAAGATTCACCTGTGGGCCTGATCTTCCGCCACCTTCCTTGTCAGAAGTTAGCAAAGCTGGCAGAAGGTAATGCTGCTACGTCTACGCTGGCAGAAGGTGCTGCTGCTACGTCTACGCTGGGTTGGTCAAATGGGAATCGGTGTGTACGATAGTGCAAAAGTATCGTAGCAGCTTTTGAGATGTTACAGTTAGCTCGATCCCTGTGCAATGAATGACGCAGCGCACTCTTGCGAATTCCACTTGCTTGATGGTGTTGGCATTGACTATTCTCTTGAAAGATGATACTCTTGAATTTTTATTGACTACTCTTTTACTTTCGATCTCAAAAGAAGACTGCCCAGGCTTCTTCAACATCGTGCAGATTGTGCTGTGCTCCTACATTTCAAGCATCACTGCCCTGCAATACGTCCGCAATTTGCAATCTTTGACAACAAAGAGCCCAGGATTGGGTGATGATTTCTGCTTTAGGCAATCGGTGCCTTGAATAGACAAACAATTGTTCTACATGGTGAATCGGACTTCACACACATTATCGCCTCATGATTGTTTTAAGACCCAATATCACTGCTTGACATAAACCGGCCGAAACATTCTTCCTTTAACATGATCGAAGGCAAAAGTCCATCTCTATTCATGAATGACGAAGTGATGTGCAATGTGTCAATTATACCTGCCCAAGATCATTCTGCAGCATCAGCGGCCGTATACCAGCCTTGTGCATTTGTATGCCGAGAATGACTAGCCCTGTTCGAAGTGATACTAGTGAGTCATTGTTGTTTTCACAGGGCTTCACCCACCAGGCAACGCTCGCATCACAGCACTCGGATCACCTAGGCGATGCGGCCGTGCAGGCGACTTCACCAAGGCCAAATGACAATCTTCTACTCCTCTGCCTCTATTTAAACCCCCTCCTCGCACCTCTTCTTCCTTGTTTCTTTCTGCATCCTCCACCAGCACTCCACATGATCCTGCCCCTGCACCATCGACCTCCCTTGTCTTCGTGGCACTTCCACTTGCTACGTGACGAGAACATCAAAGACTTCCAATCCTTCCGTGTCGAACACCAATGTCGAACACCATCAAACACATTCTCTTTTCTTCAGTCTTGTTGACATGCAGTCCATTTGATCTTCTTCTTTAAAGGGTCAAGCACCGCATCTTCATACACCTATATAAACACACACCATATCGAGCACACACTCTGGGATACTGGTTCTCATCAGCATTCAACACGATCACCATCTTTCCTCGCAAGGCCCCACATTTCGAAACTTCGTACCAATCTCCTGTGAGCTTCTACATGAGTCTTTCCATATCCGATTGATGCTTACATGGATCACAGCCTCATCACGTCTCCTTCGAAGTAGGCTACGACCCCTCCAAACGACGCAAACACGGTGAAGGTCCAAATCGACAGAAGAAGAAAAGACATTTCCCCACCTCATTGGATGCATTCAGCGATCCAAACTCAACGGTGCCTTCTTCAGAACCGGTCAAGAAACCCCCGAACGAGACACCAGCAGCCACGATACCCATGGTTCTACCCGGAATGGGTCTCGTCGACAGAGAAAGACTTACGCTGATGGAAAATCTCATTGACAACATCCGAAACTTCGAGCCTATCGAGACAAACAGATAAGACTGGATGGGGGAAACACCAGAATGGTTGAGTCCTAGATGGTTTGAGGCCGGAGTCCCTCAGACCATCTGAAGATACAGCAGTACCACAATGGGCTGCCTCACTTCCCTAACACCAAAATCCAAACAACTTACCTGAAATACAATCCTTGCTTAGAGGAATTCGCAGCTGCATTCGACGGATACAATCATACTCTTGAGAAGATGGCAAGCTTTTTCACAAACCTTTTCAGGCCAATGACCACTTCACTCGGTGCTGTTTACGAGAGACACAAATGAAACGATGAAGACCTTGGGGAGTTTGCTAACCAGTGAGCAAATGAGGAGGATCTGCACCAAATGATACCTAGTGGCGAACAAACAATCACCTATTCATCGGTGTCAGAGTGGGACAAGTCCCATCCCGAGAAATCCGACTCCTGGCACAATCCTTTCTCCTGCTCAATATCGAGAGAAAAGAGTCCCGAAATCGAAGTCTATTCAAGGGTTATGGCCTAACAAGATCTTACGGCAAACCAACAATCACCTGCACATTCTTGCTGGACTAGGACAAGTCCTTTCCAGAAAAATCCGACCAATGGCATCATCTCTCCTCTTGCTCAACATCGAGAGAAAAGAGCCCTGAAATCGAGGTCTACTCGAGGGTCATGGCCTAATAAGACCTCTACCGAATGGCACAATCCTTTCCCTTGCTCAACATCGAAAGACAAGAGTCCTGTTCTGAAATGCATTCGAGAATCTTCACCAAACAGGATGTCACTTTGGACCTATCATTTCTTACTCATTGGTTTTGAAAGGGCACAAGTCCTATCCTGAGAAGTCCGATGAGCGATCACAATATCGGATAGATGCAACAGACAAAAAATACATATATACCAATGTCCCTGACGATGACACAAATCGAGTGGAGTATCACCTTGTCGATCGGATCCTTGATGATCACTCACACAGACTTTACGCATTCTTGTATCTCAACCTATTCCACAAATTTCAGCTACTATGGACGGAAGGAACACTATCGCAATGAAAGTATCAATGAAGAGTACGAGGCCAGTAAGACGGCGTGACATTTGGCAGAACGATACACTGATGAGGAGACATTACAAGTCATTGCTGTTCCCAGTACCATTACCCCAATGTTCAATTCCATGATCGGAGATGTGCGATCTTGATCGGATGGCTTGGGCCGAATGGGTTTCATTTAATTTTCAATTTCTCCGAAGGCGGCAAGTATGTGGTTATTGATGGAAAAACTCATGGTTCAATTACATCGACTTCGCCGCTCTTCTACTACAACGGCACTGCCACAGCCAGGCCTAGGCGCCATCGGATAGGGCATGGACGCAAAAGAAGTCCATGGAATGGTAATGAATGGGAACTTGCAGGTTCCCTCTTCTCGAATTACAGCAACTCCATTGAGGCTCGTTTCCGCAAGACGACTGCGTTGTCCGTCTTTTCAAGAATGAGTCGTGACTCTCAAATGGAATTACAGACAGTTGCTCATAAGAAGTTTTGACAGTCTCACAAACAGGCTCCTGGGCTGGAAATCACCAATCTCACTCTCACTCACGTCCTTACCACAGACATTACGCTAGACTTCAAAGATGGCATGATCGATGTGCGCGTTTTAATCAGTAGCAAAGAGATTGCAACGTTCTGGCTGGTTGCTCGGGCCCATCGGACTCCGTGAATAGTATGTGGTACGAATATGGGAAGCCGAAGTTTCGAAGCGAGGACTTATCAAGGGATTTTGAGCTCTGGCGTTTGATGACAAAGTGGATGGAGATTTCAAAGGACCGATCATTTTCCGGAAGTCTATTCCGACAGACTCAAGTGCGAGAAAACGTATCGCAATTCTCCACGACTGCTCGTCCAAGGGGCGACGAGCTCGAACACGAAGATACCGGGAGTGCTGTGGTCTAAATTTGACCAGAATTCTCGATGAGATGCTGTTGGTGAAAAGGTTGAAAACTCTGATCATCAGGTTCAATATCCTCGCTCACAACGTGTTGCTTGGACCCCTCCCTACAACAATTTGGGATGAATCTTTGGACTTTGGGATTTTGGCGGGCATGTAGAAGACTGTGGTTTGAAGCCCCCATTTCAGGCTTCGGTCCAATCAGCAAACACTTTCAAACTCCTCGAGACAACCTGTCGTTCTCTACCAACTGTCGGCGAAAAAGCTGGTCCGACCTGATTTGTTCTAACAGAGGAGGCGAATCGCCGTTGCCAATGGCAAACGCAACCAACCCTATCCACGAAGCCCTTGCCGATGTGAAGACGGCAAGACAGTTGCCCTAAATTTCGATACAAATCCACTCATGTCTCACATCCCCTCAAAGGCTTCCTCCCCGAAGGCACCCTCAATTTCTCACCAGAAAACCAGCTTTTCAATTTGAGAAGGCTCATGATTTCCCTACCAACTACGGTCTGGTAATGGGAGATCAAAGCTCCTACAAGGACGTTGCTGATGGCAAGATGGCAAGAACATTCTCTTCAAGGACGAATCGCACTTGCACAAGTCTGACATCGCCCCACCCAGATACAAGGGTTCATCCCCGAAGGCAGCCTCAATCCCTCACCAGGGCACCAATTTTTCAATTTGAGAAGAATCATGATTCGCTCATCAACTACAGAGCAGATCTTCCTACCACACAATCATCATCCTGTCGTGCACTTGTGCAAAGCAGTATCATCAGTATCGTCAACTATGCCCCCATTTGCGCCTCGTTGAGCAATCGTTTCCATATTAACACTACTAAGCTCTATAGCTCATCGAGTCAGGCTGTTCATCTTGCAAAAGAAAAGACTGTCAAGAAATGCTTTGCTTAGAACTGAAAGACCTGATGGATTTTCCGGGGGTGGTGCTTTTGCAAGGAATGTCGGGTGGGAAGTGGGAAAGCAAATGCATATAGCAATCTATTCGTCTTTTTGTGGTGTGCGCGGAGCGCTGGTGCTAGGGAAAGTGTCATTAGAAGCGGCGTGAGTGTTTGAGCGGCCGATATTTACTTAGGAACACAATTTCAATCACTACATTATGTTGAGAGACGAAGTTCCTCTGTTTTTCTCGAGGCAGGTGCCCTTTCCGTGTGCCTTTGTAGTCGCACTGACACTAGGCCGCTATCGCCATGTCACTTCGACCTCTCTAATACCAAGTCAGATTCAACCCCCCCTAGCTGCAGCATTAACAGCATCCATCCCCGTCATATCGAAATTTCCTTTCGGGAAATTCTGCAAACAAATTTTCTGCTGATTCCAAGGCGGTCCGCCAAGACCCAAATCCCAAGCCATACTCCCAAGAAAAGCATAAGAATTGGCGTCCGTGGTCGTCTCAATGCCATCATCCAAAGCGTCATTTACATCTCTTGCCGTCTCGCCCGTCTTGTCGTAAACATCGAGCCCCGGGCCCGATATATTATATATATGAGTCATCTCATGCAACATGAGCCAACCCAGAGAAATACTACCAGGGTTCTTCGTGCAAGGAACTGGGTTTCGTGCCAGAGCCAACCCAGTCGGACAGAATACGATGATAGGCGCCCTGTTCAGGGTTTGCGCAGAGTATGTAGGCTGCACGCTCTCTCCTGTGCCACATCCATTATAGACGTCTTCGCAGGTGGCACCAATAAGGTTGCCTTGACCCTGCTGGCTTCCCTGGATTCTGCGGAACACGCCTGCGACGGTGTTTGCGGTCGCGATGTCATCCTTGAAGAAATATCGAAAGGGTAATTCTGTGAATTTAACTGCTGCGTTGAGTCCTGCGCCGGCCAGGTAACTTGCGTCGAGTATGGCGTTTTGCATGGCTGTTAATTGGTCGCCTGTGCATTTCCCTGGGATGATCTGAATTCCTCTGGATGTCCATTGGCGCTTGTCTAGTACCTCTGCTGCTGTATAGGGTCTTACGTCCGACGGCAGTGCATCCGAGCGATGGCAAAGAAGCACGTAGGTAAAAAGAGAGAAAAGGTATCGCTTAGGCCTTGGGAAATACCACATTGGACCGCCAGGCAATTCGCCTTGGTTTTCGATGTTTAGTCCGGGAAACCAATCTGAGGATTTTCAGTTGATCATGAAAATGATTGCAGCTTTCGCGCATAGTTATTGTCAAATCGAATGAAGGGTGAAGCGCAGAAGCGCGTTTCACCACAGTCGGTATAGAGCAAAAGCGCTTACCTATGAAAGACAAGCTTCTTACACTCTAAGCGATCCACTCGCCACCAGAAGAGCAAGGCTTTCGCGGCGCGGGGAATCGTCATGGCTTAGCTGGCTTCATCAGATCACACTTGGCCATCCACAATTGCTGCTTCGCAACTGACTCCTTTGTCCCGTTTATAACATTGCAAGCTTGGAGCCACTCTATGTCCCAAGTCCAACGCCGGCGCTCTACCGGTAGACTTGCCCGCGAATGACATCTCTTCATAAGTATCTTCAGACCTTCTTCATGCCCAAGGCGATGGCCCGTGTCAAGAGGATGCTTGTGACAGTATTGATCGTTGATTGATCCCTCGGAGCCACGAAGATTTCTTGGCGTCAGCCCTACGAAGCCCGTGTTCCAATTCATCAACCCATGAAAATTATTGGCTGGCGAATTTCTCTATCAAACCTTCCCCTATAAGTAGTCAGAGAGACGCACCATAGTCATAAAGCCACCGTCAGCACTAACGTTATTATTAACCTACACCTCTTCCTTAAGCAGCGGCTAAGAGATCGTTTAAGAAGAGTTATATAAAAGTAAGTCGATAGAGACTTTGACTACTGAGTCCTACTTAGACGTTCGAAGATAATTCTTATATAATTCCACAGCTAGGTTGCATGTGTCCCAGGTATTCGTTGCTAGCGGTCTGCATGGGCATGACATAGATGCTTTGTACCCCAAGATTCGGCGGCGCGGGAACTGTATGGACACTCATGGATGATAATGAGGGTGGAAACGGGAGCTCGAGATGGATGTGCAGAGTATAAAACTCTGTTCAACGATTTGTATGATGGGTGTTTGAAGAAGAAGCGAATATGTATAAGTGACATCTGTTGATGTAACAATCAACTTATAATCTCAGGACTCAGTCCGAGCAAAATGATAACCCCCAAATTCTCCAGATTGTCCTCCGAACTCTCACTAACGATTGACTGCCTTCCCCGTCATAGCCTTCGCATGCTGAATAGCCAGTACATCATACTCACTCCCCGAAGTAGTATCATACTGAATCCCATACCCATCACTAGCCGGCTTGAACCCCTTCGACAGCGTCTCCTCAAACTGCCAGAAGAAGTCCATCGCAATCTTCGTACTGGTACTTTCCAACGTAGCCTGCCACGGCGACATGGCCTTCGTCTTCGGGCTATCAGTAGAACCATATTCCTCGAGTATGACAGGTTTCCCCGCATTTCTCCCAGCCTGGTCGTGCTCTCGGATATAGGTATTTCCCCAATCATCGGTCTCGGAGAATTGCCCGGGATACATGTGGAAGGTTCCGAAATCAATTGTAGATATGGCGAGGTTCTTGACAAAGTCGATACCGTTGTTGCCTTGGTACGGGTAGGTATTGGCGCCTTTGGGAGCGGCATATGGAGGCGCAAACCAGCCTTCGTCTCCGAGTGAGACCAAGTGCTTAGGATCTCTGGCCTTGATGTGTGCGCTGACGCTCGTTGTCCAGTTGGTGATGACAGACGTGTCGCAGTTGGCACAACGTGGTTCGTTGCACAATTCCCAAGAGAAAATGGCAGGAGAATCCTTGTATCGGTCGACGATGAAGTCGACGTAAGCGAGATAAGCAGTCTGAGAGCTTTTGTCGGTGAAGAAAGAGGTAGGGCTTCCGCCGTAATTATTGACGTAAGTATTAATGCCACCAAGGTCATCTAGACCGTTCAAGAGAGGTACGATGAGTTTGAGATTTAAGCTTTCTGCTTTGGAGACCACGTAATCGAGTTTGGGTATGCCTGGACAAGTTATAAGCAATGTTGCTCAGAACGCTGTGACGATACTGGTGTACACACCCGTGTTTTTGTTGAAGTTGAGCTTTTGCTGGCCATCTTTGAGCTCTTGAAAAAACACACCTTGAGAGTTCGATGCGTCATTGGTGTTGCCAAATCCCCAAACTCGCGTGGCTAACAGTCCGGACTAGCAAATTGTGAGCCACCGTCATGGGAATAGCACGCTTTGTAGTTCATACTTACATGTGCTATCTCGCCCAGGACCTTGTCAACGTCTGAATTATCATAGGTGTAGGCGAGCCACCATGTGTTTGTTCCTTTTTTCCATCAGAGACACGAGCAGGATACGATACCCAGGATGAAAGGTACCCGAAAAGTATCCATTGTTTCCATTTATGTTGAACAATTCAGTCTGCTTATCCACCGAGACAAAATGCCCCTTACCGCCAATGGATACTGTTGGAGGAGGAATGCTGTTTGAGGACGGCGATATCAAATCGGATGACGTGTCCGACGACTGTGGCGCAGGCAAGCTGAAGGCATTGTGTATCTGGCAGAAGACGAAGACCCCAAAGCTACAGACAATATGCGAATATCTCATACTGTGTGATTTGATCAACGAGGATTTGTCTAAGGCAAAGATGATTGCTTGCAAGAAGACGACTATCTCAGATATAGGACACAAGTAGCAGAACGCCCTAAATCAAGAAATTCAGTGTAATATAAAATATTATTCTCACAACGAGCTATTATTTATACACGAGAAGAGAGGACTGTCCTGTAAATAGATGGCAAGCGAAGATCTGGAGATCACGGGATGCTGTAAGACATTTACATTCACCACACTGAGCGTGCCTGGAGGGGTGCAATTAAACATCACCATCGCCCCCAAAGAAGGGATCGTGCTGTGGCGACATGAGAGGCCTGGACGGCATTTTAGGTCGAATCCGGCAGGCAGACAGTTGAGATCGGAAAGATCACTGTTGAGCAGCGATGACGAAGCTGAGTCCCGACACGTAGACAGGCTTGGTGGCAGCCCTGGGAAGACTGATAAAATTTCTCTGGCACTGTGTCTATCAATAATGATAACGAAGTCTCAGAGTATTCCATATCTTGACGATTTTCTCGTTTCAAGCGTTTGCCCCAAGTCTGGACCTCAACTGAGAGTACAAACCTTCAAGGGCCCTGACAACTTATGCCTCCACGGTACGGGCTGCGGTGCTTGGGCTGAGTGCATGGTACGGATATTCTTTAGGGGCCGAGGGCTGGCTTCTGGCAGGCATACCGTCGATGCTTGCATGCTCACACCAGATGACCAAGATATAGAGCATGTCGTAAACAACAGGTCAGAATCGGAGATTACGAATCCTCATCCTCGGCACAGCCCAGACTCGCAGACGTTTAGATACCCTTCACGGCACAGGCCCGGTTTCAGATGCGCCGAATGATTGATGGCGGAAAGGAATCTTGGAGATACTCGCCCGCAGGAACGGCAAATTATGTTTCAGGCCTCAGCCCGCTTCACAGGTGGCTGAATCCTTGGCCTACGTGGCCTATCACAAAACGCCAAGACTTCAGCCATCAAGCGGATTATGGGGAGCGTTATCCGTAACGGGGTCCCTTGTCATGCCGTCCTCCTGGACGGATCTTGTCTGATTGAGATCGAAGTCTTGAACATCTATCGCTTGAGCAAACTTAAAATGGCATAAGCATCTGAGTATGCGCTGACAGATCAGGCCAGCATTGACAATACTCAGCGGTTTCAAACAGATGGACTGGTATTGCTTATCTTCAACCAGTCTGCGAGCTAAGCTCGCCAGCATCGGAGCCATGAAGGCTAGATAGCAGGAGGGTGGCGGCCGCGGCCTCAATGTCAACTCATAATGTATGTCAACTACAAAGGGGTCTCCTGAAACGTGGATGGAAAATAGGCTTGTGTCCTGATACTGTTGGCGTCGGAGGGTCCTGCCCTCTTTGCAGCGGGCCTGCGGAGCATATCAGACACGGGCCACATATTTTGGAGGGTCTAACGTCTCCTCCCAGTCTTAGACCGGATCAAAGCCTCTGAGTCTCGAAAGAGGCAGCGATTTTGACCCATGTCATGGGTTATGTGTGCAGCACCGTAGTCACGAACGCCAAGAAGACATCAATTTCTGACTTCCCCAAGAAGCACGAAGCACTCATTCTCCATACATACTAGCTCGTATGATCTTGTAGCGCGCGATTGCAGCGTCTTTATGGGGACAGTAATTCCCCGTATTATTCCCCTGTGTAGTCTGTGATCCTCTTCTCTCTTCAGCCATTCTGGGCAATTTGTAGTGCTAGTATCGATCATCCTGGACCATGCATAACAATAGCTCTGCATCGAACCACGAAGCGAAGAATTAGGCCGACAGCAGAGGGAAAGAGGGCCACCGATAGGGAAGAGGCAGGCCGGAATATTGTTGTCGCCTAGGTCACTCAGCACCCCATAAGCAACACAGTCTCGGGTTCGCTTCAAGGACTGAAGGGTACAGGCCCGGGAGCCGCCACTTCTTCGATGACTGGCTAAGAGTCGCCTTCCTTCTGAGAGGCACATCCTTCAGCATTGTCCTTTCCTTGGACTCTCTTTTGTGTGGCTGCATCACTTGAACGCGTGATCTCTTTGACATTCAGCGCTGTCACTCAGGCCGCGCTCGTGGTCGATGTACCTTCAATCATCAAGCATGATGAGGGGTTGACGAGAAGCATGTCATGGATACAATAACAAGACCGAGGAATAAACGCTAGGGAAATAGTTCATCCGATCCGAATAGAGATGAGAAATAAAGCTCCACGCCTCAAATCCGCTCCATACCCACATCAATGTACTAGTACATTGCAGGGCGCTGCTCTAGATCTTCGTTGGTCTGTAAAGACTGTTATTACAATCGCTTCATCTACAAGATGCGAAGTGGTCCCTCTCTATCCCCTCTTGTTCTTACGGCTGAGGGTCCCTTTGGTATTCTTGCCGTAGCGAATTCACAAGTTTCAATTGGCGACGCTCATTCCGTCTTGCCCATGGTAGTAATAAAGTCCCAAATGCTCAGTATCTTTGAAGAAGTTATACTGGCAGATTTGAGTAATGCCTGGAATTTCCCTTGATTCTGATAGTTCTAGATGATTTCGTCTTCTGAAGCTCCGAATTTGACAACTCCTTTCTCGGAGACGGTTCCGATGGTTACGAACGGTCGCGGATCAAATGGAACGATCGTCAGAGGCATTTGATCTTCAATGGCAAGTCCAACGTATTATACCTCGATGAGTCCTTGATAATGTTGCGTCCGCAACGACGGATTTTCGCTCTGACGTCGCCCAGAGCTTTCGTTCCCCATGGACGAGGTCATCGCCCCCATGGTCCAAAGCCTTGCAGCCTAGATTTAAGGAGGATAGGATCAGGGCTTGCAGCCTTTCCGCAAAATTCAGAACATTCTAGCCCTAGTTTCCAGCTTTTGGACTCTGTATCTGTCACGTATCTAACACATGAATGGTGCTTAAAGGCAGTAAGGCATAGGTGATGATGGCAGTCATTCTTGGGTGTAGAACAGGAATTTGTCCTTATGAAGGGAAACGAGAAAGACGAATGATAGCGAAACGAGTTTCTCGATATACTGACAGTCAGAGATTGCGCTACAATTGATAATCCAAAATTGAAGCGAAACCTCCAGGTAGTCGGTAGCTTGTTTCTCTTCTTACGTATCGGAATCCTGATGCATCTAATCTGATTGGAGGATGTGGTAGATCCTTGCAGTAGTCCTCCCGCCATGTATAGCATGCTCAGCCTCATGTGAGTGCTCTGCTAGACCTGTAGCCTTGTCGTGGATCACAGAACACTCATCAGACACCTCTTATCCCAGTTTCACAGCTCATGATAACGAAGTGCGAAGGACGAATCGTCTCAGAATGGCCGAACTTGCGGCTCTTGGGAGTGCCGCCGGTTTGATTTCCTTAGGTATTCAGTCCTGCCAGGGGCTGATATCATACTATTCTTCCTGGGCATTATTTGACCAACAGATCAGTCAAATTTCCGGCAACATAGAGCAGTTGAGGATCTCTTGTGAGAACTTAGAGCGCGAGTTGCAGAGAATCGCACGGTTCCAAGAACCCATTGTTCAACATGTCGTCTCGCTTATCTCTTCATGCGACGATGGTATTCATGGCCTCCACTCAGCGCTAGACCGATGTCATCCGGGCCAGGTCCCGCCTAGTCTGCATGAAAAGATCAGATTGTACCGCGCTAGAGCTCTACACCCAGTCAGGAAGCCAACGCTTAAGACACTGGAGGATAATGTACACGGCATACAAGGCAACCTGGGCAATGCATTACAGATATTGCAACTGTACGTTAACAAATACTGAATTGATCCTGAAAAGACTGAAACAATCCTCGCAGTCATCTTTCTACGAATATTGAGCAAAGGCTCATAACCTTGGGCGCTACTTCGTCGAATACCGAAACAGCTGTTCATGACAACCACTTGGCAACTCAGGCACTCTCTTCGCCAATACGAAATATTCATCAAGCAATACCTATAGTTCAACAGCAGATTGAAGGCGCAGCTGCCAATACTGTAGCTGTTCACGATATAGTTCGAGACTCGCGCCAAGATATTCTCAGTCTTCGGGAAGCAATGCTTGAAGAATTTGGGGATCTAAGCAAACTCTTCGAGAAGTCTCAGGAAATGATCCCGGCCGCCGTAGCCATGAGACTGGATAGCCTGTATGATGACTTTACTCACCTACGGCAAGCAGGAATGGATAATCTCTCACAAAAGCCTGACGAGATGAAGAGGCTGACAGCTCAGGTAGAAGCTGTGGTAAGTATTACAGTTGATCAATTGTACTATGCTCACACTTCAATAGGACCAAAGTATCAAGGCCCTTCAGATTGGCCTCATAAGTCAACCTAGCTTTATGCAGTCAGTCTGCCAGGAGAGCGACCGCTTAGGATATCCATCGACAGCAAGCCTCAGATCGAAAAGCAGTCCGCTTGGACTACATTATGATGAGAGATTTTCGCGTCGGACATGCAGCTGTAACTTGAACGTTATTAGAACAGGGTCTAAAACTTTTCCTACATGGAACCGCTTTGATCTAATGCCGAAACCAGAGTGGAAGCTCAAAATTGAGACACAATCCTCAAGTCACTACCGTTCATGCCCCTTTTTCGCAACTTCGGCGAAAACCCATACGGCTAGGATATGCATCAAAAGCTGCGGAGTGTTCTTAGCCGGTGCTATCGAGGTTTCGATTGCAATTAAAAGAGGCGCAGGGGGGCTGTCTATCAGCCCTAAACTACAGTGCGCGCAGGTTGTTCCACATGACAGTCCCGCGTTTCGCCTCATCGAATTTGATCAAGTCTTATTTTGGCACAACTGTCCTATAAATAACATGACTCAATGGGACGCGTTTCTACACTCGAAAATTAAGGGACTTGAGAGTATGTTTAGTGCTGGGAAAGCATCTCCGTACGATGTCGACTTGAATGGGAATACGTTATTACATGTCCGTAGTTTCCTTTGCTACGTTCCCCGGATTTGCTACAACTGATTATCTGATTTTAGAAAGCTATCTACTATAAGCTTGCATATAGCGCTTGCTTTAGGAAAATCCCACAAGCTCAATTCTTAGAATCATTATTGTGGTTTTTGAGGAGACTTCAAGAGCTTTATGTTCCTCTCAATTGGGCCAATGACTCCAACGAGTAAGAGCCCCTTTCCGTATCCAATTCGACACATCTAACGAGCATGAAAATTCAGGACCTTCTTATTTAGTGTCTTGTTTTGCTGTTCTTACTACATACCTACGCACAATCTTTTGCAGCCTGCTACTCGGCTATTCGAATCAAGAGCGCAGCTAGGCACTCCTAACCATATCGCCGCGTTCAGACCTTCTCACGCATTTGAATGCGCGAGTTCCCCTGAGATCTTGGATGGTGAACTTGGATCCATGCAAAGATTTTCCATGTGCTGAATAGACTCTGCAGTTATAGGCTGCAATGCTTTAAGTATTTCTCTTCTGCAGCAGTCGAAGGGAGACTTCATCAACATCTTGCAGGACTGGCCCCAGATGGTCAATCAGGTAAATAGACTAGGCCAGACTCCCCTTCACCTTGCTGTAAAGTGGCCTTGCGGCGTGCGACTACTACTCAAAAAGGGCGCAAGCAAAGAATCTAGTGATTTATGGGGCCGAAAACCGCTCTATTACGCAATCGAACTTGGCTGTACAGAAACAGTCTGCCTCTTGATGGAGGCTTGCTGCAGTCTGGAACTGGTAGCTGAAGGTTCTCTCGACCCTATTGAATTTGCAACCGAGATGTATTTTCGTCATCAAGCGGAGCCTTCGGGGCTGTTGCCGCTTGAAGATCGCGAGGCGATATTAGACACTATCATAAGTTTGGAAGCGGGGAGGCGAGTTGACCTACAAGATCGACTCGCTGAGACTTACACGACAAGGAAAGCTAGCGCTCATCTGGTTCAGAGTGATCGAATTCTCGACGACCATGCTCGCGATGCCGAGCAAGTTTTACTGAATTACGGTAGATACCCATTGTACGTGTCTACAGTTGGTCCCAGACGGCGGACTGTGTACCACACGCCGTATTTGACCGTGGAAGTTGCAGAAAAACTCTGGCAGGCTGGTTTTCGCGATGTCGATGTCACTGATACGTATGGTCGGACTCCCCTGATGCTTTCCAATTACGACGTAGATCTGGTAACTCGAATTGAAGTTTCTACTTGGTTGGTTCAAAAAGGTGCGAAGCTGCATCGACATATAAATGGCTCTTTAGATCACGATCCCGATACAGTGGAAAGGTTGGTCGAATCGTCATCAACAAATATACCTCTACATCATGTAGCTGCCAACATCGGTGCCGCAGTCTACATTAGGGATTACATATTAGAGGCTTATGCTACACAACACATTTCGTTTAGAAGTCGCTTTATAGACTGTGACAGGGTCTTAGCGTTTTTCCAAACTCTTTACCCGTCAATAACGCTAAAGCTGAAGGATCATTTAGAATGCATAAGCGAATGCTCGAAGGAGATATTAGCGACTCTATTCTCGGATCGTGCACACGATCGCTGTATATGTGCATGCTCGTCACAAGGCTGTTCAGCGGCTACGATGATGCTCAAGGGATTTCCATCCCAAACCTGGTCAAATCTCACCACTTTTGCAGGGAGAATGAGGGGAAATTTCCCACAAGGGGAACTTATGATAGAATGGTCTTTGCTGTCGACGGGGTTTTTGATCGACCTTGTGGGCTCCCACCA